>TARA_B110000238_G_scaffold89924_1_pt1 | contig 10639 bp, 8 predicted proteins | sample TARA_B110000238 | Tara Oceans TARA_B110000238 (sample SAMEA4397569) | marine metagenome | biome: Polar Biome; feature: [SRF] surface water layer (ENVO:00010504); material: water (ENVO:00002006), including particulate matter (ENVO:01000060) such as... | depth 5 m | reverse complement strand
AAAAAGCGAATAGTACGGAATTGTCGCACATTGGTTACATTTCTTTGTAACTTACAAATATATTGATCCAAATAATCCGAGACAAACGCAAATTTAAAGGCGCTAGAACGAGTAAAACTCCAATAATAGCAGCAAAAGATTCCAGTAGGATCAGATTAAAAAGAAGGGTAGCAATGGTGAAGGTAGTGATAGAAAGTGCTACCGTAATGCCGTAATTTACATACATAGCTCCAAAAAAGAAAGAAGGTTCCATCATGTACCGCAAGTGACAGTTTGGACAATGATCATATAATTGCGTGACCCTAGCTGGGTGAAATGTAAATGTATGTTTAAAAAAAGAACCCTCTTGGCATCTTGGGCATTTGCTGTTTACAACACTGTATATTTTTGTGCCTTTTTTAAACATCATAACTCTAATTTTTTAAGTAGCTTTGCGCCTTATAAAATTACAAAAATTACATGTTAAACGTACATAATTTAACAGTTTCTTTTATGGGAACTGAATTGTTTTCAGGCATCACTTTTAAGTTAAATAAAGGAGATAGAATTGGACTGATCGGTAAAAATGGTGCAGGAAAATCTACCTTATTAAAAGTGCTTTCTAAAGATATAGAGAGCAGTGCAGGGACCATGGCTTTTGACAAAGATGTGCAAATTGGTTTTTTAAGACAGGACATTGATTTTGTGGAGGGAAGAACTATTTTAGAGGAAGCATACCAAGCTTTTGAAGAAATTAAATTAATAGAGCTTCAGTTAGACGAAATTAATGAGCAATTAGCTACTAGGACGGATTACGAAAGTGAGGAATACAGTCAGTTAATTATCGATTTGACAGAAAAAACCGAACGTTATGAACTTTTAGGAGGGTATAATTACCAAGGAGATACTGAGAAAATATTACAAGGATTAGGCTTTCAAAGAGAAGATTTTGATAAACTTACCGATACTTTTTCTGGAGGTTGGAGAATGCGAATTGAACTGGCTAAATTGTTGCTTCAAAACAATGATATTTTACTTTTAGATGAGCCAACGAATCACTTGGATATCGAATCTATTATATGGTTAGAAAATTTCTTGAAAGGGTATTCCGGAGCAATCGTATTGGTTTCGCATGATAAAATGTTCCTAGACAATGTAACAAATAGAACCATTGAAATTTCTTTGGGTCAGATTTATGATTATAAGAAACCTTATTCAGAGTTTCTGTTGCTAAGAGGAGAGATTAAAGAAAAGCAACTGCAAGCGCAAAAGAATCAAGAGAAAGAAATAAAACAGAAACAACATTTAATAAATAAGTTTAAGGCAAAGGCAAGTAAAGCCTCTATGGCGCAATCTTTAATGAAACAACTTGACAAAGTAGAGTTGATTGAAGTAGATCAAGACGACAACCAGTCTATGAACGTGCGTTTTAATATCTCTAAGGAGCCAGGTAAAATTATTGTTGAGGCAGAAAACCTTTCTAAGAGTTATGGAGAAAAACATGTTTTGGAAGGCGTGGATTTACTAATAGAAAGAAACAGTAAGATCGCATTTGTAGGTCAAAATGGTCAAGGGAAATCCACCTTAGCAAAAATGATGGTTGGTGAAATTCCTTTTGAAGGGCATCTGAAACTTGGGCACAATGTAGAAGTTGGTTATTTTGCGCAAAATCAATCAGAACATTTACCACCAGAAAAAACGGTGTTACAAATTATGGAGGATGCGGCTTCCGATTCTAATCGTGCGCGAGTTCGGGATATGCTGGGATCGTTTTTATTTGGTGGAGACGCGGCAGATAAAAAAGCAAAAGTACTTTCCGGTGGAGAAAGAAATAGATTGGCACTGTGTAAATTACTATTATCACCTTTTAATGTGCTGATCATGGATGAGCCTACAAATCACTTGGATATTGCCTCTAAAAACGTGTTAAAAGAAGCGTTGCATAATTTCAATGGAACCTTAATTTTGGTTTCTCATGACAGAGATTTTTTACAAGGACTTACTTCAACCGTTTACGGATTTAAGGATAAAGAGATTAAAGAATATTTAGGAGATATTGACTACTTTTTAGAGCAACATAAGATCGAAAACCTGAGAGAAGCAGAAAAAAGAACGGTGGTAAAAGTAGCAAAAGACACTTCTAAAAAAGAGGATGGTCAATGGTCACGAGATCAAGAAAAACAGCTTAAAAAGCTAAAAAATAAGCTTTCTAATATCGAGACAGAAATAGCAGATTTTGAAAAAGAAATTGAAAAAATAGATTTGGAATTAGCTAATAATTACGATGCGGTAGCTACCAAGCCAAATTTCTTTGAAAAATACAAAGCCAAAAAAGCAAAAGTAGATGCTTTAATGGGAGAGTGGGAAAAAGTAGAGGCGCAGGTTTCTAATTTCTCATAGATTTCATTCTTTCTTCGGCCTGAAGATTTCGGGAACAAAATTTCAAAAGGAACGGATAACGTACTTTTCGAGTACAACAGTACATTCAAATAAGAGATAATAATTTGATTAAAGAAACTGAAAATCAAGAAATTTTTCTTCCAATTTTAAAAGAAAAAAAAATAGCACTTTTTATAAAAAGAGAGGATTTAATTCACCCATATGTCTCGGGGAATAAGTTTCGAAAATTAAAATACAACCTACAAGAAGCTAATAAATTAAAAAAGAAATCATTACTTACTTTTGGAGGGGCATTTTCAAATCATATCCTGGCAACAGCAGTTGCAGGTAAATTAACAGGATTTAAAACATTTGGAGTTATTAGAGGAGATGAGTTGGGTAAAAACATACCGAAAACCCTAGCAGAAAATGCAACTTTACGAAAGGCCCACGAGAACGGAATGAAGCTTCAGTTTGTAACACGGGAGCAGTACCGGCAGAAAGCGTCTTTTGGATTTGTTGAAAAGATGAAAAATAAATGGGGAGATTTTTATTTAATCCCCGAGGGAGGTACCAACTGTTTAGCAGTAGCAGGGTGTGAAGAAATTTTAACAAAAGAAGATTCTAAATTTAATTATATTTGTTGTGCTGTTGGAACCGGAGGAACTATTTCTGGCTTGATCAAGTCTTTACAAAAAAACCAAAAAGTAATTGGTTTTCCAGCCTTGAAAGGAAATTTTTTATCTGAGGAGATTAAAAAATACACGATTAAAAAGGATAATTGGAGCTTGAAAACTGCGTATCATTTTGGAGGTTACGCAAAGCACACCCCAGAATTAGTTGACTTTATCAATCGCTTTAAAAAAGACACAGGTATTTTGTTAGACCCTGTGTATACGGGTAAAATGTTGTTTGGAATTTTGGATTTAGTTAAAAATGATGGTTTTGAAGAAGGAAGTCGTATTTTGGCAATTCATACAGGAGGAATTCAAGGAATTGAAGGTTTTAACCAGAAATTAATCAATAAAAACGAACAAACTATAAACCTAGAATGAAGTTAAAAATTATATGTAGTTGTCTTCTTTTATTGATAATGTCTAGCTGTGGTTCTAAAAAGAGTGTCCGCAACAAAAAGGACACGGGTGTTGTAATTACAGAATCAAAACCATTAGCATTGCCTTCTGTAAATGAAGTAACACTTATAAAAAAACTAGCTAGGAAGAATCCGAAATTAAGTAAAAAAACACTGGCGTACATTCAGAAATATGCTGCAATTGCCGTAAGAGAAATGCATGCATATAAAATTCCAGCAAGCATTACTTTAGCGCAAGGTATTTTAGAATCGGGAAGTGGAGGTAGTGCGTTGGCAGTAAAATCGAACAATCACTTTGGTATAAAATGTCATACAGGATGGACGGGGCAGCGAGTGTACCATGATGATGACGCAAAAGGAGAGTGTTTTCGGAAATATGTATACACAGAAACTTCGTACAAGGATCATTCATTGTTTTTAACACAGAGAAGGCGCTATGCTTTTTTATTTGAATATGATATTAAAGACTATAAAAAATGGGCTTACGGTCTTCGAAAAGCAGGGTATGCTACTGATAAAAAATATCCAGCAAAGCTTTTAAAATTTATAAAGGAATATGAGCTGTATAAATTTGACAAAGTGGAAGAATCGGGCTTCACTAAAAAAATAAAAAAACTCAATAAAAAATCGTCTAAAAAAGCAAAAAAAAGAGGACGCTACTATAAAGTTAGAAAAGGGGATACTTTGTATGCTATTTCTAAAAAGTTTAAAGTTTCTATTGCGGTTTTAAAAGCTAGTAATAATCTAATAGACAATACAATTTCGATAGGTGAGCGCTTATTCATAGAAAGAAAATAATTTTTTACTGCTTTTTAAAGATCTCAAAAGAAGCAGCTCTTTCTTCTTTTGCGGTGGTTGTATAAAATAAAAAGGAGTGTAAAATTAAACTGTACAAAGCTCTTTTTAGTTACCACTCCAAAAAGTAAGCGCTTGTAGACTTTTAAATAAGAAAATATGCCAATTATAAAACCTGTAAACGGGAAACAGCCACAAATACCAAAAGATTGTTATGTAGCAGAAAATGCAACTATTGTTGGAGATGTTTCTCTTGGTGAAGGATGCTCAATTTGGTTTAATGCCGTAATTCGTGGAGATGTTCACTATATAAAAATAGGGAATAAAGTAAATATTCAAGACGGCGCTGTCATTCATGCAACGTACTTAAAGTCACCTACTATTATTGGGAATAATGTTTCAATTGGTCACAATGCCATTGTGCACGGCTGTACAATTCAAGACAATGTTTTGGTAGGTATGGGAAGTATTATTATGGACGATTGTACAATCGAATCGAATTCTATTATTGCCGCTGGAGCTGTGGTTACTAAAAATACACATGTAGAAAGCGGGAGTATTTATGCGGGTGTTCCTGCTAAAAAAGTAAAAGATATTTCACAAGAATTAATTTCAGGAGAAATAAATAGAATTGCAGATAATTACATAAAGTATGCTGGCTGGTTTAAAGAATAAGAAGTAAAAATAAGTATTCAATTTTAAGTAGGAAATCAACTCTTTTTGCTGGAATCATTGCCTCAATTATCTTTTAGGGCTTCTTGTTTTTTGCGCTTTTCCTTTCTTTTCCGTAGTTTATTGTGGATACATTTTTTATTAGCTTATAAACGTGTTTGTTGTGTTGTTCTAAATTGCGAATTTTTTAGAAACTCTTTTTTTCTATTCAGGTATTCTAAATGTAAAGACAAGTACTAAAACTACAAGTGTGACGCGGTGCATCACACTTGTAGTTTTATTTTATTTATGCTTCTTTGACATTAGAAAATTGAAAAGGTTTAAATTTGTTTTTAGTTTCACCCCTTTTAAAGACGAAAAGATGAAAATATTTCTGTGGTTCCTTTTAGTATTACCAGTATTTGCAGTGGCTCAAGATACCATCCGTGTAGATATTAGCAATCCGCATGCAACGGTGTATACCCATTTGTATTTCTTACAATCTGATTCTTTTGAGCCGGAAAAAGCAGCAAAAACAATTTTAGGGCTCTCTGAAGAGCTTGCAATTAAAAAGGCCATTAAAATAAAACAAGTGTTAGATGGCAAAGGGCTGTATGTAGATGTGAACAGGATTCCTACAAATGCAAATTATAAAGACTCTATTGGATACACGTCGTATTCCCGATACGTATTATTTCCACAAAGGATGCCTCAAATTTATGTAGAGAAAATAGAAGGAAACTGGTATTATTCTTCTGAAACCGTATCCAAAATTGAAAATTTATACAAAGAAGTATATCCGTGGTATGTTCAAAAAATACAAAGTTTAATACCCATTTCGGGTCATAACAAAATGATCGGTGTTGAGTTGTGGCAGCTGGTTGGGCTTGTATTGGTTATTGTTTTAGCGTACCTGCTTTTTTTACTGATAAAAAGACTGGCCTTTTTTATCTTACGGAGAATGCAACAGAAAATCACAAAAAACACCAATTTAGAAATAAATGAAGTACTTAAAAAATTAGCGCATCCCATAAGTTTATTAGTAACGGTGGCTTTTCTGGCGAAAGTTTTTCCGTCCCTACAATTTGGGTTAGATATTAATCATTGGGTGTTATTAGGTTTAAATATTGCTGAAACGATCTTCTGGATTTATGTTTTCTTGAAGTTGGTGCAGGTGGTCATGTATATCTATGGCATTTTTGCAGAAAAATCACACGGAAGATTAGATGATCAGTTGGTTCCCATTTTAGATAGTTTTTTTACAGGCCTTGTTATTGTAATTGGGGTTTTTCGATTGTTAATTCTTTTTGGAGTAGATGCTACAACGATGTTGGCAGGTGCAACAATTGGTGGTTTGGCTGTGGCCTTGGCATCGCAAGACACGGTCAAGAATTTGATTGGAACTATCATGATTTTTCTCGATAAACCTTTTCATATCGAGGATTGGATTGAAGCAGGAGAGGTTGTAGGTACGGTAGAGAAAGTTGGTTTTAGGTCTACAAGTGTGCGGGCTGCAGACACCTCTGTATATCAGATACCAAACAGCAAGTTGTCTGAAATTATTATTAACAACAAAGGCTTGCGTTTATTTAGACGTTATAATACAAATTTAGGCTTGCGGTATGATACACCACCAGAATTAATTGAGGCTTTTGTAAAAGGCGTTAGAGCGCTAATCATTGCGCATCCAGAAACACGTTCAGATTCTTTTAATGTAGAGTTTACAGGTTTCGGTGATTCTGCTTTATTAATTATGGTCAATGTGTATTTTAAGAGTTTGGCGTGGGGCATAGAGCAATCTTCGAAGCACCGATTGCACATGGCGATTGTAAAATTAGCGAAAGAATTAGGTGTAGATTTTGCTTTCCCATCAACCACGGTTACGATAGAACAGTTTCCTGAGAAGAAAAGCTTGAGTTTGAAGTATGATATTGATACAAAGAGAACAGATGCCGTAATCACTACTATTTTAGCGGACTTTAAAAAAGAAAACACGACCGTACCGGAATGAAAAAAAGTTTAAAATTTAGTTTTTATCTTTTTTTAGCCGTGCCATGTGTTGTCGTATTTTGGTTCTTTTGGGCCTCATCTGCTGCAATGGATTCGAAAGAGTACTCCAAGCTGAAGACAAATCAATATGCGACCACAGTGCAACGTGATTCTGTTTTTAGTATTGTTACTTACAATATTGGTTATTTAAGTGGCATGACAAACAATCGGCCTCTGGCAAAGCCAAAAGAACTCTTTGACACGAACTTGCAAAAGGTTTTAAAGGAATTGAAAGCAGTAAATCCAGATATCATTGCCTTCCAGGAGATTGATTTTAATGCCGCACGTTCTTATCACGTAGACCAGCAAAATGAAATTTCAAAATTGGGGTATACCTATGTTTTCGAAGCTATTAATTGGGATGAAAACTACGTTCCTTTTCCCTATTGGCCTATAAAAATGCATTTTGGAAAGATAGTTTCAGGACAGTCGATCTTGAGTAAATACCCCCTTAAAGCTGCGCAAAGAATTGTTTTAGAACGCGTAAAAACTACGCCATTCTATAGAGATGCTTTTTACTTAGAGCGTTTAGCACAGGTGGTAAAGGTTGTTTTAAATGGCCAAGAAGTTGTATTGATAAGTGTGCATTTAGAAGCTTTTGATAAGGAGACAAGGGTGCAGCAATTTGACCAGGTTTTAAAATTGTTCAATCAATATAAAACGAAGTACCCAACAATTTTATTAGGTGATTTTAACTCTAAAGCTCGGGACAAAGCGGCCGCGATTCAGGAATTATTTGCCATGCCAACCATTGGGAATGCTGCTTTTATTCCCAGTGCTATTGACAATACATTTGATACTAAAAATCCGCACAAAAGGATTGATTATATTTTTTACACGAAGAATTCTATTGAATATATCGCTGGAAGTGTGCTGCATCAATTTGAACAAGTATCAGACCATCTGCCGGTAAAAATGCAATTTAAGTTGAAGTAAATTAGCTATTTTTTGCTTCTTTAAAAATCTCACGCACTGCAATTCCGTAATTTTTCGGACTGTTGGCTTTTTTAATCTTTTTGAAAGTTTTTTGAGGGTTTGAAAAACTTTGAGCAAAGTATTCCCAAAAACCAAGCATTTTCATTTTAATTGGTGTGGGTCCAGAAAGCGCTGCATCATATTCTTGATAAATTCGGTCGTGAAAAGCATTAAAAATTTCAAACCTATTTTTAGGATACTCAGTGGTATTGGCTTTCACCATACTTGGTAAAAAAGGATCTGCAATAAGTCCGCGTCCAATCATCCAATGGTCTATGGTAGGAAAACGTTCTTGCAGTTTATGAAATGCCGCAACCGACGTAATATCTCCATTGTAGTACATTTTATGTTTGCTATTGTCTAAACATTTTTGAAACGCTTCTAAGTTTGTTCCTCCTTTGTACAATTGCTTCCCAATGCGTGCGTGAATGGCAATATTTTTAAGAGGATAGGTATCTAAAATTGGTAAAACACCTATTATTTCTTCAGGATTTTCATAGCCCATCCTCATTTTCATAGAAACAAGAATATCAGATTCATTGTGTACTTTATGAAGAATACTATTTATTTTTTCGGCATCACTAATTAAACCAGAGCCCATGCCACGTTTGGTAACCATTGGGTACGGACAACCTAAATTCCAGTTCAACTCTTTATAGCCTAATTCACGCACATATTTAGAAACAAATAGAAACTCCTCTGCATCATTGGTAATAATTTGTGGGATGACTTCTAGCGCTGTGTTGTTTTCTAGTAAGATGTCTTTTTGATACGAGTTTTTAATGACCATTTTTCCATTGAGTCGAATATATGGAGAATAAAACGTATCAATTCCTCCAAAGAAATGATTGAATGCATTTCTAAATTTATAATCTGTAAACCCTTGCAGTGGAGAAGATAATAATGTCTGGCTCATGAAAAATATCGTTGCGCAAATATAGCATAGTTTTTAGGGGATTCAGGAAATAAATAATGCATATAATTATATAATTCTGAGGTGAATTGTCTTAGTGGGTTTCTTACTACTGCGTTTCTAAGAAGGGTATTAGAAACTGAGTTACTCGTTTGTAGAGAACCCTATAAATTGATTTTAGAAATTTATGAAGGTCTTAATTGTAGTTATTATACTATAAAAAACCTCGCAAATTTGCGAGGTTTTTTATAGTATGAAAATACGATTTTAACCTATTTAGGATCTAAAATTAAGTCAATCCGATCGACTACATCCTGCAAATGGTACCGTGTAAGTGTGTTTCCTCTTCTAGAAGCTGCCTTAGCATCACGTTGTAAACGTTTTAACTCTCCTCTGGCTATAGATTTTACATCTGATTGATTGATATTAATGCCACTTCTTTTACGATATCCTTTGTTTGCTCCTTTTTGGTCTTTGGCTTTATTCAGTAAATAATCCAATCGATCTAAGTGTGCTCTTTGTAAGTTTCTTCTGTAGGTATCTATAGAACGTCCTGTATAAATTTCATTCCAAACACCTTTGCGCACATCGCGCATCATGTTTACCAACGTATACGATGCAGCGGCACCATTTAAAGTTTCATTCTCAATCATTCTCGCCATTCTACCAGCATCTAAAATATTGTTTAAGGTTCTTGCTTGCAACCCTCGAACTCTTTCGATAGCACCAGAAAATTCCGTTTTACTAAAAATATTTTCATCCAACATCCAAGTGGGCGTTTCAAACAACTCATCAATTAAAAATTGTAAAGCTTCTTCTTGTTTTTCTTTTGCAACTTCGGTGTATACTGCGCCTTCTTGGTCAGCTGTTTTGTACTCTTCATACACACCACCAATATTTGCCGTTACATGGCCCATATACCTATTAAACTGACTTAATAGTTGCCCGTACATGGTAGACAATTCATCATAGTTCTCTCCCTTTTCAGAGGTCCACTCTTCCAATCTTGGTAAAATTCTTTTTAAATTTTTAATTCCATACATAGAAGCCTTCATTGCATCATCTCCTAAGTCTTCTGTTTGAGAACTTGGGTCTACAACACCACCCGCTTGTTGGTGTCCAAAACGATACATTGGGTCGCCAGCATGTTTTAAAATCCAAGCATCTAAGGTCGCTTTTTCGTCTTTTGCATTGGTATCTAGAATAGGTCTGTATCCCCAAGCAATCGCATATTTGTCATAAATACCAATATTTGGCATTAAAGCAACGCCTTTATCCTCTGGTTGTGCGATGTAATTAAAACGTGCATAATCCATTATCGAAGGCGCTGTTCCGTATTTTGAAGTAAAACTTGCAGAGCGTAAAGAATCTACAGGATAGGCTACAGAACTCCCCATATTGTGCGGCAATCCGATGGTATGTCCAAGTTCATGAGAGGACACAAACTTAATTAGTTCGCCCATGGTTTCTGTTTTAAAATTATTTCCTCTGGCATCTGGATTGATGGCAGCCGTTTGAATAAAAAACCAGTTGTGCAATAGGGTCATTACATTATGATACCAGTTGATGTCAGATTCTAAAATCTCTCCAGATCTTGGATCACTTACATGGGGTCCGTTTGCATTTGGAATCGGAGAGGCTAAATACCGAATTACAGAATACCGCACATCTTCTGGACTGTATTCTGGGTCTTCTGCTTCTGTAGGCGCCATTTTTCCAACAATTGCATTTTTAAAACCAGCTGCTTCAAAGGCTACTTGCCAATCATTAACCCCTTGTATAATATAAGGAACCCATTCTTTTGG
>TARA_B110000238_G_scaffold189641_1_pt1 | contig 10661 bp, 4 predicted proteins | sample TARA_B110000238 | Tara Oceans TARA_B110000238 (sample SAMEA4397569) | marine metagenome | biome: Polar Biome; feature: [SRF] surface water layer (ENVO:00010504); material: water (ENVO:00002006), including particulate matter (ENVO:01000060) such as... | depth 5 m | reverse complement strand
GGGGGGGGGGGGGTCGCCTGGCGCGGACGCGGCGGTGAAAGTCGCGGGGCGCGAACCGGATGTCGTCGCCGCGGTGGCAAAGTCAGTCACCGCGTTGTTGCGGCAAACGCGAAATCTGGGGGATTCGTCTGCGTCGCAAAAAACGGGTGGCGGCGAGGCGCGGGAAATCGCGCGCGTCGTGTTGGCGTCGAGGACCATTCGGTCGCACGTCGAGCCCATGCTCGCGACGTTGCTTTCCGAATTGGACGAAGGCGAGGACGGCGACGATTTTTACGAGGAGGAGGGTGACGGGTACTCGGAGCAGGGTGTGCTTCAGGAGAGGGATGAGGAAGACGGGGAAGAGGTTTCAACAGGGGCGTAGACTTTACTTTGTAACCCAACCGCGGAAAAACTCAAGACCTTTCCTTAAAATGTCAACTCGACCCCTGCGCGCCGTGTTGGCGCGATTTTTTTATTACACCCGAAAAGAAAAACAAACAAAACGTTTAATGCCGGAAGTGTCTGTGTCCCGTGGTGACCAGCGCGACGCCGTATTTGTTACACACGTCCACGGCTTCCTGGTCGCGCATGGACCCGCCCGGGTGCGCGATGGCTTTGACTCCGGCTTGGCACGCGATTTCCACGGAGTCGCCCCACGCAAAGGGAAAAAACGCATCCGACGCCAACACGGATCCGGCCACCTCGTCGCCCGCTTTTTCAAGCGCGATGCGCACCGAGTTCACCCGGTTTGGCTGGCCGCTGCCCATCCCAAGCAGCCGGCCTTTCGTTGCGACCGTAATAGCGTTACTCTTGGTGTGCTTCACGCACCGCCACGCGAACTTCAGGGCTTCCATTTGGTCCGCGGTAGGTTGGGTTTCCGAGACGACTTCAAAGTTGATTTCCTCGGGGAGCAGGGAGTCGCTGGCTTGCTGCAACCACCCGCCGCCGACTTGCCGCAGCGTGGTGGACGGTAGCCGGGGCTTGGCTTCCAAGATCCGCAAATTCTTGGATTTCCCCTTCAGTATTTCCAAGCCCTCGGTGGAGTACGACGGCGCGATGACGATTTCGTAAAACATCCTTGTTTCGTCGTCCGTGGGCGACCTGAACTCGCGAATCTCGCGCGCCATGTCCGCGGTGACTTCGCAGTTGAACGCGACGATGCCGCCAAACGCGCTGATGGGATCCGCCCTGACGGCCTGGCGGTACGCCTCCAGAACATCCCCGTCGCACCCCGACGCGGACGCCACGCCGCACGGGTTGGTGTGCTTCACCACGACGCAGGAGTGGTCGTCGCTTGGGAAGTCGCTGACGCACGAGTACGCCGCTTCCGCGTCCAGGTAGTTGTTGTAAGACATCTCCTTGCCGTGGTGCAGCGTGGCTCTGCCGACACCAGCGCCTGAGGATTCCGCGAGGGACGCGTCCGCGTACACCGCCGCGGCCTGGTGCGGGTTCTCGCCGTACCGCAGGGTGTCCATCAGGGTCATCGGGACGGACCTTTCAGGCGCGGGCGCGCCTTCCCCGATTGAGTCCCACAGGTACTCCGCAACCACGGAGTCGTAGGACGCGCAGTGCTGGTACGCTTTCCACGCGAGCATTTTGCGCATGCTCATGTCCTCCGCGTCGCTGTGCGTCTTACCCAGGTGCTCAAGAAGCGGCGCGTAGTCCGCCGAGTCCACCAGCACGTACACGAACGGGTGGTTCTTCGCCGCCGCCCGGATCATCGCCGGGCCCCCGATGTCGATGTTCTCCACGCACGCCGCGAAGTCCGCGCCGCTCGCTACGGTTTCCCGAAACGGGTACAAATTCACCGCCACGACGTCGATGTATCCGATGCCGTGTTTCGTCACCGACTCGACGTGCGACGGCACGTCTCGTCTGGCGAGAATCCCGCCGTGCACACCAGGGTGCAGGGTCTTCACCCGTCCGTCGAGCATTTCGGGGAAGTCCGTGATTTCGTCAACGGGCGTCACCTCCACGCCCGCGCTCGCAATCGCGGACGCGCTGCCGCCGGTGCTGATGACTTCGTACCCCAACTTGGCTAACCCGGACGCCAAATCCGTCATGCCGGATTTGTCGGAAACGGAAATCAAAGCCCGCGGCTTCGCGCCGTTCGGGGACTGGTACTTGCTGGGAGACGCCTTCGCGCTGGCGATGACAGAGGCGCCGCGGCGAACGCAGGGAGCGCGCGACGATACACGAGCGCCTGGTTTGATTGAACGATTTTGAGTGCGTTTTGTTTTGGCAGCACGAGAGATGAGATTTCAAATGTAAAAGATGATGAGTCTTGGTCAGTGGGTGTGCGAAGCGTGGGCTGGGGTAAAGGCGACGGGTGTTGCAACCGGAAGCTGTGTGACTCTGTGCGTCTGCGCCGTGTGCCGTGATTCGCGGTGCGCCCGCGTGTGTGCATCACACGACACCACCGCGGACGGAACCACCGATCGCGCGCGGCGGCGGTTTGGGTTTTTTGGGGAGCGCCTCGTGCGTGCCTGGTGCCTCGCGCGATAGGCTTGAAAGGACACCATCGCGTCAGGGGACTTACCGGTGCGCATCACGCGGGGAACCGCGGAAGCGGCGGCAGCAGAGGCAGTGGCCATGGTGGGAGTGGCGTCGGAGAGGTGCGGCGCAGACTTTGCGGATGGTAGGTGTTTGAAGCTGCTTGTGAGCTGTTTCATTAATTTTTCTCGGCCGGCGCTGCTGGCAGGCTCGGTGGCTCGCGGCATCGTAGGGGGAGAGGCTCGTGAGCGCAATTATTAACTCGGCATTAGACCGTGGAGCGTTGTCCACCTGTCGTGCGTTTGATTGGCTGAACCCGTGGATCAATCATAAATCCAACAGACGATCTCCAAAAAAAGGAAGGTGCCGATGTGAGAGCGCGACACCCGCCGTTCCCGCCGCGTCGACCTCACTACGACGTTCACGAGCACATCGTGCTTAGTCAAACGACTTCTTCGTGAACATGTCCGCCATGTCCGCTAACTTCGCCGTGGCGCCCTCCCACGTGCGCCCCGCCGCGGCCCTTCGCCGAGGGGCTCGCGGGAACTCACTTCGCGTCGTGCGTCGCGACATCGTTGCTGAAGCCATCAAGGCGCCGGCCAAGTTGAACACCACCAAGTCCGACGCGGTACGTTTTTAGACACGCATTTCTTCTCCGCAAGTCTGTGGGAGTGCGACATCCAAACAAAACACCGCTTTCACGCTCGCACCGCGCGTCACCCCGTGGCGCCGACGCGATGAGTTTCGGCATTTCCGTCTCGGCATATCTCGCGTGGATATCGACAACAGAGCCAGAGCCACGACCCTCGAGGGGGGTGTGACCCGCGGGCCAGGCAACACCACGCGCGTCACGCGCGCGCATTCCGTTGCCGATCCAACCACATCGCGACAACGCCGTCGCCGCGCCGAGCCAGGGGAGACGAGCCCAATCCGTGACCCCTGGGACTCCGCGCGATGCCCCCATCAAAACCCGAGACAGAATCCGACGACGGTTCACACGGCGTTTGTTTTTTGGCAATCGTTCGGCAATCAAACTGAACCTTCGAGACTGTTTGCGAGTGATGACTCCACTCCATCCATTAATCGTTTGTTTCCCTCATCCCCTGACCACCCGTCCCTCCTTTCCAACCATCCCCACCACCCTGCCACAGATCTTCAAGGCTGCGCTTGATATCCTTCCCGGCGGCGTGAACTCGCCCGTGCGCGCGTTCAAGTCGGTGGGCGGCGGCCCCATCGTTTTCGACCGCGTCAAAGATGCGTACGCGTGGGACGTTGACGGGAACAAGTACGTGGATTACGTCGGGTCCTGGGGTCCCGCTATTTGCGGCCACGCCAACGACCGGGTAAACGCGAAACTCAAGGAACAGATCGACAAAGGCACCTCCTTCGGCGCGCCTTGCGAACTGGAGAACGTGCTCGGGCAGATGGTCATCGACCGCGTGCCGAGCGTGGAGATGGTGCGCTTCTGCAACAGCGGCACGGAGGCCTGTCTCTCCGTCCTGAGGGTCATGCGCGCGCACACCGGCCGCACCAAGATCATCAAGTTCGAAGGGTGCTACCACGGCCACGCGGATCCGTTCCTGGTGCAAGCCGGGTCCGGCGTCGCGACCCTCGGGCTCCCCGACTCCCCCGGCGTACCGGATGGCGCCACCAACACCACGCTGTGCGCGCCCTACAACGACCTGGAAGCGGTGAAACGGATCTTCGCCGAAAACAAAGGCGAAATCGCTGGGGTCATTTTGGAGCCCGTCGTGGGCAACTCCGGTTTCATCGTCCCCGACAAGTCCTTCCTGGAAGGCCTGCGGGAAATCACCACTGCGGAGGGCGCGCTTTTAACGTTCGACGAAGTCATGACCGGGTTCAGGATCAGCAAAGGGTGCGCGCAGGAATACTGGGGGGTCACCCCCGACCTCACCACGATGGGCAAGGTCATCGGCGGTGGGCTTCCCGTGGGCGCGTACGGTGGTCGGCGCGAGATCATGGAAATCGTCGCCCCCGCCGGGCCCATGTACCAAGCGGGGACGCTTTCCGGAAACCCCCTCGCGATGGTCGCGGGTATCGAAACCCTGAACATCCTCGCCGAAGACGGTAAGGGCCTTTCCCAATCACCACATTCCGCCTCCCTGATTGCCCATACGAGACTGACACTTTCTTTTTTTACAACCAGGCGCGTACGAGTACATGGAGGAAACCACTTCGCGTTTAATCGCGGGAATTTTGCAGGCGGGCAAGGACAACGGCCACGCCGTGTGCGGCGGCTCCATCCGAGGCATGTTCGGCCTGTTTTTCTGCGAAGGCCCCGTGCGCAACTTCGCGGACGCCACCGAATCCGACACCGACAAGTTCGCCAGGTGGCACCGCGGCATGCTTGAAGAGGGCGTGTACCTCGCCCCCTCGCAGTACGAAGCCGGCTTCACCGGTCTTAAGCACACCAAAGAGGACATCGACTTCACCATCGAAGCCGCGAAGAGGGTCATGGCGCGCATATAAGCGCTTCGCGATGACGCGCCGAAGGGTGGTGGTGCGTCGACATTTTTTGGCGCGGTCGATACGGCCGGAGGCGAATAGCGCGTCGCTTTGCGTTTGAAATGAATTGTTGTTCTTCATATAGCTATGCCCCAAAACTTGGTTCGTTTTGCTCGCCACCTGTGTCGCTCTGCCGCGAGTTTGGCACTGGCCTAATCCTCGCCCTTCGCGGCGGACCATCCTGAAAAGTAGAAGCTCATTTCAAAATCGACTTGAGAAACGCGATGAATGGTTTTCCGCCAGAAAATTTGGCCGTTAAGCAACGGCTTTTTGCGTTTGCCCATGTTGGCGACTGACTCGGTCGTCCTCTCGACGCGAAGTCTCTCCTGTTCGCGACGTCCCCGTCATACCCGCGGGCGCCGAATCGCAAACCCGCAGCGCGGTGTGGTCGGAGCGTCGCTGGTCGGAGACCGGCGAGGGAAGGAAGGTCAACACCAACGCGTGGCGGAACGTTTTTTGTTTGGACATCCCGAGAGTGCCGTTTTTTCTCGGACGAACCTTCGCTCGCTCGCGGGGCACTCCGCCCCGCGTGGCTTGCGTGCGGCGGGGCGTGATGTCGTTCTCCACCGCGCCTCCCGGTTTGGGTCGGCGGCGTCGCGACCCCCCGCCGCAACGCGAGCTCACCGCGGCGAATTTGGCGCAGCAGCGTTCGCAGCCGTTCGAAGCGCGCATGCCCGCGGTTGCGCCCGGCCGGGATGGGCACCGGGACGGGCTTCCCCTTGGCCGGGAAGGCGCGGTGTGCGGTTTGTGCGGCAATTCAGGCCACGACGCGGAGGTGTGCGCGGACCGCCCATCGCCGGCGTTACGCGTGAGTTTGGATTTAGACGAGGACGGTAACCCGACCGGCTTCCCGAGCACGCTGACGGAGGAACCATCCATGAGCAGCATCCCGGATTCGCCGTCGCACTTGTTCCCGAAACCTACGCCTGCCGAGTCGCGGGCTATGCGCGCGAAGCTTGAAGCTTTGGAGACCAAAAAGGCGGAAAAACAAGCCAAAGAAACCGAAGCCAAGCTACGCGCGCTTGACGAGCTGCACCGGGACGTGACGGACGGCGGCGGCGACGGCGGGCCTGATTTCGTCGAAAGCCGGTTCGACCCGTACGTGTTACACCCGAAAAGAACGTTCAAACCGCCGCCGACGCGGACACAGATTCTGGCGAAGCAAGCCCTCGAGTTGGAGGCGGCGTTGGAAGCGAAGCTGTTGGCGGATGAAGCCGCTGGGAATGCGCGTAGGAAACCGCCGTTACCGCGACCGGACGTCTCCGTGGCAGGGTCGGATACGGTGCGAGGAATCGCGGCGTGGGAAGAGTCGAAACGGCAACTCGCGGCGGAGGACGCGGAGACGGCGGCGCGGGAAAAGCGCGCGGCGGAACGGGAAAAATTGGAACTCGCGAAGGCTATGAAACTCGCGCTTCTTAGGGCGATGGAAGACGAAGATGGGTTAGGTGCGAACGTTGCGAGTAACAACAAAGGCGCTTTGGCGGGTTTGAAGGAAAACGAGGGAGACGACGAGGGGGGCGCCGCGGAAGAAGAACCTGAATTGAAAAAGCGCGCCCGGGAACTTCTCGAAACGAAACAAGCCGCGAACCGAATGCCCGGGGGGGGGGCGAGCGGTGCCGCGGATGACCTGCGGCAGCCGATTGTCACGCACGAAAACCCAGTCGCGGACGACGACGTCGCCGTCGCGATGACCGTCGCCGCCGCCGTCGCGAACGTCGTGCAAACCGGCACGCAGCCTGATTGGAGGTTGTACGAACCGGAAGGAGGGTTCCAGGGTATGCTCCAAGCGCGGAAAACCGCCGAAAGAGACGCCTGTTTGGCCCAGGAAGAGCTGGTGCATATGCGCAGGGAAGCCGCGTCGCAAGCCATGGCGCTTTTCGAAGAGAGGGAACGGCACGCGATTGACTTGGCGCGAAGCGACTCTTCGGCGCGCGACGCGTTGGCGAGCGCGGCGCGGCTTACTCTTGACCTCGCGGCGACGAAAGGGGAGATTGATGCGTTACGCGTGCGATGCGATGCCGAGTTGTGTGAGGCGAAACAGGACGCGGAGGCGAACGTTGAGGCGGCGCGAATGGCCTCCGCGAGCGTCGCGGAGGAGTCCCGAAAAGTACGCGCGGCGCTGGAGGAGGTTCGAGCGAGCGCGGCAACGGAAGCGGGTAAGGCTAACGACGCGATAGCGTCGCTGCGCAGACAGCTGGAGCGGGCGGAGCGGGACTCGAGGAACGCACATGATGAACTGACATCACGTTTAGAAGCCACCGAGGTGAATTTGAAGGACGCGCGTGCTGAGATTGTGCGGGCGGATGCGCGCACGACGCAAGCTGTGCGACAAACCGAGGATGCCGAGTCAAGAGCCGCCGGCGCAGAACGACGCGCCACCGCGGCGGAAACGTCTGAGCGGAAACTCGCCGCCGTGCGCCGCAAAACAGGGGAGGCGGCTGCGATGCGAGCCGGGCTCGAGTTGGACGTGTGCAACGCTACGCAAGCCGCGGTTGCCGCCGCCGGCGAGGTTTCTTATTTTCGTCAAACGCGACGAGAGCCTTCTTCCGCGGGCCGAGCGCTCGTCAAGAAACCGAAAAGCGCGTCATTCGCGTCGTCATTCATTCTGGATCCCGAAATAGCGGCGGCGAGAACGGAGGCGATGCGGTACGCCGCGGAACAGCTTGCTTTCGAAACCGCCGCCGCGGCGACCGCGATTTCGGACGCGAAACGGGTAAGGCGGAAAGCCGCGGAGTTGGAGAGTGAACTCGCCAAGACTGAGTACCAAAACGCGCCGCTTTGTTTGAAACCCTTCAGAATTGCGGCTCGGGTATTCGTCGCGGCCGGGTCCGACTTCTTCGCCACAGCCGAAACGCGAGTCGCGCTGGAACAGGCTGGGTACTCGGTTTCGCACCGACCGCCCGGGGCGGACGCGTCGCCCGGGCGCGCGCAATCCGCAGAGGCGTTCGTGTTGCTTGATTCGCAAGTGACCAGGCAAGACGACGGTGTGGCCACAGAACTTTCGGCGGCGGTAACAATCGGACGACGCGTTTACGTGTTGTGCGACACGGAACACTTAGGGCAAGCCGAAACGAAGTGGCGCGCGCTCTCCCCGCACGCGCGGTTCATCGCGCACGCCGCCGGTGCCGTGCAAGCCGCTGTCGATACAATCGCGAAAGTAACACACCTCGGCGTGCCTGACTATTTCCTCAGCGCGATGTCGCAGCACACGCTGCAGTTAATGGCGAGCGACGCGAAAGCGCCTGACTTCGTGGGACTTGCTGGCGCCACGGCGCTTCGGTTCGACCCGGCGGCGTTTAAACGCAAAGACACGAACGACGTTTTTGACGGAAACGCTAATTTAGTGTACCAAACACTCGCGAACGCGCTTTCCCTGAACTCGCCTTTGGACGTACTGACCGTAAAGGTTGGCGGAAATATCGACCCGTCAGTGGCGAAAAACGTGGCGCAAGCGTGTTGCGGCGACAACTCGCGCGTTTTGACGCTAACCTTCGGAGGCGCGTTTGTGCCAGTCGGCGCGATTAGGGACGCGCGGCGAAGGACAAAAGACGTTTCCGGAAAAACACAAAACGTTTCCTCAAAACAGTTTCACCTCGACCTGACTCTGTTCGAACCAGGGTCTGCCGCGGAGAGGTGCGATTTCGGCCTTGGTCCTTGTGAGCTGCAAGCCTTAGCTGGTTGTTTGGAGACGTGCGGCGTCACAGTCACGTCAGTCCAACTTCCGCCGTGGGTCCCGGCGCGCACGGTTCGCGCGACGCTCGTCGCGATTGGCGGTTTCGAAACCGAAAACGAAAACGAAAACGACCAATCGCAAGCGGAAAGAAATTACCCCGCGGTCAACGGCGTGCCTTCCCAGCTCGACACGGGGAGTGACACGGTTGACCTTACCCCTCCCAAGTTCGCCGCGTTTGGCGTGCCAGGCGCGGTCGCGCTGGCGCTTGCGATGGAACGACACCAAAAAACCGATTGGCGAATCAAAAACCTGTGTCTAAACGGCGCCTGCTTGGGCGGCGAGGGAGGGGACGTCTTGGCGGAACTTCTGTCCTCGTGCGCCGTGTTTTCCACGTTGACGGTGTTATCCGTGACGAACTCGGAACTGGGCGGACACGGCTTGGAGTCGGTGCTGGTGAACGTGCCGAATTCGTTGAAAACGCTGGATATCGGCGGCAACGCGGGCGGCGACAGGTGTTGCCCCTTTGTTGTTTCGGCGCTGAAAAAGTGCACCAAGCTGAAACGGCTGGGGCTTTCGCGGAACGAAATCGGCGCGGACGGCGCGGTGCGGCTGGCGCCGTCCATTCGCGACCACGCGTGTTTAACCGAAATCCAGCTGGATGGCAACCGTATCGGCGACCGCGGGGTCGCCGCCGTCGCGACCGCGGTCAGAGCCACCGCCGCGCCCCTGCAGGTGCTTCGCTTGGCGGGGAACGCGAACCTCACCGCCGCGTCCGCGAAATCGCTCGCGCCGGCGGTGGGCGGATCGCAAACGCTTAAAGTTCTGGATCTTGCCAAAGCCGCGATCGGCCCGGAAGGCGTCAAATCCCTGTGCGTTGCTTTGTCAGACGCGGGAGGAAGTACATGTCTCGAGACCTTGGAACTCGGCGGGTGCCGGCTACGCGCGGAGGGGGCTAAGTGGGTGGGCGATTTGCTGAAAAACTGTCGCTCCCTGAAAAAGCTGGGCCTGGCTCGAAACTCCCTGGGCGACAAAGGCGCGTTTGAGTTGAGTGAACGGGGTTTGGACTTCTCCCTGGGGTTAGTTTCGATTGATTTGCGACACAACGCGATCGGGCCGGAGGGCATGAAAAAATTGAGGGCCTCGTTTGAGAAAAAGTGCGTCACGGTGACGGACGTGCAGATGGACGGGAACAAACTCACGGAGACGGAGTCTGGAACTGTACACGAAGTCGTTTCGAGACAGAACCGAACGCGGTTGGCGGTCGCGAAAAAGGTTTCGGTTCGGGAGTCGCTCAAAAAGGGTTCCCAGTCGCCAAAACCCGTCGCGGCCGCGGAGAAACGCCACGTTTCTCCAGACACGACGACCTGCGCGGATGCCTCGCACGCCGGAAGAAGACCGGCGCTTCGCGCGAAGGCGGTTTTAGTGGGAGAAGGCGCGGGCAAAGTGGGGGCTCATGCGAGTAAGAAAAACGAAAGAGACGTCTTCGTCTCGAAAGAAACGCCGTCGAAACCGAAAACGAACCGCGAGACGAGGGAAAAACCACTCGCGGAGAAGGAAAACGTCGTCTCGCGAACGTCGACCACGACTTCCGAAAGGGTTGACCTTTGCGAAGCGACCGGGACGACGAGCGATGACGCCGAAAAACAAGAAGTTGTCCCGCATGACGGTCTAACGACTCAAGAGCGCACGAGCGACGCGGAGTCTGCCGCGGACGGCGCCGCGGATTTCGAGTCGGGCGCCTTTCCGGAGGAGACGGACGAAACGATTACCCAAATCGATTCCCCGGGAGAACCTGTTTTCGTGCCGCCCCGCGTACCCGAAAAAAACAACACGCTGTCCCCCGGATCCGCCAAAGTCGTGGATGACGTGGTGGACGCGGCGGTTGACGCGTCGATGGAGATGTCGGAGGAGGAGGGTGAGTTGGGGTATGGGGTTGGTGGTGGGGATGCTTTCGATGCTTTTGGAACAGAGACGGAAATCGAAGAACCGG
>TARA_B110000238_G_scaffold108905_1_pt1 | contig 10678 bp, 11 predicted proteins | sample TARA_B110000238 | Tara Oceans TARA_B110000238 (sample SAMEA4397569) | marine metagenome | biome: Polar Biome; feature: [SRF] surface water layer (ENVO:00010504); material: water (ENVO:00002006), including particulate matter (ENVO:01000060) such as... | depth 5 m | reverse complement strand
TGAATTCGAAATATCAAAAAAATTAGAAAATCTTATCGATTGGGAGTTTTATGATGATGCTTTGCATACAGATTTTGAGTTTGATAGCTTTAAAGACTGTATATCTGCTATGAATAGAATAGCTTTTGAGTGTGAGGCTTTAAATCATCACCCAGAATGGACTAATATTTACAATACATTAGATATTACTTTAAGAACACATGACGCACAAGGTGTTACTGAATTAGATTTTAAACTAGCGGAAGCAATTAATAAAATTGTAGAAGTTGAAGAGGAAGAGTAGTCGTATGAAAAAAATTGTGCTGTTTATTTTATTAATTGTGCTCATTTTTTCAGCATGTGAAAAAGATGACTTTTGTATTAAAAATCCAATAACTGCAAAACTAGTGATAGACTTTTATGACGATGCGAATAGAGAAACTTTAAAAAATGTAACCTCTTTTTATGTTTGGGCAGAAGGAAAAGATAGTATTTATAGTAATGAAAGAATAAGTTCTATAAGTTTACCCCTTAATAGTTTGGCTACAGAAACTGTCTACAATTTCTCAAAAGAAAATATTATAAATCAATTTACGATTAGATACACCGCACAAGATGAGTACGTTTCTCGGTCCTGTGGGTATAAAATAATTTTTAATGAAGTAACATTTTTATCAGATAACACTTGGATTAATGATTTTACACCAGAAACATTAACAAATTTAGACAATCAAAATGAAGCTCATGTGCAAATATTTCATTAGTATTTTCTTGTTTTTTATGGTCGTTGATGGATTTTGTCAAAAGCAAAAAAAAGATTCATTAGCGATACCTAAAGACTCTATTACCTATAAATCTCCTTACGGAATTCGTATCGGAATTGATATTAGCAAACCCATATTGACAAGCACATCCAATTCTTATAGTGGTCTTGAAATTGTTGCTGACTATAGAATTTCTAAAAGTATTTTTCTTGCAGCAGAATTTGGTTATGAAGAAAAAACATCTGAAGAAGATTATACAAATTCAGTTTCAAAAGGAAATTACATTAGAGTAGGGTTCAACTACAATGCTTATGAAAATTGGTTAGATATGAATAACGAAGTTTTTACGGGTTACAGATATGGATTTAGTATTTTTGATCAAACATTAAATAATTATACACCGAATGTAAATACTAATTATTTTCCTGCAAATTTAATTTCAACACCAGCAACATCAAGCCTAAATGCTCATTGGTCAGAATTTATAGTGGGTCTTAAAGTAGAAACTTTCAATAATTTATTTGCGAGTATTAGTGTTTCTTACAAAATTTTAATGAGCGTAAAAGAGCCTGAAAACTTTAAAAATTTATACTCACCTGGTTTTAATAGAATTTTTGAAAGTGGTACTGGGTTTGGTTTTAACTACACAATAAGTTATTTAATTCCGTTTACAAAAAAATAATATTTTAGAAAATTTTACTATTTCTAATATATAAAACCAACGTAAAAAATAGTCCTCTAATTTTTATTAACTTTAAGAGCCTTTTTTTTGTAACTTTAAACCTTCTATTAAGAAAAATTAAGAAATCAGAATGAACAAAATACCTAGTATTAATTTGGCTGACTTTTTATCTGACGATAAATGCAAAAAACAAAATTTTATAGATGCAATTGGTCATGCTTACGAAAACATTGGATTTGTTGCCTTAAAAGGTCATTTTTTAGATGATAAATTGGTTGAAAATTTATATTCAGAAATCAAGAACTTTTTTGATTTACCAACAGCAATAAAAGAAAAATATGAAATCCCTGGAATTGGTGGTCAAAGAGGATACGTTTCTTTTGGTAAAGAATCTGCGAAAGGAAAAAAAGAAGGAGACTTAAAAGAGTTTTGGCATTTTGGTCAATATATAGATGCTGCCTCTAAATATGCAGAAGAATATCCGGATAATGTGCAAGTTAAGGAATTGGCTAAATTTAATTCAGTAGGCAAAAAAACCTATGAAATGTTAGAAAAAACAGCCAAGTTTGTGCTGCGTTCTTTAGCGTTGCATTTAGGTTTAGAAGAAATTTATTTTGACAATTATATTAAAAACGGAAACAGCATTTTACGTCCTATTCATTATCCGCCTATAAAAACAGAGCCCAAAGGAGCCGAGAGAGCCGCCGCTCATGGAGATATTAATTTAATTACGTTGTTAATGGGTGCTCAAGGGAAAGGATTGCAAGTCAAAAACCACACAGGAGATTGGATTGATGCCATGGCAGAACCAGACGAATTAATGATTAATGTAGGCGATATGTTGTCTAGACATAGTAATAACAAGCTAAAATCTACGATTCATAGAGTAGTCAATCCGCCAAAAGAAATGTGGGGAAACTCTCGTTACTCAATTCCATTTTTTATGCATCCTGTGTCTGACATGAAACTAGATGTTTTAGAAAATTGTATCGATGAAAAAAACCCAAAACAATTTGACGATATTACTGCTGGTGATTTTTTAGATGAACGCTTAAAAGAATTAGGACTTAAAAAATAGTCTATAGATTTTCAGTGTTCAGTTAGCAGTAAGAAGCTAACTGAAAAATGGATACTGATTACTGAAAACTGAAAAATGAATTTTAAAGATCAATTAAAAAAATTATTTCCAGAACATCAGGAAACAATTGCACCAAAAGTTAAGAAATCAACTATTTGGTTACAAGATTCCCCTATTATTTGTAAGTATGAAAAGCGTAAAGGAAAACCTATAACTATTTTAGAAGGTTACACAGGTGCGACTTCAGACTTTAAAATATTAGCAAAAGAAATTAAAACCAAACTTTCTGTCGGGGGAAGCTATAAAGATGATAAAATCATTATTCAAGGTGATTTTAGAGATCAAATAATGACAATGTTGAAAGAAAAAGGATTTAGAGTAAAACGTGTTGGTGGCTGATTATTAGCAATACACATGAAAATAATAGTACAATCAATGTTTTTAAATTATGGAGGGCTCAATTTTACACATTACAAACGGAGATGTTACGACGAATTATCTTAAGGAATTAAAATTTTCAGGAGAGTTTATTACTTGGAGAGAAATGCTTTGCGAGGGAAAAACCACTTCAGATGTGGGTAGTGAAGATTTTTGGAAAAACAGGTTCGAATTTTTCAAGACAACCTACAAAGTAAGCAAACAGAAATTTATAGATTATACGGTTAAAGAATATAGAAACCTTTGTAATAAAAAGAATCAAAAAGAAATTGTTTTATGGTTTGAGCATGATTTGTTTTGTCAAATAAATATGCTTGCACTAATTAGCTGGTTAAAACGCTACAGAAAAGGTTATCATATTTCTTTGGTTTGTAGTGGCAAAGTTGGGAATTCAAAAAAAATGTTTAGCATACCTGAACTCAATGCAAAACAAGTAAACAGTCATTTTAAGAATAGAATTGAACTGACACAAGACGATATTGAATATGCAGATTATATTTGGCAATTGTATTGTTCAGATTCTCCTTTACGTTTAGAAACTGTTTATAAATTTAATCCAATGTCGCCTTTTCAATATTTAGTATCGGCTATAGAAGCTCATTTACAGCGTTTTCCATCTATTGAAAACGGATTGAACGGTATTGAAAATACCATTTTGAAAATATCGAATAATGAAAAAATCACTTCTAAAAAACAATTAATTTCTATCTTAACTAAAGATAAAGAAGTTTATGGTTTTGGTGATATACAATATGAGCATAATATTGATACTTTAGACCAACTTTTTTCTTCATTTAATCCTGTAAAACTCTCAAAAAAAGGAAAAGAAGTATTAGAAAATCAAGTCAATTTTTATGGCCAAATAAGAAATGATAATTCTTATCTTGGAGGTTCAAAAAAATATAGCTTTTTGTATCAAAACGAAACTAAAAAACTGTTACAAATTACTTCCTAAATGCCTATAAAACAATCTGAATTAATCTTAAATCCTGACGGAAGTATCTATCATTTAAATATAAGACCAGAGCATATTGCCTCTACTATTATTTTTGTTGGTGATCAAGATCGAGTTGATAAAATTACACAACATTTCGATTTGATTGAGTTTACAACCAAAAAAAGAGAGTTTAAAACTTCCACGGGTATGTATAAAGGAGAAAGGCTCTCTGTAATTTCTACAGGTATTGGTCCGGATAATATTGATATTGTTTTAAACGAATTAGACGCTCTAGTAAATATTGATTTAAAAACTAGAAAAATTAAAAAAAGTCATACAAAACTAAATATTGTTAGAATCGGAACTTCTGGTTCTCTTCAAAAAGATATTCCTGTTAATTCTATTCTTTTAAGTTCTCATGCAATTGACTTAAATGGAATGCTCCACTCTTATCAAGTTGATAAAATTTCTCATCCAGAAATTGAAAATGCTTTTGTGAAACATACAAACTGGAGTACTAAAAAAAGTTATCCTTTAGTAATTTCGAATTCTGATACTTTAGCAAATAAAATTACTTCTGATAAAGTTTATCAAGGAATTACAGCGACTGCTGGAGGCTTTTATGGCCCACAAGGAAGAGTTTTAAGATTGGGCTTACAAGATGCTAATTTAAATCATAAAATTGATAGTTTTAATTTTAAAGGGAATAGAATTACAAATCTAGAGATGGAAACTTCAGCCATTTATGGGCTGTGTAAATTATTAGGACACAATGCAGTTTCTATGAACGCCATTATTGCAAACAGAGCAAATGGTACTTTTAGTGATAATCCGAATAAAATTGTAACTGATTTAATTGAATATACTTTACAAAAATTAGTTGAGTAAATGACTAACCTAAAAGTTGGTGGAGTTCCAGAACATTTTAATTATCCTTGGTACATCACTTTAAAAAAAAAAGAATACAGTAAACATAATATTAACCTTCGTTGGCAAGATTATCCAGGAGGAACAGGGCAAATGTCTAAAGCTTTAAGAGATGGTTCTGTTGATATTGCTATTGTTTTAACAGAAGGAATTATCAAAGATATTGCAGATGGGAATCCGTCTAAAATTGTTCAAACCTTTGTGAAAACTCCATTAATTTGGGGAATTCATGTAAGTGAAAAATCATCTTTCAAAAAAATTGATGATTTAGAACACGCAATCATTGCAATTAGTAGATTTGGTTCTGGTTCTCATTTAATGGCAATAGTAAATGCATATAGCCAAGGTTGGGATGTACAAAATTTAAAATTTAAAGTCATTGGTAATTTACAGGGAGGAATTGATGCCTTAACAAATGGTGAAGCAGATTATTTTATGTGGGAACATTTTACTACAAAACCATTAGTAGATAATGGTACTTTTAGAAGAATTGATGATTGCCCATCTCCTTGGCCATGTTTTGTGATTGCTGTTAGAAATGAAGTGTTAGAAAATAACTTTGATGAAGTTAAAAAAGTTTTAGATATTATAAATACTGAAACAAAAAAATTTAAACAGATTGATAAAATTGATGAAACTTTAGCGATAAGATATGAGCAGAAGTTAGAAGACATTCAAAAGTGGTTAAAAATTACGGAATGGAATGCTGGAAAACCCTTCACTAAAAATTTAATTACTCGCATTCAAAATAAAATGATTAGGTTTAATGTTCTTCAAAAAAAGAAAAAATCTGGCGATTTTATTAAAAACATGAATATTTAAAAAGTAAAGTTCAAATAATAATGAAAATAATAATTTTATCAATCAGTTTCTTATTCTTTACTTGTTTTTTTATAAACACTAGTTTATCTGCTCAAACTTCTATTAAAGGAAAAGATAGTGTTGGTATTTGGAAAACTGTAGATGATGAGACTGGAGTTACTAAATCTCTTGTTGAGATTTATAAGAAAGAAACTAAATACAATGCAAAAATATTAAAGCTTCTAGACAAACAGACCTTAATAAATGCTGGAGAAAAGCATTTTGAAGATATTTTATGTAAAAAATGTCCTTCTGAACATGGTAAAAATAAAAAATTATTAGGTCTAGAAATAATTTGGAATATGGAAAAAACAACAAAAAAATATAAAGGTGGTAAAATTATGGATCCAGCAGATGGTAAAACATATTCTTGCACAATGTGGATGGAAGATGAAAACACCCTAAAAGTACGTGGTTGGTTAACTATATTGTATCGCACGCAAACCTGGTACAGAGTTCAATAATATTTAATTACTCGCATCAAAAATAAAATGATATAATTTAACGTTATCGTAAAGAAGATAAACTCGGATAATTTCATAAAAAATATGTACATTTAGCCCGTAAACAAAATAAAATGAAAAAAGTAGTATTTATTATCGCTTGTGTTTTAGGAATTATTTGTTTTTCTTCTTGCAGAAGCAGCTCTCAATCATGCGGTTTGGCTGACAATATAACCACACCACAAACAACATTGCAACAAGTTGATGTAACTTAACATTAAATTGTTTGTTATTTTTAAATTTTGTGAATCTGTTTTTTAACGGATTTTTTTATTTACAAAAATACCCGCTATTTTTAGCAGTAGTACTATTTTTATAAAGTTGAAGTATTTGGCACATAAACATATATTCTAACCTTTTCTGGATTTCATAGTACCCAATGAACTTTCACAATTTTTTTTTCGAAATTAGAATTACTACTACCATTCAATTGGTTCCTCTCCTCTTCCTTTCAAAAATAAATTGGTTTTAGAAAAATGTTTATTCCCAAACCAGTAACCTCTATTTGCACTTAAAGGTGATGGATGGCCAGATTCTAAAATATAATGTTTCTTTTTATCAATCAACTTCACTTTTTTCTTTGCGAAACCTCCCCAAAGTAAAAACACAACATTTTCTGCAGTATCAGAAATTTGTTTGATAACAGTATCCGTAAAAGTTTCCCAACCTTGTTTTTGATGACTTCCCGCCTCATGAGCTCTTACCGTTAAGGTTGCATTCAATAATAGAACTCCTTGTTTTGCCCATCTTTCTAAATTCCCACTTTTGGGATATTCATTGCCTAAATCTGTCGCTATTTCTTTAAAAATATTTCTCAAAGAAGGTGGATGTGAAACTCCGTCTTTTACGGAGAAACACAATCCGTTTGCTTGATTTTCTCCATGATACGGATCTTGGCCAATAATAACCACTTTTAAATCATCAAAAGAACAAAAATCGAAAGCAGCGAATATGTTTTCTTCTTTTGGATAACAACTATGGTTTTCATATTCTAATTTCACAAAACTTGTGAGTTCTTTGAAATAAAGTTTTTCAAATTCTGTTTGTAAAATTGTTGCCCAAGATTCTAAGAGGTTTTTATGCATTTCTAGGATAATTTAATAATTGCTTCAAAGATATTCATTTAATCAAAAATACCTTTCCTTAAATGAAACAATCAATTCCTTAAATGAACCAAGTATTACCTATAATGGACTCTTATTGAAACTCTAAACATTATTACTTTTATGTGTGTTATTCTTTATAAAGGGCATTTTTTTTAATAACGCACTGCTAAATTTATTGTTAACTCTTAATTAAGTTTTAAAATAAAAATTAATTAAGAAGAGGGTCTAACACTATTATTACATATCATTATTTCCATTATAATAAAAACTATGATTATGAAAAAAAGTATCTATTTTTTTACATTATTTTTATTTCTGTTTATTATTTACTCACAATCAAAAAAAGAAAATCTAATGTTAATATAAATGGATCTATTGATTTGCACTATGATGTCTATAGCTATTCGGAAGAAAATTTTTCAACTTTCAGACCTAGATATCCTGAAAGTTTATTCAGATTTAACGCAAATTTAAATATTCAGTTAGAAGAACACTTCTCTTTTTCTATAAGGTTAAACATTACAAATCATTCAACAATAACAAATAAAACACAAAGAATATTAAATTATTACAATTTATTTTAGAAAATAATTCTATTGGTAAGAAATTAATTATACCAAGAATTAAGGTAGTTTCTTTTATAGCCGAAAAAGAAGTTATCCATATAGAAGGATTTGATGGTTATACCAAGATACATTTAATAGATAACTCAAAAATAGTTAGCTCTTAAAATATTGAGAAATATGAAAAAATGACAAGTAATATATTCTATAAATGTCATAAATCTCATATTGTAAACCTAGAAAAAGTACGTAATTTTGAAAATGATGGTTTTATTGTTCTAGAAAACAAAAAAAAGAGTCCAAGTTTCTAAAACTAAACGAAAAGAATTTATAAATTTGTATTCTACATAAAATCTATTTTTTTGAACAAAAATATCTCAGATAAAACATTACAAGATTTAGAATTTTCAACAGTTTTACAACATATCTCAGAATTCTGTATTTCTGGATTAGGAAAAGAAAAAGTTTTTGAAATTGAGCCAATTAAAAACAAAAGAACGTTATTTAAAGAACTTCATTTAGTGGATGAATACCTTTCTTCTTTTCAAAGTGAAAACAGAGTTCCTAATCACGGTTTTGATAATATTATAACGAGCGTAAAACGTTTAGCAATTGAAAATAGTTTTATAGAAACGGATGCTTTTTTAAAAATTGCTTCAACATCACTAACCGTAAATGAATTGCTTAAATTTTTTAAAAAGTTTCAAATTCAGTTCCCAACTTTTTTTGAACTTTCACAAAAAATTGAATTTATAACGTATATAGATGACGAAATTAAAAAAATAATTGATATTTCTGGCGAAGTCAAAAACAATGCTTCTTCCGTTTTAAAACAAATTAGAAGAGATATTAACAATGTTCGTGGTAAAATTGGAGCGAGTTTTTCAAGTGCTTTATCGAAAGCAATCGCAGCTGGACATTTAGATGACATTAAAGAAACTGTTGTTGATAATCAGCGTGTTTTAGCAGTGTCCGCTATGCATAGAAGAAAAATCACAGGTAGTTTATTAGGATCTTCCAAATCTGGTAATATCGTATACATTGCGCCACAAGCAACGCTTGCTTACAGCAGAGAATATCAAAATTTAATTTACGAAGAAAAGCAAGAAGTTGTAAAAATATTAAGAGATTTAGCAACAACAATACGTCCGTTAGTTTCTTTAATAGAAGATTATATTGCGTTTTTAATTCACATGGATACGATTGGTGCAAAAGCAAAATATGCCAAAGAAATAACTGCCGTTTTACCAAAAATATCAAAAGAAAAAAGAATCTTTTTCAAGAACGCATATCATCCTGTTTTATGGCGAAAAAATACTAAACAAGATATTCATACAGTTCCACAATCTATTGAATTAAATGAAAAACAACAAATAATTGTTATTTCTGGTCCCAATGCTGGTGGAAAAAGTATCACTTTAAAAACAATTGGTTTGCTTCAAATCATGTTACAAAGTGGTGTTTTAATACCAGTTGATGAACGGAGTCAAACCTACATTTTTGACACTATTTTAACCGATATTGGAGACAATCAATCTATTGAAAATCAATTGAGTACTTATAGTTATCGCTTGAAAAATATGCGTTATTTTTTACGAAAATGCGATGAAAATACATTGTTTTTAATTGATGAATTTGGTACAGGTTCAGATCCTGAATTAGGAGGTGCTTTAGCAGAAATTTTCTTGGAAGAATTTTATCGTAAAAAGGCTTTCGGAATTATTACAACCCACTACTCTAACTTAAAAGTACTCGCAAACGAATTAGAAAATGTTACCAACGCAAACATGCAATTTGATGAGCGTACTTTAGAACCCTTATATCGTTTATTTGTTGGACAAGCAGGAAGCTCTTTTACTTTTGAAGTAGCTCAAAAAAACGGAATTCCTTATAGTATTATCAACCAAGCTAAAAAGCGTGTAGAAACTGAAAAAGTTCGGTTAGATAAAACCATTTCAAAGCTTCAAAAAGAAAGAAATAGACTTCAAAAAAATTCTGACAATTTAGAAAAACAAAAAATTAAAGGTCAAGAGCATTTAGACAGTTTGCAAGAAAAAGAGCAGCGAATTCAAGATAAACTGTCTGGCTTCCAGGAGTTGTATGATAAAAATCAAAAAATGCTTTCATTAGGGAGGAAAACCAATGAATTCCTGAATAAATACTTTCAAACAAATAACAAGAAAGAGCTAAATACCAATTTTAACAAATGGGTGTCTGATGAAAAAGTGAAACATTTAAAGAAAAGTCCTACCGAACCCGCGACTAAATCACAAAAACTAAAAGCAAAAATTGTTGAAAAGCAAATGCAAGAAGTAATTAAAGAAGTAGAAAAAGAGGTTTTAGAAAAAGTGGTTGAAGTTAGGAAAGAGAAAAAAATAGAAGCTGTAAAAATTGCTAAAGAAAAATCGCTATATGTCTATAAGATTAATGACCAAGTAAGAATTATTGATTCTAATTCTGTTGGTACTATTGATAAGATAGATAGAAAAAGTGTTACCATTAATTATGGCTTTTTTACCACCAAAACATCTGTAGAGAAATTAGAATTGGTAAAAAAAGCAAAAAAATAAAATTAAGACAAGCTAAAAAGCCTATCAAAATTTGATAGGCTTTTCAATAAAAATTTAACTACTAGTAATAGATATATATTATAATACTCTAACGTTTACTGCGTTTAATCCTTTTTTTCCATCTTGTAAGTCAAATTCAACTTCGTCATTCTCACGAATTTCATCGATTAATCCTGACACATGCACAAAATGTTCTTTGTTTGATCCTTCTTCAGTGATAAACCCAAATCCTTTAGACTCATTGAAAAATTTTACGGTACCTTTATTCAT
>TARA_B110000238_G_scaffold71883_3_pt1 | contig 10683 bp, 9 predicted proteins | sample TARA_B110000238 | Tara Oceans TARA_B110000238 (sample SAMEA4397569) | marine metagenome | biome: Polar Biome; feature: [SRF] surface water layer (ENVO:00010504); material: water (ENVO:00002006), including particulate matter (ENVO:01000060) such as... | depth 5 m | reverse complement strand
CCGGCTCTCGTCGTCGCGCGCGCACCCGGCGGGGGAAGCGGCGGTTGGTGTTGCTGGTGGTGTTGCAGACCTCGCGCCATCGCGTGTTGCTGTTGTTGGTACATCCGGAGTTGCAGCTCCCTGTACATCTGCTCGTAATCCACGTACCCGGCGCCGTTTACTGCGCCGGGAGAAACGCCGTTCATCCCATACATCATCGCCTCGACGCTCATCGGCCCGGCCGGGACCATGTTCGGGGCGTTGTAGTACCCCATGCTCGGGTGATACCCTCCCTGGGAAAAGGAAAAGGAAAGGTGGTGGGAGGAGTGTGAGTGGGAGGAGAGTGAGGTGGTGGGAGGAGAGTGAGTCCGGTACGGGTCACGCGGGGTACGGGACGGGGAAGGCGGCAATGCGTGTGACAAACCGTCGCGCTTCGTTTCGGTAAACACGGTGCGCGATGCATCCATCCGCGGCAAGCTCACACGCGCGTGAACTCTAAAACACATCCGGAGCGCGCGTGTCCACCGAGGAAGATCTGCAATTGCGATTGCGAAAAAACCCGAACACGACGAGGCGTTCCGTGCGTACCTGCGGAGGCATGTTAGGCATGTTCTGGCCGTAAGGCGGGGGGGGAGGTGTCCATCCCGGTGGCCCATTGTAGCTCATCCGTAGCGGGCGCGCGTACCCGTCGGGCGCGCACGAGCACGTTCTGCTTCAAAAGGGAAGGTGCCGGCGTAAAAGATATTTGTGGGTCGTGTTGTTGGGACGTGTGCATTTCCCAAATTCCAACACTGTTTGCCCATACAAGACTGACACTCTTTTTTTACAAGATCTCGGAGAAAAAGTGTCATAAAAGCGCGCTCGCACGTCCCCAGCACTTTGCAACCCCGCGTGTGTGGTACAACCTTACCTCCACCCGTCTAGACACTCCCAGTGGCGTCGTCCTAGGTGCGCTTCCACGACGTTCGTTTTCGCGCGGATTTCGTGTGTCACGGGAGGTCGGCCGCTTGTCAAACGCGTGTCCCCGAAGCTCACGCGCGGTCTTCCCTCCCAATTTACGCGAGCGACGGCAATCGAAACGATGGCCACTCCCACCGAGCTGCTGTATTTCGGCGATACCTTCCGGTTCGAGTGCGAGTCCCGGGTTTTGTCCGTGGAGTTGATTGATTCCCCGGATACAGCGCCACCAACGAACACCAAACAATACGCCGTCGTGCTGGACAAAACCGTGGCGTACCCTGTGGGAGGCGGCCAGCCCTCGGATGTGGGCAAAGTTGTGTGTGCTTCATCCGAGACGAGTTTTTCCCTGCAGCGGGTCGTCGCCGGGAAAGACGGCGTGGTGCGGCACGTGGGCGTGTTCGGGATTCCTGGAGAAGAAACCACAGCAGAGTCAAAGAAGGGAGATTTGAACAATCAATTCAAACCAGGCGACACCGTGACCGTGACGATCGACCAAGAAAAAAGAATGCTACACGCGCGGATACACAGCGCCGGGCACTTGCTGGACGTCGCCATGGGTAAGGAACTTTCCCATTTACCACATTCCGCCGACTGATTTGATTGCCCAAGCAAGACTGACACTTTGTTTTTTCCAATCAGGTAACGTGGGGTACCCGTCCCGTGTTTTGCGCCCGGCGAAAGGACTGCACTCCGTGGACCAGGCGTACGTGGAGTACGACGGGAAGGTTACGGATACGGACGAGTTGGTGGAGGTGTTGAATGCGGAGATGAAACGGCTGGTGGAGAGTGGGGGAAAAACTTGCACAAAAATCATGGCGTACGACGACGCGAGAAAAGCGTGCGGCGGATTTCTGCCGTCGTTTGTGGACCCCGTTTCGCATCCCCGGGTGGTGGTGATTTTGAACGACACGGAAGGGTGTCCGTGCGGGGGGACGCACGTGGGGGACGTGGGGGATATCGGCGTGGTGACCATTTGCGCAATCCGGGTGAAGAAAAAAGTCACGCGAGTGAGCTACGCGATACAAGGGATGACGCGGGGGTGACGGACGGTTGTTTCAGGCAATCAGCAGACTAGGTTTCCGGAACGAATCATCGCGACATCAAATGAATCAATCAACCTACCGTTCAATCAATCAACAACTGTCAGACCGTGCTGTGTTCCCAAAATCAGTCGCATCTACTCAAGCTTCCTCCGACGCCGGTTTGTCCCCGTCCTCCCCCGCGCTCGAGTCCCCCCTGTTCGTGTTGAACAAACTTTGCAGCGCCACCTTGGCTTGTAACCTTTTCTCCTCCTCCTCCAGCATCGACCCGAACACGTTCAGTCTTTCGGCGTGCGAGTCGCACTGCACCAGGAGCGTGAACGGGTAAATGGTCTGCCCAACCATCGCCAGGGTTTCCTCGCGGAACGTCTGCTGCAGCCTGGTGAATTCGTTCCTGATTTCTTGAGGCAGCTTGTCGAACTGTACCGTGACCTTGGATTGCATGTCCTTGCCTTGCTTCGTGAGGTAGTTTCGCAGGAGAACCTGGATGTCGTTTGACAACTCGCTTTCCTTAGCGCTGAGGCGGTTTTGCAAAAGCGACTGCCACAACCCGGCGAGCCTCCACAACCCGTCCTCGCCGCGCTCCGCGGAGAGGGTATCGACTAAGTTCTCGGTGAACCGCACGGGTTCGCCCAGTTTCGTTTGCTTGGCGATGATGGACACGAACCGTTCCTTTAGCAGTTGTTCTTTAGTGCTCAAGTCCTCGTCGTCGTCCACGTCCTCCAAAGGCGTTACCACCGCTTTCAGGTACGTGCTTCTGTCCGCCCAGACTTTGTCGTTCAGGGTTCGCGTGATGCGGACCCGCCCGATGACTTTGTGCGAACACACGTACTTCACCGCGTCCGCGGTTTGCTCGGAAACCTCTTTCAGGTCCTCCAAGTAGAACACTGGCGCCACGGCGGCGAGCTCGCCCGTGGTGGGGTGCGACACAGGCACCACGAACCGCCGCGAACCGTTGAACAGGATGTCGCTGTACATCGAACGGTATCTTGGTTCGAAGATGTTTAAAACGTGATCACTGTGGGGCATGTACGCGGTGCTTCCCAGGGGGAACACGGGCATGACCATTGTCGTAGGGTTCTGTGTCGCGTCAACTAGTTCCACGTCCTTCGAAGGGTCCAGGGGAGGGAGCCATTTCAACTCGGCAAAGAAATCCCGCGCGCCTCCGTCTTCGTGGTCAAAGCTGTCATCCACGGAACCTGCTTCGCCCCCGGGTGCGGCGCCGTACGTGCGGAACGCGCTTGGGCGGCGCGTCCCAGTGGCGGCCACGGGCCATCGGGTCAAACAAACGCCTCGGTGAGACGCGGCGATGGGAGACTTCATCAACCGAACGTTGTGTTTTGGCAAACCGCGGGTGTGCCACCGTGAGGTGTGCATCCCGCACGCGGCGGGTTGCGCGGAGGAAGACGCGCAGCCGCTCATCGCGCGCACCAGCGCCGGACCGACGCGAGTGGTGGTGGACATACTGATGTCCCTTAGGCGCGGAAGGCGCGCCGTGAGTGCGGAGACGGCGCGAGGGCAGAGACACGGTTATCCGATCTGAATGAGAGAAGAGCTGACGTGTTTTCTTGGGGACGACGAGCTGAAAGCAGACGAGTTTGACATCTGGCAGAGTGCAGCAAACAGTCACGTGTGCACGTTTCAATCGATGTATGTTGGTATCTTTTTACACTCCGCGCCCACCGAGGACACCCCATTGCTTCCCCCTAAAATCAACCTCCTTCCCTGTCATCCCCTTCTCCACGTCTCCTTTCCCACACTCACTCGATCTTGCAGCTCACGCCTCCTTTGGCGAACAGGTTCCGCGACGCGCGCAGCGACATGGCGGCGTCCGACCACCGCATCAACTTTGTCGTCGTTTGGTTTTTGTACGCCCCCGACGCCATCAACGAGTACACCAACGTCTGCACGTCGTGGTTTTTGGGAAACCGGTACACGATAACCACGTTAGATTCGCCAGTCGTGGTGACGTGGTAGGACTCCAAGCGACCGCCTAGAAGGCCGATGAGTTTCGCGGCGGACTGTTGGGTGATGAGATGGTTTTTAGTGTCAGTTTTTTTGGCAATGGTTTTGGCAAGTTTTGGGTGTCATCGCTGGGTAGATGGCATCCCGAGGTCGTCTCATCGCGTGTTGGACGTTCGGGTGTTGTTTCTCTTTTTTAACCCTCACCTTTTCTCGGTCGATGTCCTTTTCGATCATGGCTTTGATTCCCGGTTCGCTGAAGGTCAACAACGTCATGAACGTGGGTTCCGCGGCTTCGAACGCCACCCCCTTACTTGGAAAGAGCTCCCGTTCCTCGGACTCCGCACCCTGCGCGAGCGTGGCACCCTGCGCGAGCGTGGCGAAGTTCGGGTTGGTGGCCACGGCGCGGACACCGGCGCGCGCGGGTCGGCATAGAACTCGCGCGCGGGAAAGCATCAGGCTCGTCGTGACAGTCAACGCGACGGGCACTGTGGCAACGAGGGCCGCGAACAGCCCACATTTGGATTTTTCGTGGAACTGACGATAATAAGTTGGTGACGACGTGGCGTTGAATGATCGAAAGTATCGCCACACCTCTTCGCGCGGACCGCACGATGTCGTGTGTTCTGAGCTCCCTCCAAGTCGTCGCCCCCCCGCGCGCGTCCCGTTACTCAGGGACGCGCGCGCGTCGCGCCTCTGTCCAAACCCGCGCCGCCTCCGCTGCGGACCAGGAGTCGCCCGCAGTGAAGCCTTCCGCGACCATGCCACGTAGGCGCCTCATCAACCTCGCCGCGGCGACGACCGCTTTGGTGGTCGCGAAACCTGCTTTCGCGGGCGAGTTCGGCAGCGACGCGGCGATGTCAGTGCTGCGACGGGAAGGCACGGTGAAACTCACGGAAGAGCAGTGGCGAGCGAAGCTGAAGGATGACCCGTTTTCGTACGAAGTGTTGCGAAAGGAAGCCACGGAGCGCCCGTTTTCGTCCCCGCTGAACAACGAAAAGCGAACCGGGACGTTTGTATGTGCGGGGTGCGACACCGAATTGTTCGACTCAGGTGCGAAGTACGACAGCGGCACGGGGTGGCCGTCGTATTTCCAGCCGATCTCTACTAAAGCCGTGGTGGAGGTGCCTGATTACAGCATAGTTTTCTTTCCGCGCGTGGAAGTGCGGTGCGCGACGTGCCAAGGCCATCTCGGGCACGTGTTCGAAGACGGCCCGAAAGATAAAACCGGCCTGCGCTACTGCATGAACGGCGCCAGCATGAAGTTCAAGCCGGCGGAGGTGTTGTAGCGAGGTGTTGTGTGGAGGTGTTGCCGGGATGTGCGGGTACAAGGCATACAGGTGGAATAGGACAGACACGTTGATTGTGCAACAAAAGTAATAAATCCAATCGGGGACTCCCCATCGTCGATTCGTATGAGTATCTATAGGGTAACTAAATGTACTCTTAGTTACCCTAGTATCTACTTGTAGTGTGTAACGGCGTAACAAGGCGGCTTGCATTTAATGTAACGTTTCTTTGGCCTGCTACCTCGCAATCGCCTCCAGCGCCTCCTCCACGTTTTCGTACGCAAACTCGAACCCGTTCGCCAGCGCTTTCTTTGGCACCACGCGTTGGCCGTCAAGCACCACGGTGGCGCCTTCGCCCAGTAACAGCTTCAGGGCGAACCCGGGGACGGGGAGCCAGTTCGGGCGGTTGGTTGCGGCGGCGGTGGCGGCGCACAGCCCGGCCATGGTGGTCGGGTTTGGCGCGACGCCGTTCACGACGCCTCGGTACGTTTTTGGATTTTCCAGCGCGGCTTTTATGAGGTTGACTAAATCCGCGCGGTGGATCCAGCTCACTACTTGGTCGCCTTTTCCCAAAATGCCTCCGCCGTAAAGCTGGAACACGGGCAAGATCTTCCCCATTGCGCCTCCGCCTTTTTCCAATACCACGCCGGTTCGGATCTTCGTGACGTAATTTGTTTCACACCTATCCGCCGCGGCTTCCCACTGCACGCAAAGGCCTGACAGGAAGTCGTTTCCCGGTTTCGAGTTTTCGTCGAAGGTTGCTTTTTTGGAAACGCCGTAGTACCCCACGGCGCTGCCGCTGACCAAGGAGGGTCTTTCTTTGTCCGGTAGCTTGTTGATAGCGTCCACGATGCGCTTTGTGGTTTGTAACCGGCTCTTCACCAGCGTCTTTTTGTACTGTTCGTTCCACGGGTCGCTGATACTAGCGCCCGCAAGGTTCACCACACCCGTGCATCCTTTCAGCGCGTCGTACCACTCAATCTTGCCACTTGCGGTGTCCCAGCCAAAGAACTTGGCGCCGTTAAAGAACGCGTTTGGCATGGTGACGCGTGCTTTGTTCGCGTCCCTTGTCAACACCCGCACTTCGTGCCCGTCAGCGAGCAGAGAATCCACCAAAGCCTTGCCCACGAAACCAGTCGCGCCGGTCACCGCGACGACCATCTTTTTACCCACGGCGGGCGCATCGGACGCGGAAGCGCTCGGCGACTCCGCTTTGCAACGCAGCGCGCGCGCGTTTCGGCGTGGCGGCCCGGTCGCGGGCGACCGCGACTGGCGCGCCGCGCGCCAGGCGCACAGCGCCGCGGGCGATGCGTTGATTGGGGCGGCGATCATGGTCGCCGTGCGAGGTCGAGTGCCGACGGTTCAGTGAGCTGACGTGTCCAGCTGTCGGCACTGCGAAAACAGTGCCACTCAGTTGTGAAAAACGCGTTATTATATTTGCTTGGCAGCACACAAACCAATCACCACAACCATGGGCGTCGCGGCGGCGGACGACGCGACCTCTGGTGACCGCGGTTTGGATTCCCTGTTCGAGAAACACGGCGGCCGCGTTGAGGTTGTTTTGGCCCGGCTCGCGAAAAACGGCCACGCGGTTGGCGAAGGCACCGCGTACGACGCCATCTGGGCACTCCGTTTCTGTCTTTCCAACGAATCAGATGACGACGCGGTGAGCAACGCGGAGGAGACGCTTGTTTGGCGTGCCGCGAACCGACAAATCCTGGACGCCGCGGCTTCCGGCCAAAAGCTCGCGAAGTTCGCCGCACTGGAAAACCTGGTTATCACGGATTACCACGGGTTCACGAAAAGCGGCTCGCCGTTGTTCGTGGTGCGGGCTGGGATTTCAAACCCGGGCGCGTTGATGGACGACTATTCCTTCCACGACGTGGTGGAGTTTCTGATGTACCGCAAGGAGTTGGGTTTCTTGTTGTGTGACAAAATCACACGCGGCACTAACACGCTAACCAAGCTAGTCACGATCAATGACCTGAACCACGTATCCCTCGTAAGCGGCACGGATAGCCGGTTCAGCAAAGTCTTAGGCGCGGTGTCGAAAATCAGCGAAGCCGTGTATCCGCAACTACTGGACCGAGCCGTCTTGATCAACGTCCCGTACGTGTTCTCCACGATGTGGAGCTTAGTCAAAGGGTTCCTTAGCAAGAAAACAGTGGGCAAGGTGAGCGTGTTTGCGGTGAGTGATACGCGAAGCGGCGATATTGGGAAATGTCCGTTCGCGAAGTTTCTGGATTTAGAAACAGTGCCTTCTTTTCTGGGAGGAAACTGTCGCTGCGCGGGCGGGTGCCTTTGCGGCGTGTCCAACGAACAAACCACGATGGTGGGCGTTACCAATGCCGAGGGGTTCACCAGCGCATACGTCGCCGCGAGAGGATCACACACGGTGTGGCGGGACTGCAGCGCGGGGGATGTCGTGGTGTGTCGCGTCGCCGTGGACGACGGGAAAGGCATCGCGATTGGCGTTTCGGTCGCGCCGACGCCGGCGAAAGACGCTCCGCAAAAAATACCCACAACGCTGGTCAAAAAGTTCAAGCACAAGCCGCGAATCGGAGGCGCGCAGTGGGAACACACGTTGACCGTCCCAATCAACGGCACGCTGGTGCTTGAGTTGAGCAACGAGGGGTCGCTGCTTACCGGTAAACAGGTACAGTACAAGGTGGACGTGGTTAGGCGAGGTACTTAATAAATGCCGAAAACCATTGTAACAAATACACTTTAAAATACGAACACATCCAAGTCATCGCCTCGCTTGGGCCGGTTCCAGGGTCACGAGTAGGTCTAATTCGGTAACATCACCTTCCGTGCCTTCCCCCCGCCGGACTCGCAGGGTCATCACATCGCCAACCTGGTGAAGTTCCGTGGCGGCGACCAAATCTCCCTCGGTCGCGATCTTGGCGCCGTCCGCGCCGACGATAACGTCGCCCGCCACTATGCCGCCCAACCCTCGCCTGGTGGGCAAAAGCCCCGCTTTCTCCGCGGCTGACTTGCTTGGGATACTTTGCACGAGCACGCCCTGCGACCGAACCCCCAGGGTTTTCGATACGTTCGGGTCCGCGACGACAATGTTCAGGCCGGGCAGGGTCACCACGCCGAACTCGATGAGCTGCGGGACGACTCTTTTCACTTTTTGAGATTAACAAGAAAGTGTCAGTCTACGTCTATGGGCAATCAGATCAGTCGGCGGAACGTGGTGATTGGGAAATACGTACCTAAATCGATGGGAATCGCGAACCCCACGCCCGCGCTGGATCCCGTGTTGGTGAAAATTGCGGTGTTTATGCCGACCAGCCGCCCGTTGATATCGAGCAACGCCCCGCCGCTGTTCCCAGGGTTAATCGCGGCGTCGGTTTGAATTCCCCCCGCGATAAGCGAACCGGCTTGCGAGTAAATCGTCCGGTTCAGCCCTGTGCTTGTTGACGAAAAGTGTCAGTCGGGACCGTAACTTGTACGAGTAATTACTCTGGACAATCGGGAGTACTTCGTAACGTGTATTGGGCGATTTATGGACCAAAAGTCACCAGATGAGAGATAAAACAGTGTCGGGAGGGATTTGGGAAAGCGCGAGGGTACGTACCCGAAACCACGCCGGTGGTGAGGGTGTGGTCGAACCCGAACGGGTTTCCAATCGCGAACACGGCTTGGCCGACTTTTACGTCGTTGCTGTCACCGATAAGCGCTGGTTTCAAAAACTCGCTAGGCGCGTTTACCTTCAGCACGGCCAGGTCTTTCGACTTTTCCACACCCACCAACGTCGCGCTGAAGGTTCTTGTCAAGCCGTCCGCGCCTTGCAGGGTTACCTTGGCGCACTCCAGGTTTTTGCGCCGCGTCTCGGGGGTGACACTTAAAATAGCGCCCAAGACGTGGTAGTTCGTCACGACGTGGCCTTGTGAATCCCAAACAACCCCTGTGCCGTTGCCTTCTGGCACAACCGCGCCGCTTTTCATGGCCTGCCCGGACAGCACCGTCAAATCAACCACGTTCACCACCGAGCGCGTGGATTTGTCGAACAAGGCGACGGTGCTTTGCTCTAAACTCGTCAGCGCGGATGAGGATGACGCGATGACTGGCGTGACCTCCGCTAACGTGGGTTCTGCTAGGGATGCGTTGGCGTACGCGGGTGATACCGCAGCCACGGCAACGGCCGCGACCGAAACCAACAACTCGCGTCGCCCGCGAAGCCCTGGGGATGCACGCGCCGCACCCGAAGAAGCTTCACCCGACGCGTCGCACCGAATCGTTTTGCGAGCTGGCCTTCGCACGCGTCGATCGCGATGAGCCACGGGCGACGCGACCGCGCGCATCACCGCGGAGGGGAGCGCGGAGACGACCATCTCGGCTCGAATATGATTGTTGTCGGCCTTTTGTTTGGATGGTGCGCGCCTGGGAAACGTGGGACCGCCACGCGTGGACCTGCACTGACGTGTGTGTGCTTTTGCGGGCGGTAATAACGACTTTTGCGGGAAATCCGGAAAATAACCTAAAGGAACTCGGCACGCAATGCGTCGGGGTCTATCCAACGAACCCCGAGCCCGTTTCCTTTGGGACCCTCATAACGCGATATACGGACGTTCGCGAAATGTCCCTCGCGCGGGTGGCGCCCGTCGGGCTCAGCCCCGGGGTCGGCGTGGACCCGCGGCGGCGGTGTCGCGCGTCCTCTGGAAGAGGAGTTGGAAATGTTTTGTCAATTCCCCATCATCTTCCCCGGTGCACGCGGTGGGTAAGTGCACCGCCTGGTTGCGATGCCGGTACGCACGCACGCGGCTCCCACACGACCACGCGCGCGCACCGCGCCACCGCAAACGCAGTGGGCGTGGGGAACGGCACGATTTTGTTACTCTCGGTGCACAGCAAGCAGCCGTACGGCTTACAGGTGGGGGTGGTGGGTGACGCGGATGTGTTCGGGGCGTGGGACCCCGAACTCGGGTTGCGGTTGCGATGGACGGAGGGGAACATCTGGACCGCCCGGGTGGAGCTCCCTGCCGGTACCTCTCGTTTGGAGTACAAACTAGTGACGTACCACAAAACGGGATTCAACGACTGGGAGGAGTTCAGCAACCGGACGTTACGCCTGGACGAGGCGCCGGTGGTGACGCTTTCTGGAAACTACGAAGGCCCCCTGCGGGTCAACGCGAGCGTCTCTGTGGATGGTAATTCGGTCACGACGGCTGGTGAAACATTCACCACAGGTAAACAACCAAATTTGAAAACGAAATCCACGCCGACGATGCCTCCGCCGCCGCCTCCGCCGCCATCCATGGAGGTGCCACCGCCGCCCACGACTCGCGCAAGAAAGGAGGCGAGGTTCATTCCTACAGACACGGGAAACGCGTTCGACACGCCGGACATTGACGACGATGGCGAACGGTTTTACGACGAGCGCGTTGACGATGACGTTTCCGTACCAGGCGGCTCCACAGATGATGACCCTGGTGTTTCCGTAT
>TARA_B110000238_G_scaffold200840_1_pt1 | contig 10690 bp, 10 predicted proteins | sample TARA_B110000238 | Tara Oceans TARA_B110000238 (sample SAMEA4397569) | marine metagenome | biome: Polar Biome; feature: [SRF] surface water layer (ENVO:00010504); material: water (ENVO:00002006), including particulate matter (ENVO:01000060) such as... | depth 5 m | reverse complement strand
TTTCCAAAAATTAAAGTCATTCCGAATGTAACAGAACAATTAAATACTTCAAAGCCTAAATGGATATCTGAAATTAAAAAAACTGGAAAAATACATTCTTTTAAGTCAAATAATAGATTAAATATTTTATTTAAAGGAGGTTGCGATCTCGATCAAATGCTATATTACCTTAGCAATAATAATTTTGATATCACTAAAGAAACAACTTATAATTCTACAAAAAATTATCAAGTACATAATGAGCATAGTCAGACAATATTAGATTCTTTAGAACTTTCTAAAGAAAAGAAAAATAAAATATCATTAACGGATTACATTCCTTTTGTTGACGAAAATTATTATGAAACGAAAATTTTCACTGGAGATTTTGATTGTATTATATATAGTACATTGATGGATTATACAAACGAGTTGTATTATGACAAGAATTTAGATGTTACTTTACCCCACGGTGGATATTATAATTTTTGGACAGATTCAAATGTACATTCTAATCTTTTACTTGATTTAGAGTCACAAAAAATTCAATTCTCAAAAGAATTGTTATCTAAATTATCTAAAAACTTTATACATAAAGAGCAAATCACACCAGTTAATTTTCTCGATAATTTAACTAAAATAAGAGCTAACATTAATAAGGACACACCAATAGTTTTTATAAATGGTGCCGATGTTGAATCGAATAATTTTAATGAAAATAAATCAACTGATAGACATAAAATAATGAATGATGTATTAAAGAATTTTATAAATACGTCATCAAATACTTATCTACTTGATATCACCAAAGTTATTAAAAGTTCTAGTCAGTTAGAAGGTAATATTAGGCACTACAACAGGCAAAGCTATAAAAATATTGCACAAGAATTATTATCTATTTTAAATGTAATATTAGATGCAAAAATTAATAATAAAATAAGCAAATATCTCATTTTTAAAAAAATAATAATTTTAAAACTTAGAAATATAATAAGCTCTAATAAATTTATACATACTATATTTAAAAAACTATCACAAATTTTCAAAACATTCTTAAAAGGAAATGCTAAAACAGAATTTTTTAATTAAATTAATTTCAAACAGAATTTTTATTTATCTTTTTTCTAGGTATTTTTCATATATAATTCAATTTTTAACAGCTATTTATTTGGCCATTACTTTGGGGCCATTTTATTTTGGAGTTTATGGATTTATTATTCTAATTTCTAATTATCTATCTTTTTTTAATATTGGAATACCATCCTCTGTATCTGTAATGTTAATTCAAAATAAAACTAATGATTCGATTGTTAAGGATATTCTAGCTAGTTCAATCTTTTCTGTTGTAATTATTAGTTTTTTTCTATGTGCTATAGGCTTTTTATATTACTTACTAGATTATAATATATTCCCGAAATTTAATATAAGTAGATATATACCCCTAATAATCATTATAACAGTATTAACGATTTTTAACTCTCTTTTTCTTGGAGTTTATAGATTTAAAAATAGACTTTTTGAAGTTGGGTTTTATCAAAGTTTTAAACCAATTTTTATTTTTATTTTTATTTTTTTTGCTGAGGGTGAAAGGTTGCTTTTTTTAGTTTTTTCTGCTAATATAATAGCTGAATTAATCTCTTTATTATTATTTATTTTTAGAGGCGCGTTACCTTTTGGGGGTAAAGTGTTAAAAAAAAATGTTTATGAAATTATTTCAAAAGGATATTATCTTTTTTTAAATTCTACTTTTTTATTGTTAATTACAATATCAACAAGAAGTTTTATTAGTGCTAATTATAGCGTTGAATCATTTGGGCAATTTACTCTATCATTTACAATAGCAAATTCTTTTATTCTTTTTTTAAGTTCATTTGCGTTCATAATATTACCCAAGGTTATGGATAAACTAAACTCTGACAATACTAATGAGGTTTCTCATGTTATTTCTACAATTAACTCGAATTATGTTACTTTAGGACATATTACTTTATATTTATTAGTAATAATATTTCCTTTATTAACTAACTTTTTCCCACAGTGGGCTCTACTTGAAAGTTTATTTAATGTTCTTTGTGTTTCAATACTATTATCAATTAATTCATTTGCACATTCTTCTTACCTCATGGTACGAAACAAAGAAAAAGTTTTATCATTAATAAGTCTAATAGCTTTATTGTTAAATGTTGTAACTACTATTGTTTTAATATATGTATTTGAGCTTGATATAAAATATATTGTTTTTTGTTTATTGTTCTCATATTTTATTTATGGCTTTATGTGTTCTTATTTTTATAATAAAATGAATAATTGTTTAAATTACAAAAGAGTTTTTTTAGATTTCATACCACTCAATCTTTTCTTTCCTTTTCTAATGTTAATTTTTTCAATATTTGTAGATAACAGAATATATATATATATATCCTTTTTAGTTTTGTTAGTGCTTAACATAAGGTCTATTAAATTAATTTTTAAAACTTTACTTAGTATTACAAAATCGTCTTCAATGATAGATTTAAAATAATAACTATTTATAAAATTATAAAATTGAATACTCTAAAAGATAATTTCTTCATATTAGTATATATTATATCGCCAGCTTTGCTATTAATTATGCCTGGTGATTTTTATGTTCCAATTCAGATCATTTTTTTGTTTTCTAATATTATTATATTAATAAGCCTCCTCACAAAAAATAATTTTATTTTAAATTCACAAGCATTCTTCTTTTCATTTTCTCTTTTTTTATTAGCTTTAATAGTAGCAGCTGAAAAAGGAATTCATTGGACAATTCCTTTTTATTATTTGACATCATATATTTCTTATTTACAATTTAAAAGGATTGGAAATATTCAATCAAAATTGGAATATTTAATTTACAGTACTTATATATATTTTATTATTATTTATTTTTCTAAACTTCCAAGCCTTATAAATAGAATTGATTTTAATGAAAATGTATTTCCTCTTTCTTCCTCAAACTCCATATCTATAATTTTAAATGTATATCTTCTTTTGTATATATTACATGGAGTTTATATTAATAAATTAAATTATAAAAAAATAAAATTATTTGGGTTAATAAATATTGTACTTATATTTATTCAGCAAAGCAGGATAGGACTGTTAGTAGCAATTATTATTTTAATAATTCCTTTTATTCAAAATTTAAGTAAATCATCAATAAAAAAGTATACTTATCCTACAGGTATTATTTTCTTTTTTTTATATTTTGGTGATCTATTTTCACAATATTTTTCTGGTGGTCTTTTAAATTTAAATGGGTATTTATTAGATACTCGTGGATTGGTTCAAGTTCTTTTCTTTGAAAATTTAACTGGTGATAAAGTTTTTTGGGGATATCCAATTGACTTTGAATATTATTTAGATTACACCAGTGTGTATAATATGTTTTTATTAAACTATAACTATACAACGATATTAGGTTTTGCTATTATAATCTTATTATTTCTTATAAGATTTATAAAATCTAAAAAATATTTTTTTAATATTCTTTTCTTACTTCCTATTTTGTTTTATGGATTAGTTGAAGAAATTTTCTTACCTAAGGGATGGGACTTTATACTATTTTTAGTATTGTTTTTAAAAGTTAAATCTCCTAAATCAAGTCTAAATAAAAAATCGATTAATGAATAATATTTTTTTACTTTACACTGAGCATCAATACAAATCATTAATTCAATGTATCAAACATTTCAGTATTCCTAAAAACAAGGCTGTTTTATTTGTTTTTGTTGTAAATAAAAACAACCAGTCAAATAATGACTGGATTAAAAATTTAGATACTGATTTTTATTTTCATAAAAAATTTATAGTAGAGAGGTGGTCAGTTATTAATTCTTTAATACAAGGATCTAAAAGTGCTAGAGATTTTGTTAATATTTTAACTTCTTTTAGTAATAGTATCTCTAGAGTTTTTTCTCCAATTTATAATTCAGATTCAGTAAATCTAGTTCACAATATACTTTTGCCCAAAGAACTAATTATTTTAGATGATGGTAATGCAAGTTTTAGTGTATTATTAGAAAGGGAGAATATAAAAAAATTCACCTTTTATTCATTACTTAGTTCATTTTTTCATAGAAGAAATATGTTAAAAACAATAAATCAAATCACATACTTTACTAAGTATAATCTTCCATTTATTGGCAATGATATCATTATTAAATATGAAGAAGAAGCTGAAAAAAACATTTTGAAATTAGATAATAATTGTGTTATTATTTTAGGCTCTTCTATTTATATAGCTCCTCCAAATATGAAGTCAATAATTGATCCTGGTGATTACTTTAATACTCTATCTGAAATAAGAAATAAATTCAAATCTAAAACTATAAGATACTATGCACACAGATATGAAAAGAAAGAATCTTTAGGTTCTTTAAGAAAATTTGGTTTTGAAATTATTGAAAATAATAAGCCATTTGAACAGGTATTTAAAGAATTTGAAGTTTGTCCTCATATAATCATGTCTTTTGGCTCTCCTATATTAGATAATTTGACGAGAATGTTTGAAGAAACACCTAGATTGATAACTATTCGAATGGATTTATCAAAGTATAGAAGAGCTCAACTAGATTTTGAACTTATATATAAAGATTTTGAAAAGAATAAAAACCTAGAAGTTATTAACCACAATAAAATTAATGAAATTGAAAATAGATAAACATTTATTTAAAAAAATAATTAGATTAAATTACAGAATACCCTTAATTATATTAAAAAAAATTTGGCTTTCTAATCAAGTTTCATCTCTAATATATTCAGATAAATTATATGTAAAAATTTTATATTTCTTAGTACATAAGAAAAAACTTAATTTAGATAACCCTAAGACATTTAATGAAAAGTTACAATGGTTAAAATTTAATAAAAATTATGATGCATATGCTAAACTAGTTGATAAATATGAGGTTAGAGGTTTTGTAAAAAACACTATTGGTGAAAAATATTTAATTCCACTTCTTGGAGTATGGAACAAATTTGAGGAAATTGAATGGGATTCCTTGCCAAATGAATTTGTTGTCAAAGCTACTCATGACTGTGGTAGTGTTATTATTTGTGATAATAAAGCTACGATAGACTTGAAATTAGTAGAGAAAAAACTAAATCATGCATTAAAAAGGAATTATTTCTTAAAAGATAGAACTCCTGTATACAAAAATATAAAACCGCGATTAATTGCTGAAAAACTTATAAAAGATGATTTAACAATAATTCCGAATGATTATAAGTTTTTTTGTTTTAATGGTAAAGTTGAATTTATACAAGTTGATTCAAACAGACTTACAGAACAAGAACATAGGCGAAATATTTATAATTCAAAATGGGATTTTATTGATTTAAGTATTGTTCACCCAAATGATAAATATAATATTGACCCCAAACCCTGCAATTTATCTGAAATGATTAGAGTTGCTGAAAATTTATCAAAAGGAATTAATCACGTAAGGGTTGATTTATATAATGCAAATAATAAGATCCTTTTTGGTGAAATGACATTTTTTCATGGAGGTGGTCTGGAATATTTTATTCCTGAAATTTGGAATAGAAAATTTGGAGACTTAATAGAACTGTAAAAAGGTTAAATTTTTTAGAATGAAAGTATATATTATAACAGAAAACTGGCAATATTCAGATAAGAGAGTTACCCGAGCTGTAAACGATTATGCAAATGCCTTATCTGATAAATATGAGTTAAAAGTATTTCATGTTACAAAGATACATTCATTAAAAATGAGATTGTTCCGAAGAATATTTTATCTTCCTTTGTCTTTATATAATGGTATGCTACCAATAAATATATATGAAGATTCATCTTTTAATACAAATGATTTTTCTTTTACAAAAATTGATAGAAATAATTTTAATTTTAAAAAAATAAATATTTCTTTACAGGATAAGATTATAATTCATTGGTTGGATACTGCATTGTTTATACTATCAAATATTGAATTAAATTTATTGAAAGAATATGATATTACAGTCATTGTTCATGAACTTCATCCTTCAAAATGGTTATCAAAACAACATAATATTAAAATTCTTAATAATGTTCGTGTATTATCTAGAAACAAAAAAATTACATCTTACCTCCAAGATTATGGGATTAATAGTAAAGTAATAAGAAGTTTTATATGAATTTTTATACAGTTGGGGCATTAACTCCTAGAAAAAGTATTGTAAAAACAATATTTTCTGTTCTTATAATAAATATTTTTTTTAATAAAAAACATACGCTTACCATATATGGTGATGGTCCTTTAAGACCTATTGTTAAATTATTATCTAACATCTTTGGCTCAATCATTTACAAAGGCTATATAAGTAAAGAGATCTTATTAAGTAAGATAACTCATTTTGATGCATTTTTATTATTTAGCAAAAGAGAAGCTTTTGGATTAGTCTACATTGAAGCATTAAAAGAAACAATTCCAATAGGATGCCTAAAAGATGAGGGGATTAGCGATTTAATTGAAGAATATAATTTAGGAGTAGTTTCTTTGAATTCTTCTATTAAAAATATCTGTATAAGCATATCTAAATTAGATGATTATAAGGTTAATAAGCATAAATCATCAGAAGCTTTGAATGAATTCAAAAAAGAAGTTGTCTTAAAAATATATTTAAATAAATGAAAGTTCTAATTGTAGGTTCATCCAGTAAGGTTTATAGAAATTTAAAGAATAATGAGGACTTGTCCTCAATTGATTTTTTTGAAATCAGTAGATCTAAACCATCTTCATTAAAATTATTAGATAGTTGTAGTTTTTATGAAGTCGTAATCTCATTTGTACATGTTGTTGATAGTTTTGATGAAAACAAAATTTTTTATAAATCTTTAGAATCAAAAATTAGAAAAAAATATAATAGATTTATTTACATTGGGAGTCCAGTAATAGATCATTCAGGTTTTATTCTATCAGATGGTAATGATTATCTATCTATTAAATATAAAATGAAAAATTGGGTTTTAAGTAATGTGCCAAATTCAGAAATTTTAGATGTTGGATATAATTATTCAATGCAGCCCCCTCCCTTTCTGTTATTTTCATTACTTAATTTGAAGTTTTTTTATTGTAAATCTAACACTAAAATTGATATTTTAAATGGTTCTATTTCATCATTGTTAAATGATAAAAAAGGTCTAAAATTAGTGCTTATGAAAGACTTATATCCAAACGGAATTTATCTATTTAATTTTATACCTGTCATAATAATCAATTTAATGTCAAAGATAATCTCAGTTTTTGTTAAAATATATAATATTTTAAATAGAATATAATGAAAATAGCTGTCGTAGGTTCAGGAATATTAGCATCTGAAGTATTAACTCATTTAGATAAAAAAATTCATGAAATTGATGTTTTTGAAATAGGCAATAAGAAATCTGTAATTCCTAAATCAGAATTTTCTAAATCAGGAAATATTATTTACGAAGGAGATACACAAGGACGAAGATTTGGTTTATATGGCACATCAACTGTTTGGGGAGGGCAAATATTTAATTTAACTAAAGATGAGTGCAATCTAGATGGTATTTCACGAGATATTGCATATGTTTCTGAAAAAAAAATAAATAAATCATACAACCTTAAGTTAGGTATATTTAGTTTTCCTTGGAATAAAAAAGTAAAAAAAACCATATTTAGATCAACTAATCTAAAGATGGGCGCTAGAGTCATTAAAGTTTTGAAAGATGATAACCATAAATGGGAAGTTCACACAGATCTTACTTCTTACAAATATGACAGAGTGTTCCTTTGTGCCGGTGTGTTTGGCAATGCTAGTATTTTACATCCGCAAGGGACGATAAATTTTTCAGACCATATTTCTCAGAAAATAGGTATATTATCACACACAGAGTTTTCCAAACATAATTTAGAATGGACGATAACAAAATCTGGTCTTATAACTAAAAGGTTTTATTTAAATTCAATAAAAAGAGGTCACTATATTCATTTTGTATATAATAAAGATCTCAATCTTGTTAAATTAATGAGAAGATTAATAACAAAAAAAAATGATAAAAACATAAATATATTTCTTCTGCCAATAGAAATTTTTAGGTTATTATTTAAATCAATTCCTAAATTCAAATTTCCTGTCGTAGGGAAAAATGTAAATGTATATTTCGATTGTGAGAGCTCAGGAGGTATTGTTGATTACAGAAATAGTAGCTTAAAATTCAACATTGATGAAGAATTAAAAGAATATACTGAGGAAGCCAACAAATTTTTGCAAAATAAATTCAATACATATCAGCAAATTAATTCAACTTTTGAAAAATATGAAGATATTTATCATCCATTTAACATGAATTCGCCAAAAAGTTTTAATGATTATTTTGAAAATGCAGATGGCTTATACAGAATAGATACTGGTATATTAAATGAATGTGGTGCGACAAATCCTACAGGAGTGATGAAACAATTAATTAATAAAATATTTGTAAATGAGTGGTAATTTAAATTATTTATTGAGTGCTTATTCTGTAAAGCCATACGCAGGAAGTGAGCCGGGTCTTGGTTGGTATTGGCTAAAAGAATTAGTTAAACATAAGTATAAAATATTTTTAGTTACAGAATCGGAATTTGAAAAGGAATTAGATGATTGGATTAAAAAAGAAAATATTAAAAACATAGAAGTTTTGTATGTGTCTATTGGTAAGTTAGGAAGAAGATTATGCTGGGATCAAGGTTCATGGATTTTCTATCTGTTTTATAGAATTTGGCAATTCAAAGCTTTTTTAATTAGCTTATATAAATGGAGAAAAATTGAATTTAAATTTGTTCATCATTTAAATATGATTGGTTATCGTGAGTTAGGTTTTCAATGGATAAGAAAAGGAGTCAAAATATTAGGCCCTCTTGGAGGTATGAATAGAGTTTCTGATGGATTCGATAAGTCTTTTAAAAATAAATTTATTAGAAAACTTAAACATACCTTAAATTTCATTTCATTTTATGACCCTATAGTTTTTAGTGCACTTAATCTATCTAACTTTATTTTAGCAGCAAATTCAGAATCTCAATCTGAACTAAGTAGAAGGGGATTTAACCCTTTTTTACTAAATGAAACTGGAGTAGAAGACTATTCAATATACAATTCAGATAAAAAAGAATATGATTTAATTTTTGTTGGAAAGTTAGTTGAAAGAAAACAGCCCGATTTATTTATAGAAATTGTAAAAGAAATTTCAAAACATAATAAAGACATAAAATCTCTGATTATAGGTGATGGTCCAATGCGAGAATTTTTGCAAAAACAAATTAAAAAAGAAAAATTACCTATTGAATTAAAAATTAGGGTAGATAGAAATGAGGTTTTAAGATGTATGGGAATGTCAAAACTTATGTTGTTTCCTTCAATTGACGAAGGTACACCCTGGGTTATTTTAGAAGCTCTAAGTGTAGGTATCCCTGTCTTATCTCATGATTGCTGCGGTATGGCGGACATTATAGATAATGACTTCTTAATTAGTCCAATATCTTTTGATGATTCCGTTATTGAATTTTCAAACTTAGCAATCAGAACCTTGAAATTAACTAATTTTAAATATGATATTAGTAAACACTTCTGGGCTAAAAAAATAGATAATTATATAAAATTAATTAATAATAAACAATTATTAAAATGGTAAATAATTTTGTAAATTTAGTATCATGGAGATATTTTATTAAAAAATCTTCAAAAAATAGAACTTTATTTATTGATTCATTATCACTTTATGTATCTTGTAGGATGTTTGGTTATTCTGTAAAAAAAATATCTGGAGTTAACTTTTTTCATAATAATATCAATTCTGAAAATTCAATTTTCTTATTATCAGAAGAAATTAAATTATTTAAAAACCAAATTACACTACCCTTTTGGAAATCTATAGATAATATAAAATTAGATAATTTACTTATTCAAAAATTAAAAGGTTATGATACTATTATTATTGGCATTTCGAGTCCTAAACAAGACTACCTGGGAGATCTAATAAATGATTTATATCCTAAAAAAAACATATTTTGTTTAGGGGCTGCTATATATACTTCTTCAAAAGATTTAAAAAGTGATAAATTTTTATTAAACTGGTTTATTATGCTGCTGAAGGATTTTAGAAGATTCAGAAATAAAATTAGTATCACAGTTAAAGAATTTTCACTAATCATATTTAATTCAGAATCAAGAGCTAATTTTAGAGCTTTTTTAAATAATTTATAGAAATTAGTAAACATATTTATGTCAGATTTATTAAGAAAATATATTCATAAAATTAAAACTTTTGGTTTCAAAATAGGATCAAAAGAATTTCAACTATAAGCAAGCGTGTTTATATTATTGTTGATATAATTCCGTAGATCATTGTGTTTTATTAATCGATGAAGACAGAACTGTATGTAATACCATTGAAAACTTCCCTTATATTTTTTGAACAATTATGACTTGAGTTTTGCCAATCGAGGAGATCAAAATAACAATACAATACCAGAAAGCTCAATTTGTGATAAAATAGGAATCTCTTTGATTGATGGTTTGAACGATTAAATTCAATCAAGTAGTTGGTTGTTAAAAAAGTAAATTATTTTATCTAAATTTGAATTCACTTTTTGAATATTTATAAATATGCCATTTGATCCAAAGTCAGCAAAAATAGCAGGAAAACAATCCAAAAGAGGACCTGCAAAAAAAGATAAACTTT
>TARA_B110000238_G_scaffold96940_1_pt1 | contig 10740 bp, 6 predicted proteins | sample TARA_B110000238 | Tara Oceans TARA_B110000238 (sample SAMEA4397569) | marine metagenome | biome: Polar Biome; feature: [SRF] surface water layer (ENVO:00010504); material: water (ENVO:00002006), including particulate matter (ENVO:01000060) such as... | depth 5 m | reverse complement strand
AAGCTGAATGTCGCCAGTTCGAACCTGGTCTTTCGCTCAAAAGACTTTATTAGCAATAATAAAGTCTTTTTTTATGTTATAAATTGTCTAAAAATTCAAAGAATTAAGGTGAGAAGTTTATATCGAGCGTAGTCGAGATCAACCTGGTCTTTCGCGCGAAAGAAGGTTTGAGTACTACCTGTATCTTTTTTTATCCGCTAAATATTTATCAGTAAAGAAAACAAAAAATCTTCCATTGCTTGGTGAATTTGTGGCTTCCCTTGAAATCACAACATTCAATAAACCAAGCTAACTAAAGAGTACTTATAAATTCTTTAATTTATCACCAAACAACAAAACTAAAAGTATAGGAATTGCTAATAAAACAACAAAAATAGTATTTGTAGCAAACAGTGATGGCATTAAAACTAATGTTAAAACAAAGCCACCTATGGCACCACCTAAATGTGCGGCATGCCCAATATTTCCTACTTGTTTTTTCATTCCATAAATGGAATATAGCAAATAACCAACACCAAAAACGTACCCAGGAATAGGTATTGCAAAAAACAATAACAGTTGCATATTTGGAAATACTAAAATTGAGGAGTATACAATTCCTGAAACAGCACCAGAAGCGCCAACAGCACTATAATAAGGCTCATCTTTATGATACTGCAATGTGTATAAGCTTCCTGCCAATAAACTTCCAAAGTAGATAATTAAAAAAGGAATTATACCCAAATTATTTGAAACAAAACCTCCAAATATATACAACGCATACATATTAAACCCAAGATGCATCCAATCTACATGTAGAAAACCAGAAGTTAACATTCTAATTTTTTCATCACCCTTTATTCTCCCAATTTGAAACTTGTACTTGTCTAAAAAACTATAATCATCGAAGCCTTTCATAGAGAACAAGACATTGGCAACAATTAATAATATAATGGTAATATTTGAACCTTCTAGCATCCTGCAAAAATAACAAATCTCTTTCGCTTTGCTATCTTGTTTTAAATTTAAATACTGATATTTGTGACGATAAAAATAAACCTATGCCATTTTTAATTTTTGCACTTACCTACCCTTTCATTTGGGTATTTTCAAGATTACCAATGAGGATTTTATATATAAAATCTGATGTATTTTTCTTTATAATATTCTATGTGTTTCGATATCGAAAAAAGATAGTGTATGACAATATTTCTTTGGCGTTTCCTGAAAAATCATCAGAAGAAAAGAAGAAAATTTTAAGATTATTTTTTAAACATTTTACCGATCTATTTATGGAGAGTGTAAAAGCTTTCTCTATCAGTGAAAAAGAAATTTTAAAACGCTACAAATACAAAAACCCAGAGTTAATCAATGATCTTGTAAAGGAAGGAAAAAGTATCGCTTTGGTTGGCGCACATCAAGCAAATTGGGAATGGTCCATTAGTTTACCCCTAGCTCTAGAGGGTAGTATTTATGGAGCGTATACAAAATTAGGGAATAAATATTTTGAAAAAGCAGTAAGAGATTCTAGAGAAAAATTTGGAGTTCTTGGTTATAAAACTTCAGAAACGGTAAAAGGAATGCAAAATAATTTTTCTGAAAAAATTCAAGGTTTATATATTTTATTAAGTGATCAATCTCCACAGCTCCATAAAACTCATTATTGGACAGAGTTTTTTGGTGTAAAAGTACCGATTCATACCGGTGCGGAAATGCTCGCTAAAAAGTTTGATTTAGTAGTCGTAAACTACATTACTACAAAAGTAAAAAGAGGCTTTTATGAAACTGAATTTCAGTTGATCGTTGAAAACCCGAGAGACTATAAGGAGTATGAGATTACAAACAAATATCTTGCTTTAACCGAAGAAAACGTAAAGAAGCAACCAGAACTATACTTATGGACTCATAAACGATTTAAGCATAGAAACAAATTTAAAGAATGGCAAAAGATGAAAGTTGCTAAACCGAAAACCAAGAACTAACTAATGCTTTTTCAATTGATTTTACGCTCTTGTGAACGTAATCATTCTTTGTTGCATCGTATACATACTCTTTAGACCAAACTTCTATATTTTCTGATAATTCTTGCAAAGCATTGCAAATAAAATCTAATTCTTTTGTTGTTATTGTTGGATGTAAAGACAAACGCACCCAACCTGGTTTTTGCGTATTGCAACCAAGTAAAATTTCACCTTTGATTCTATTAGAAGTTTCTTGATCAACATTTAATAAAAAATGACCATAGGTTCCTGCACAAGAGCAACCACCTCTTGTTTGAATTCCAAAATGATCATTCAGTAATTTTACAACCATATTAAAATGATATTTTTCGAAATAGAAAGAAAAAATACTCAATCTTTTTTTATGATTTGGCGCTAATATTTTTACACCAGATAAATTCTCTAAAGTTTTAAATACTATTTCATTAATTTCATCCTCTCTTTTTTGAATATTTTTAGTTCCCATTTTTTCTTTCAACTGAATTGAAAGTGCAATTTTTATGGTTTGTAAAAAAGCAGGCGTTCCGCCATCTTCTCTTGTTTCTACATCATCAAAATAATCATGCTGACCCCAAGGGTTTGTGTAACTTACAGTTCCTCCTCCGGGGTTGTCTGGAACTGTGTTTTTATATAATTTCTTATTAAAAATTAAAACTCCTGCACTCCCAGGCCCTCCTAAAAATTTATGAGGGGAAAAAAAGATAGCATCTAAATACTCCTCCTCCACTTCTGGATGCATATTAATAGAAACATAAGGCGCGCAGCAGGCAAAATCTACAAAACACAATCCATTATATTGGTGAATTAATTTTGCAACTTTATGATAGGGTGTTTTTATCCCTGTCACATTAGAACAAGAGGTTATCGAAGCTATTTTTATTTTTCTATGCTCATGTTTTTGAATGCATTTTTCAAAGCTTTCAAGGCAAACCAAACCTTCAGCATTACTAGGAACAACTTCCACATCTGCAATGGTCTCTAACCAAGAAGTTTGATTTGAATGATGCTCCATGTGAGAGATAAAAACAATCGGTTTTAAATCTTCTGGTATTGTCGTATACGCTTTTAAACTCTCCGTGACCTTTAAGCCTAAAATTCGTTGAAATTTGTTTACCGCAGCGGTCATTCCAGAACCTGTTGTAATTAAAACATCATTAGCGTTTGCATTTACATGACGTTTAATAATATTTCTAGCTTCGTGATACGCTAGCGTCATTGCTGCCCCAGAAGTTGAAGTTTCAGTATGTGTATTGGCTACAAATGGTCCAAATTTATGCAGCAATTTTTCTTCAATAGGATGATATAACCTTCCACTTGCTGTCCAATCTGTATAAATTAAATTTTGTTCTCCACAAGGGGATTCAAAAGTTTGATTGAGACCAACAATGTTCTTGCGAAATTGATCGAAATATTGCTCTAAATTTTCCATTATATCCTAAATTTACCACCAATTAAAATGTTATTCTGTAAAAATAAAAAATCTTGCGAAGCACTGTCTGCTAAATTCGTACTTATTTTAACATGAGGCATATTTATATAACCTCCTTTTAAATCTGCCTGAATAAAAAAATGTTCTAAAAATGTGATATTCAATCCAAATCCAGCAGAAAGTCCGTAACCAGAAATATGATAATCATCATGTCTTTCTTGTTCTAACAAAGTTGTATCTGTTTTTGGATATAAAATACCTGCACCAAATCCTTCTGTAATATTTATTTGAAAACTTTCTGAATCTAGTCCAAACAAGCTACTAATATCATCAAAACGATACAATTGCATATTAATATAATTTAAACCATCTGTATGTTCTAATCGTAAAAAGTCCTCTTTTAGTTGAACTTGCTGCCCTGTGTAAAAGCCATTATAGCTATTATCTTCAATATTAATGTTTCCATTAATATTTACAAACTGGTCATTATTCACGACATATTTCATGTGATCTACACCAATTGAAATCGTGTAGTTTTCTTTGAAAAAATATCCTATTCGCATGTTTGTTTGCGGTTTGGTCAAATTTTTAATTCCAAAATATTTATTAAATGTAAAATCTGAAGGCGTATCACGAGCCTTTACATCTCTTAAAGTGAAATCATAATTATTTCCTTTAAAACGAATATCTGAAGCAGAATATTCTGCCCAATTCCAACCAAAATACATGAAAAATTTTCCTTTATTAGGAACCTTTTTCTTCTCTTTTTCTTGTGCATTTATAGTTATTGCAAAAAGAATAACAATTAATAAAAGCTGTTTTATCTGAAACATTTAGGCTATTATTACTTTTATTTCGTTGATAAATCTTACCGCTAAAGCATCTGCTGCATCTTGAGATTTAGCCTCTGTATAAATTCTGATAATTGGCTCAGTGTTCGATTTTCTTAAATGAATCCATTCATCAGCAAAATCAATTTTTACACCATCAATTGTATTCACATCTTCGTTTTTATAGGTTGATGCCATGGTTTTTAAAATCTCATCAACATTAATTTCTGGTGTTAATTGAATTTTATTCTTACTCATAAAATAACTAGGGTACGAATCTCTTAAAGTTTTACAAGATACTTTTTGATGCGCTAAATGTGATAAAAACAAAGCTACACCTACTAATGAATCTCGTCCATAATGTGAAGCCGGATATATAATTCCTCCATTTCCTTCACCACCAATAACCGTATTGGTTTCCTTCATTTTGGTGACTACATTTACTTCACCAACGGCACTTGCAGTGTAGGTTCCACCATGTTTTTCAGTAACATCTCTTAACGCTCTGGAAGAAGATAAATTTGAAACAGTATTTCCGCCACTTAAACGCCCTAAAACATAATCTGCGCAAGCCACTAAAGTATATTCTTCGCCAAACATTGAGCCGTCTTCAGAGACCAAAGCCAATCTATCTACATCTGGATCTACTACAATTCCTAAATCTGCTTTTTCTTTCACTACCAATTCAGAAATATCTGTTAAATGTTCTTTTAAAGGTTCAGGATTGTGAGGGAATTGGCCGTTTGGCGTGCAGTATAATTCAACACATTCTACGCCTAATTTTTTTAATAAAGCAGGAATAAAAATACCTCCTGTAGAATTTACACCATCTACAACTGCTTTAAATTTTGCTTTTTTGATGGCTTTTACATCCACCAAATCAAGTTTTAAAACTTCTTTAATATGATTTTTTAAATATTTTTTGTTCTTTTTATAAGACCCTAAATCATCTACTTCTGCAAACGAAAAATCTTCGCTCTCTGCTAAAGCAAGAATTTCCTCACCTTCTGCTCCGTTTAAAAACTCTCCTTTTTCGTTCAGTAATTTTAGCGCATTCCATTGTTTCGGGTTGTGAGATGCTGTTAAAATAATTCCTCCATCTGCTTTTTCTAAAGGTACGGCAACTTCTACTGTTGGTGTAGTTGATAAACCTAAATCTATAACATCAATTCCTAAACCTACTAACGTATTTGCCACCAAACTCGAAATCATTTTCCCAGAAATACGAGCATCTCTTCCAATTACAACGGATATTTTTTCTTTGTTAGGATTTCTTGATTTTATAAATACCCCATAAGCGGAAGCGAATTTCACAGCATCTATCGGCGTTAAATTATCAGCAGTTTTGCCGCCAATTGTACCTCTAATTCCTGATATCGATTTTATTAATGTCATAGTCTAAATTTACTGCGCAAATATAATTTATTTCAAACGATTTTATTTGGAATTAGAGTTCACAAATTATATTATTTATGAAATTTAATCATTTTTTTTATTTCATGAAAACTTTCTTTTTTTATCTCTTTAAAAACTTAAACCAAACTTTTATGAAACCTCCAGAAAAATGAGACGGCGGCGTTTAAATGTGAATAGTTTTAAAAATAATTATTGTTTGTTTTTGAAGATTTAATACTTCTATAAATATAATAATAATTTGAGCGTCTTAAAAAATTAGTACGCTCATCATTTATCAATTGGCAATAAGAATTGCTTTTATAATAAATAACATATTTATTATTACTGATTTTCTGTTTTCTAAATCTCCCTTAAACAGGATCTAATTTTATCACGTAATTGATCTTACAATCTACTGGATCTAATCATTAACCTTAAAGAAAATAGGATTACTAGAGTATTTTTTATTTCTGCAGCAAACTTTTCTCGAGAACAATTCATCATTTATTCTATTTTCCATTCTTTAAAATTAAAATGAAGTATTATCCTCTTATTGAATTTAATGCATCAATTCTAAATAACTCTTCTTTTTTATTTATCTTGTAAAACATAGAAAAAATCATAATATGTTCATACCAAAAAAACAATTAAAATTTTCACCATTGTTGCTGATGCTTCTTTTCTTGAACATCACGATAGCTATCGCGCAAGATACAAGGCTTTTAAGACAACCTGACATCAATACTACTCATGTAGTTTTCACCTATGCCGGGGACGTTTGGGTGAATGCATTTGGCACTAGTGATGCAAAAAGAATTACAAGTACAGCTGCCGTAGAATCGAATCCTTATCTATCACCGGATGGAAAATGGATTGCTTTTTCATCAAATAGATCAGGAAGCGATGCTGTTTTTATAACCTCTATTGAAGGTGGAGATGCAACGAGATTAACGTGGCATCCAAACGGTTCTAGTGTTCGCGGTTGGACAAATGATGGGAAATCAGTTTTATATGCAAGTTCTAGAGAAACTGCACCAAGACCTTATAATAGATTATGGACAGTTCCTGTAAAAGGTGGAGCGCCAGCTTTAATTTCGAAACAATGGGGCTTTGATGGATCTTTTTCTCCTAGTGGAAAACAAATCGTTCTTGATAAAATGAGTCGCTGGGATACAGAATGGAGAGCTTACAGAGGCGGACAAAATACTCCTTTGATTATTTTAGACATAAAAACTTCTCAAGAAACCTTGTTACCACATACAAATACCACAGACGTGCAACCTTTATGGTTAGGAGATGGTATTTATTTTCTTTCTGATAGAGATTTAGTGATGAATATCTGGAAATACAATACCAAAACTAACAATTTATCACAAATCACTGAATTTAAAGGTTCTGACATTAAATGGCTGGCAGGCGATAAAAATAGATTAGTGTATGAGCGTGACGGGTATTTACACACGTATAGCCTTTCCTCTAAAAAATCTACGCAACTACAAATTAATGTGGTTGGTGATTTCCCGTGGACAACCACTAAATTTGAGGATGTTACTCGTGCGGCTAGATCTGCATCTTTATCCCCAAACGGAAAAAGAGCTATTATGGAATCTAGAGGTGAAATCTTTACGGTTCCTTTAGAATTTGGCGATGCTCGTAACATTACACAGAGTTCTGGCACAGCAGATAGAGCTCCTATTTGGTCTGCTAAAGGTGATAAAATTGCTTGGTTCTCTGATAAGGATCGAAAAGGATATGCCTTATTTACTGCCAATCAAGACGGAATGTCTGACATCACTAAAATTTCTATTGGTGAATCTAAAATGGCTTGGAATCCCACCTGGTCACCAGATGGAAAACAAATCGCTTTTGTAGATGATGATGTACGATTAAGGGTCGTTGATCTTGAAGCAAAAAAAATTAAAACGATTGATATTGGTGGTAATAATTTAGAACGAACAGGGATTGTAATGAACTGGTCTCCTGATTCTAATTGGATTGCTTATGAGAAATCTGGAAGTAATAACTTTAGACAAATCTATATTTGGTCGGCAAAGACAAATGAAGCAACACCAATTACAGATTCTTTTGCCGATTCCTTTTCTCCTGTTTGGAATTTAAACAGAAAACAACTTTATTTCTTGGCGAGTACAAGTGTGGCTTTAGGTTCTGGTTGGGCAAATACCAGCGCCATGACCTCAAACCCCAGTTATGCTGCTTATGTTGTGAATCTTGACAAAAAAGATGCTTCGCCATTTAAACCTCAAAGCGATGAAGAAGAAATAAAAAAGGAAGAAATAAAAAAAGAAGACAAAGACGACAAGAAAAAAGAAGCAGATAAAAAAGACATAATAATCGATTTTGATGGATTGTCTAGAAGAACATTTGCTTTAGGAATTCCTGAAAGAGACTATTGGTATTTAATTGCTGGCCCTAAAGGAACTGTCTTTATAGCAGAAAGTATTCCCAATAAAAAAGGTACTACTTTAAAAAAATACACGCTTAAAGATCAAAAAGCAAAAGAATTTATAACTGGTGCTAGAGGAGTTACTATAACACCTAATGGAAAACACATGTTAGCAAGTGTAAATGGCAGTTGGAAAGTAATTTCAACTTCGGGAGCAAACGGAAAAAGTGGAAAACCATTAAAAGTAAACCTTCAAATGAAACTAGATCGTATTGCAGAATGGGAGCAAATGTTTGAAGAAGCATATCGATATGAAAAAGATTATTTCTACGACCCAAATATGCATGGTAGAGATTGGAAGGTTGTTTATAAAAGGTATGCTCCTTTAGTTCCGTTCATAAAGCACAGAGCTGATTTAACCTATATTCTAGATCAAGTAAATGGTGAACTTTCTGTAGGACACAGTTTTGTTCGCGGTGGCGATTTTCCAGATGTAGAAAAAGCACAAGTTGGTATGTTAGGTGCAGATATCATTGTAAATAAAAATGGTTGGCAAATAAATAGAATCTATACGACTGAAAGCTGGAATCCAGGATTATCTGGCCCTTTAGATGCACCAGGTTTAAAGATTAAAGAAGGAGATTATATCGTTGGAATTAACGGAAAAGAAATTTCTTCGGATGATAATATTTATGAATATTTAGACGGAAAAAGCCAAAAGCAAACAATTTTGCACATTAATAGCAAAGCTGATTTTAAAGATTCTTGGAAAGAAACCGTTTTACCCATTAGAAGTGAAAATGGTTTGCGCCAAAGAACTTGGGTAGAAGACAATAGAAGATTAGTCGACAAACTTTCTAATGGAAGATTAGGATATGTTTGGGTTCCGAATACTGGTGGACCTGGATATGTATCTTTTAATCGTTATTATTTTGCACAACAAGACAAAGAAGGTGCCGTAATTGATGAGCGTTTTAATGGCGGTGGATTGTTAGATGATTATATGGTAGATTTAATGACTAGAAGTTTACGTGCTAGTTTAACGAATGAAGTTCCGAATGGAAAACCGATGAGATTACCTGCGGGGATTTTAGGTCCAAAAGTATTATTGATTAATGAAATGGCTGGCTCTGGTGGAGATTTCTTTCCGTGGGTTTTTAGACAACAAAATGCCGGGAAATTAATCGGAATGACTACTTGGGGTGGTTTGGTAAAATCTTCTACACATTATAGGTTGATAGATGGTGGCTCGCTAACAGCGCCCGATAATGCCGTTTTTGATCCTATAAAAAATGAATGGATTGCAGAGAATAAAGGTGTAGCGCCAGACATTAAAGTTCGTCAAGATGCAAAGTCTTTATCATTAGGGAAAGACCCTCAATTACAAAGAGCCGTTCAAGAGCTAATGAAGCAATTAACTGCTAAAAAAGAAATTACCCCACCTCCATTTCCTAAACCTGCTAAAGGAAATTAATGAAAAATTAAATTTTTAAAATATAAAAAAGCCGATACAAATTGTATCGGCTTTAAGATATTATAAATATCGGCTATATAGATTCTGAAATTAATTCAGAACAAAAGAAATTATTTCTTCTTTTTAGCTCCATCTTCCATTTTCTTCTTCAATGCTGCAAGACCTCCAATATCACCTAAAGTGGTTTTTTCTGCATCTGCTGATTTCTTAACAGCTGCTTTGATATTTTTTCTTTCTTGCTCTTTAAAGATAGATGTATGAGATACAACTACTCTTCTGTATTCTTTAGAAAATTCTAAAACGATAAACTTCAGCGTTTCTCCTTTTCCTAATTTAGTACCATCTTCTTTTTCTAAAAATCTGCTTGGAGCAAATCCTTCTACACCATCAGAAAAAGTTACAACTGCACCTTTATCATTCTTTTCTTTTACAAGACCTTCGTGAATAGAACCAATTGCATAGGTAGCTTCATGCGCATCCCAAGGGTTATCTTGTGTTTGCTTATGACCTAAATTTAATTTTCTGTTTTCTACATCTAATTCTAAAACCTGAACTTCTAATTGTTGACCAACAGTTACAAAATCTGATGGATGTTTAATTTTTTTAGTCCAAGATAAATCAGAGATATAAACTAAACCATCAATTCCTTCTTCTAACTCAACAAAAACACCAAAGTTTGTGTAATTTCTTACTGTACCTGTATGTGTGGAGGCAACTGGGAACTTCGTAGTAATATCTGTCCATGGATCTGGATGTAATTGTTTGATACCTAAAGACATTTTACGGTCTTCTCTATCTAAAGTTAAAATTTGAGCTTCAACTTTATCACCAACTTTTACGAAATCTTGTGCAGAACGTAAGTGTGTTGACCAAGACATTTCACTCACGTGAATTAATCCTTCAACTCCTTGTTCTACTTCAACAAATGCGCCATAATCAGCTATAACAACAACTTCACCGTTAACTTTATCACCAACTTTTAAATCAGTATTTAAAGCTTCCCAAGGATGTGCCGTTAATTGTTTTAAACCTAATTGTATTCTAGATTTGTTATCATCAAAATCTAAAATTACAACGTTTAATTTTTGATCTAATTCAACAACCTCATTAGGATGATTGATTCTTGACCAAGATAAATCAGTAATATGTACCAATCCATCAACACCACCTAAATCAACAAAGACACCATAAGAAGTAATATTTTTAACAATACCTTCTAATACTTGTCC
>TARA_B110000238_G_scaffold200097_1_pt1 | contig 10743 bp, 10 predicted proteins | sample TARA_B110000238 | Tara Oceans TARA_B110000238 (sample SAMEA4397569) | marine metagenome | biome: Polar Biome; feature: [SRF] surface water layer (ENVO:00010504); material: water (ENVO:00002006), including particulate matter (ENVO:01000060) such as... | depth 5 m | reverse complement strand
ATAAATATCCTGTAAATCTTCTATAGTGTTTCTCTCCAATATTTGGTCTTGCAATTTCGTCACGAACATACAAAACCAATGGTTCTAAGATTCGACCAAAGCCTGTAGGCACTTTCTTTGTTTTGTATTGTCTTGCCAGCTTCGAAAACCACAACAACATTAACAATCCAATTAAAATCAAACCAAAAGCACTTTTAGTAATGGAAAAATCCAACACTTTGTGTGCGTTTGTTGCATGATGTGTGTCATCAAAAGCTACTGTTGCAGCTTCATTATCTAGTTCGTAAATTTTAGAATGAATCTTGGCGAATTTTAGTCCGTTTTTTTCCACGATTACATGCCCATCGTCATTATGATGAAATTCTGACGACATGAAGGTAACCAATCCTTCGCTAGACAAAATAATTACTGGTAAAGGGAAACCTAAGTGTTCTCTTTGCCCAGCAGCATTGGTATAAGAAAATAATGAAAAATCGTGCGAATCTTTGATGTGATGAAGAATGTACTCTTCAACTTCAGTTTTCGTATTTACTTGTCCACCATCTTTCTGTGGGTCTTGGTTTTTATCAGAACCTACTGCATAACCACTTATAGAAAAAAGGGCTATGACTACTATTGTAAGAAACTTGATTGATTTTTGTGCAATCTTCATTGTAAAAATACGCTTTCTAAATTCGGTGCAAAAGTAAGTAATAAATTATTATTACAAACCATTTTTTTATTTAATTGTTTTTGCGCTGTTTTTATTCAGAATTTGGATCACAAAAAAGGCTTCTGTTGATAAAAAAAGAAACAATGGAACCAGTAAAGAAATTGCTTGTGGATTTGTAAGACTTTCTTCTGCAAAGATAGGCTTGTAAAAGATTGTACTAAAAAGAATGATTTTTAAAACAATGGTCACCAGGTAGATAAAAGAGATTTGTTGAAATACTTTATCAACATTAGAAAAGAGGACAAAATTAACACACAATACTGTAGAGAAAACTGCATGAAAAAGATATATTTTCTGCAAATTAAAAGGCAATTCAATACCTGTTTTTTCAAGAAGAAAAGCATGGGTATGAAAGCTCACAAAAAACAAAATTAAAAAAATGAGCGGTAACGTAATAATTTTACGATTCATTAATATTATTGGCTTGTTTTATGAGAGAATACATGGCTAAAAAAATAGCCAATAATGTGATTGTTTCTGTTAGAAACATTAATGTAAACTGAGTATCCAGCCATGTACCAAGTAAAAACCCTCCATAAATAATGATTCCCATTTGTAAGCCAGCACCAGAAAGTTGTAATGCTCTATTAAGCGGTTTTTTCGGTGCGTTTTTCTTGCTCATTGGATTGATTCAATTCTTTTACGGCTCCTTTCATGGCACATGTTGCATTAAAGGTTGCTCCAGGTTCCACGGACAATTTACCAATAACAACTTCTCCTGAAATTGTTGCTGTACTCTTTATGGTGAGTGTGTTAGAAACGAGTAACTGCCCAGAAATCTTACCCTCTATATCTGCATTTCCAGCCTCTACATTTCCTTTTATAAAACCGTCCACCCCAATGATTACACGTCCTTTTGTCGTTAGAGTTCCTTCCAGCGTTCCATCAATTCTAAAATCTCCATCAGATTTAATTTCACCAACGATGACAGTGTTTTTCGCGATCACATTTCGATCCATAACTTTTGTTTTTTGTGTTTGTTGTTTCTTGTTGCTGAACATTTTTTAATTCCTTAATTGTGCTACAATCTGTTTTGCTTTTTTTCCTTCTTCTGAGCTTCCATACCTAAGAGCAACAAATTCCATTGCTTTTAGATACGTCGCCTTCTCCATGTATTTACCTAAACAATAAGCCTTTAAAAGTTCAAATTTAGGAATTAAAATTGAATTTTCAATTTTTGGCAACATCTCATCAATTTTTTGTACCACTTCTTCGAACACTCCTTCTTTGTATAAATAATACATTTCTTTGTACGTTTTTTCTATTTCTCCTAAAGGTTTTTCTGTGGTTAACTTTTTGTTTGGAAACAGAATCATCTGAGCAAACTTCGTATCTGCATATGCTGTCAAAATTTTATTTTTGAAAAAAGTTTCTTTTGGTTTGTTTTTTACAATGATATAAATTTGATATAAATTATAATAAATTGATAGTAATTTATTTTCTTGAGGTTGTAAAATAAGTAACCTTTCTAATTTTTCAATTGATAATGGCAAGTTTACAAATTGCTGTTTATAGATTAATCCTAGCTCATATAATCCTTGATTTCTATCAATTTTTAAACTGTCAAGAATTATTTCATCTGTTGGAATGGTAGCAATATAACTCGGCACATCATATCTCTTTGATGCAACTGCTTCCTTTAAAGCATTCGTTTCTGCAGAACTGCCCATTGCTCTTTTAGATGCCCAACGCCAATCGTCTTCTAAGGCTCTATTGTTCCATGTTTTTTGGAATGCTGTTTTTCCAAAAGACAATGATTGTCCGTTGTAAAAATACCATCCTCCTTTACTTGTTGATTGTAAAGAACTCCCGAAAGAATTCCCAAATGCCAATTGATTTAGTTTTTTTTGAGCGGCAGCTTCATCCTTCTTTTTCAATGCATCCACATATTCTTGAAAATAGACTTCTTGCGCTGCAACAGGCATTTCTGCTAACTTTAAAATACTATCATTTGTCTTTACCGTATTTTCAAATGCAATCAGTGAAGCTAAGTTTTTAAACTTTCTTTTTACACGTCTAATTCTTAACTCAGTACTGTTTTCAGCAACTTGTAAAACACTGTCGAAATAAGCGCTTGCTAACTGAAACTCGTTGTTTTTAAAATACAAATCCCCTAAACGTTCATAGGTGTACGTTTTTTGTGTTGGTTTTGCATTTTTAGCCTGTATTGACTTGTTGTAATTTTCGACTGCCAAAGAGATGCTGTCTTTGTTTTCTTCTAAAACGCCTACTTGATAATACAAGGCGTCTAAATACGGTCTATTATCTCGATTTTTTATGAGTTTCTGAAGTGTTTTATGTAAACCTACTGAAGAGGAATCTTTTGGGAAGTTTTTTGCAATTTCTATCTGTGCGTGAATTTTAAATTTATACGGTGCTTTCCTGAAGTTTACAATTCTTTTAAAAGCGGTCGTTGCAGAGTCTTTTTTATTTTCTGAAGCATACATCTGACCTAAAACAAATAAGTTTCTTGCTGCTTGCGTAGCATTTTTATTGGTTTTTGTTGCTTTAATTAGGCTCTTTTTAGCTTTTTGTAAGCTATCCGATTGCACATATGCCATTGCCAAAGCGGTATATCCTCTTTCTCTAATTTCGTCAGGTAAATCTGCTTCTAGGGTGTCTTTAATTACTAATAAATACTTTAAAGACTCTATTGCAAAACGCTCATTATCTAACCTTATGTTTGCCTTTGCACGCCAAATTTTTGTTTCGTTGATTAAACTAGCGTCTGGGTAATTTTCAATTACATAATTAAAAGCTTCTATTGCTGGAATAAACCGTTGAGAATAGTATCGCGCTTTCCCTAACAATAAATAAGCATCATCTATTTGACGATTTCGCTCTTTTTCTAAAATATTCATGGAATGTTTCTGGATCGCTTTTACCGCCTTTTCTTCCGCTCTATCAAATGGCGAGGTTGCTTTTGCTGTTTCTTTTTTTGTTGGAGCAGCATCAAAACCAGAAAATTGCCCTTTGTTTGGCTTCGCGGCAACGAGTGCTTCTTCTTTAAATGACAAAGGTTCTATCGGCAATTGTTTCCAGAAGTTGTCTTCATAAGTTTCGTTAATCGCTTTCAATCCTATTTTAAATGCTTCCTTTCCATTAAACAAAACATTAAATTTTGTGGTAAGTACATGATAGTTTCTATTGATTACACTGTCTTTCTTTGTGCTACAAGCAAAGGCCATTGTAAAAAATACCGCAATACAGATTATTTTTTGAATGTGTTTCATAAGACTAAAAAACTCCTAGTTACAACAGATTTCTTTTAAAAATATTGCAGTCAGGAGTGTAAAAATAGGAATAAATTAAGAATAGAAGACTTATACAGAAAAATAGCTTTCCAATTCTTTTAAAGTTGCTGCAGATGTTTCAATGTCTTTCACTACAATTCCTTTGTCTAAAACGACAATTCTATCGCAAACTTCCGTTACATGACTAAGGTCGTGACTAGAAACTAACAGCGTTATTTCTTTATTGTCTGTCAACTCTTTTAAGATTTTTTTTAATCGGATTTGTGTGGTTGGATCTAAGTTTGCAAAGGGCTCATCCAAAATAACTACTTGCGGAGCCCCCATTAATGCAGCAGCGATTCCTGCTTTTTTCTGATTTCCTTTGCTTAAGTCTCTTAAATACTTTTTCTTCCCGATGATTTCTCCATTAAAAAAAGCATCAAAATTTGCAATAAATGCAGTAACATCTGCATTGTTCATGCCGCGTAAATCACCAATAAATTCAAAATACTCTTCGGGTGTTAAGTAGCCAATCAAAAAAGATTCATCAATAAATGAACCTGTAAAATTTTTCCAGTCTTCACTTTGATTTACTTGAACGTCATGGTTGATAATTGATCCTGTTGTTGGCCTAATTAAATCTAATAATAAATTAAAATAGGTGGTTTTACCTGCGCCATTGTTCCCAACCAAACCAAAGCTTTGTCCTTTCGGGATTTCTAATGCATCTATATTTAAAACGGTTGTTTGTCCGTATTTTTTTAAAAGTTGTGTTGTTTGTATCATGCTTTCTAATTTTCTTGGGTAAATGCGTGAATCATTGCGTGTTTATTTTTAATGTACAAATTGGTAATTGCTTGCATTAGTTTTTTGTGTAGTGCAATCCCCGTAAAACCTAAAGCTCCCAAAACAACAGTTGCTATTTCGAAACTAATCCACCAGTTTACCAGTGCAAAAATTGCCATTGGCAATAACATTAATGGGAGGCCAATTAACCATTGCACTGCACCCGTTCCTTGAAAGTTAAAGGCTGCTTTTTGATCTAAATTTATTTTTTTTCGATTGAATGTCCCTCCATATAAAATTACATGAGAATTGACACCAATATTATAAATCATGGCAGCAAAGTGAACGGCAAGCACTTTCCACCCAAAATATACATAAGGAATTCCTAATATAAACAGAAGTACCACACTTATCGTCATAATTGTAAATTTCGATTTTAAATAACGTTCGTATTTAAAGTTCTGTGTCATCAACATTTTATAGTAACCACTATCCCAAGCTGGAATAAATTGTCCAAAATTGATTAAAAACGTTCCTGTTGAAAAAATTCCCACCAAAACAAACATGAAATCCATTTTAGCATACATTGGGTTGGTGTAAAAAAAGAGTCCATATCCCAAACCAATCGCCAACATCCAAATAGACGATTTTGTTCTTTTATTTCGCCACATTAAGCGCAAATCGTTTTTAATAAATGGCGCTACGTCTCCTAGTTTTTCTGTCCAAGATAAATCTGCAGTATTGGCTTCTTTTACTTTTTGTGAAACGACTTCGTCTAAATACATCAAACTTCGAAGTTGGTTGAAATTCAATCTGTATAAGACGGAAAGTAAAACAAGACCGAGTAAAGCATATATTGGATTTTGGTACACAAAGTCAAAACCACTTCCAATTGTTCCTGGAAGATCAAAAACCTGATAGTGTTGTGTTAAAAAACCTCCTGTTAAAAGCACGAATAGTGCTGCAAACGCCTTGTTGTTTTTATTAATTAGAAAGTTTAAAAAGTTGGCAGATTGTATGAGTAAAATCATTAGAAATAACCACCCCAAAACACCGCTTGCAGCATATCCTTCTTTTATTAAAACCACAGAAAATGGGATGTAAAAAAACAAATTCATAGTATTAAAAAAGGAAAAAGACGATTTCACCAAAACATAATGCACAATTTTATTTTTATTAATTGGTAGTGTTAGAAAAGGTTGAATGTTCATTAAAGGCAGTTTCTGCATTATGTACCTAAAAATTAAATCTGCTGTAATTGCATATAATAAAAAGGAATTGACAACCATTAAAGGGTCTTGTTCTGGAAATATTTTTCTCAAACCGTAAAAAGCCCCGATTCCCATAAATAAAAACATCGTAATAAAATACAGGCCAAAAAAGCCCATGAGTATTTTTATTCCAATGCTTTTTCCAAAAGACGCCGAACGAAAAAATTGTTTCCATTCTAGTTTTAAAAAGTGTGAAATCATTGTTTGTGTTTTAGTTTGGTAGTTAATAAGAAGAGAATGCTTGCAGAATGTTACGGGTTTTTGACTAATTTATATTCTGGGTAGGCTTCTTCTAACAATTCTTCTGCTTTTTGAGGGATTAAATAGGCCGTAACATAAAAGAGAATTAGCAGTGCAGTTGCCGAAAAAGAGGTCAATAATAACCAATGCGCTGGTAAGTTACTAAACTCAACATTATCAACGACACTTATTAAAAAGTTGAAAAGTTGAAAAAACCCATAAGTAGCAAAGCCTTGCCTTGTATTACCAATCATCGCTTCTAATAAAAAAACCTTCTCTTGCTTTTGTTCTTTCTTTTTCTGAGTTTTTCTTGCTTTGGTTTGTTTGATTAAATCGACTGCAAGAATTAAAAATAACGCTCCTAAAAGAAAATACTCTGAATACTGAATTTTTAAAATGAGATATAGGGATAAAAATACTGTAAGCGTTGTCATCATTTTAGGCATTGTAAACCATTCTCTAAAAAAACGCCATAATATGGATCGATACCGTTTGTTCATTTGTTTTTGTTTGGCTTCAATGACATCCATAAAACCAAAAATTCCAAATTTTTTAAAAGATGTATCCCGTGCATCTTGAAAAGATAACTGTGGGGTTTCCTTCCATATTTCTTCGATATCGTTTGCCAAATGATCTACCAATTCTGACTGCACGTCATAATGATATACAAAGTGTTTTCTAGTGAATTTGAAAAGGTCTTCTATTTGAAGGGTGGTTAATTTCATATTACTCCAAACTAAATTTAGGGTTCACCAAATGCTGCATGGTTTTTAAAAATTCTTGCATTTCAGCTAATTTGTTTGCGGTTTCTTTGCTACCGCTTTCGGTTAATTTGTAGTACTTCCGAAGGCGATTTCCAACTTTTGCAACCTCTACATCCAACAAACCATCTGACTCTAGTTTGTGTAAAGCAGGATACAAGGCACCTTCTGTAATTTTCAATTCACCTTTGGTCAACGCTTTTACATGTTGAGTAATCTCATAGCCATACATTTTGTCGTTCGTTTCCAACAATTTTAAAATAATGGTTTGTAAAGATCCTTTGTATAATTTCTGATTTCCCATTTTTATAATGTGTAATGGTGAACTATTTATTTGTTTCTGCAACTCGCGCCAAATATACATCATTTTCTAATGCATCAAATACTTATGCATTAATTTTAACAAGAAAAAAAATCTTGAAAAGTAGTTTTTCAAGATCTATGATTTAAGAACAGAAAGGAATTTCTTCCTTTTTTACAGTGATAAAAATTATTTTTCCACACCTAAAACGTCTTCAATAATGCGTTCTAATTCTGCTTTCGGCAACGCGCCATTTGCCATTTGAGGAGGTCCGTCCATAGGGCAAAATAACATTGAAGGAATACTTTTAATTGCAAAAGCAGCGGCCAATTCTTGTTCTGCTTCTGTGTCTATTTTATAAATGGTTATTTTGTCACCATACGCCTCAGACAGTTCCTCTAAAATAGGGGCAATCGTTTTACAGGGGCCACACCAATCTGCATAGAAATCGATAAGTGCAGGTACTTTTCCTTCAAAAGCCCATTCTGGATTGTTTTCAAAATTAAACACTTTTTCTAAAAAAGTTGCTTTTGTTAAGTTTTCTGTCATAATTTAACGTTTAATTGTGGTGGTGGTTTTTTACAATTTTATGATTACCGCAAATGTAGGGATCTAATTTGTGAAATAAGAATCGGTTTTACACTACTTAAATTACAAATATCCACTTTCAATAAAAATTCTATTAAAATGGTGGGGTTCACTTAAAACTTGTCCAATAGGGTGTTATATTTTTGGGCATTATTACCATTTTAAATCTCTTGTTAATGTATGCAAATTCAGACCGATTTAAAATCCTTTTTAATAAAGAAGTCCTTAAAATTTCATAAAACCTTTGCATCGTTATGCCAAGAGGTTTTTTTTATGCTAACTTTGAGTGTTTTACAAAATCAAAATCCATGAAAAAATTAATCCTCTCCGTTCTTTTTGCAAGTGTAATTATTATTTCTTGCAAAGAGGAAACAAAACAAAAAAGTAGTACCGTGAAGTACCCCGAAACGACAAAAAAAGCTGTTATAGACACCCTTTTTGGCACTGCAGTTATAGACAATTACAGGTGGCTAGAAGATGATCGAAGTGAAGAAACAGAAACCTGGGTAAAAGCAGAAAACGAAGTTACCTTCGACTATTTAAGTAAAATCCCCTACAGAGCACAACTAAAAATGCGTTTGACAGAACTCTGGAATTACGAAAAAATAGGCACCCCTTTTATAGAAGGTGATTACACTTATTTTTATAAAAATGACGGTTTACAAAATCAGTATGTTGTGTATCGAAAAAAAGACGGCAAAGAAAGCGTTTTTTTAGATCCGAATACCTTTTCAGAAGACGCAACCACTTCGTTAGGGGCTTTAAGTTTTTCTAAAAACGGAGAAATAGTTGCCTATTCAATCTCTGAAGGAGGTTCTGATTGGCGTAAAATAATTATTATGGATGCAGAATCTAAAATAATTAAAGAAGACACCTTAGTCGATGTAAAGTTTTCAGGAGTTTCTTGGTATAAAAACGAAGGTTTTTATTACTCAAGTTACGACAAACCGAAAGGAAGTGAATTGTCTGCAAAAACAGATCAACACAAATTATACTACCATCAATTAGGAACTTCACAAAAAGAGGATGTGGTTGTTTTTGGTGAAAAAGCATCCGAAAAACATCGATATGTGGGTGGATCTGTAACCGAAGACAATCGTTATTTATTAGTTTCGGCAGCTACTTCAACCTCTGGAAACAAATTATTTATTAAAGACCTTTCAGTTAAAAAAGGTCAACTAATCCCAATAATCGGTACTTTTGAAAGCGATACGTATGTAGCGCAAAATAGCAAAAGCAAGTTATACTTAGTTACCAATTTAAATGCTCCAAATAAAAAGGTTGTCACGGTGGATGCAAAAAACCCATCACCTGAAAATTGGAAAGATTTTATTCCAGAAACTGAAAATGTGTTGAGTTTAAATTCTGGAGCCGGATACTTCTTTGCAGAATACATGGTAGACGCTGTTTCAAAGGTGCTACAATATGATTTCGCTGGAAATTTAGTTCGAGAAGTGAAATTGCCAGGCGTTGGTTCATCAGGAGGTTTTGGTGGAAAAAAGAATGCAAAAGAATTGTATTTTTCTTTTACAAATTACAACACTCCAAACTCCTCTTACAAGTTCAATCCAAAAGAAGGAACCTATACTTCCTATTGGAAACCAGCGATCAATTTTAATTCTGCAGAGTATGAGAGCAAGCAAGTGTTTTACACCTCTAAGGATGGCACCAGAGTTCCCATGATTATCACTCACAAAAAAGGCGTAGAATTAAATGGAAAAAATCCAACAATTTTATATGGATATGGAGGTTTTAATATCAGTTTAACCCCTTCATTCAGTATTGCAAATGCTGTTTGGATGGAGCAAGGAGGTGTTTATGCCGTTCCAAATTTACGAGGCGGAGGAGAGTATGGTAAAAAATGGCACGATGCTGGAACACAAATGCAAAAGCAAAATGTGTTTGACGATTTTATTGCAGCGGCAGAATACCTCATTGAAAAAAAATATACCTCATCGGCATACCTAGCAATCAGAGGAGGTTCTAATGGAGGGCTTTTAGTAGGTGCAACGATGACGCAGAGACCCGACTTAATGAAAGTAGCACTGCCCGCAGTGGGTGTATTAGACATGCTTCGTTACCACACTTTTACTGCTGGAGCGGGTTGGGCATACGATTATGGGACAGCGAATGACAGTATTGAAATGTTTGAATACTTAAAAGGATACTCACCTGTTCATAATGTGAAAAATGGAACTGAATATCCAGCAACTTTAGTAACCACAGGAGATCATGATGATCGTGTGGTGCCTGCCCACAGTTTTAAATTTGCTGCAGAACTGCAAGAAAAACAAACTGGAGGCAATCCTGTTTTGATTAGAATTGAAACCAATGCAGGGCACGGTGCAGGAACTCCGGTTGCAAAAACAATTGAGCAATATTCTGATATTTTTGGGTTTACATTGTACAATATGGGCTTTGAAAAACTACCCAATCCGCCAAAAAATAAAATAAAATTATAGGGGTCTATCCGCTTAAGATTAATAGAAAAAACCGATGCGAAAGTGTCGGTTTTTTATTTTTTAGTAAGATGCGTATTTAAATATTCGGCATCCTTTTTTACGCCGCCTAAAGTAGCAGAGCCCCTGGTATATAACCATGGAAGCCCTAAAAAGTAAAGCCCTTCAATATCACTAACACCTCTGTAGTTTTTGGGATAATGGCTCTCATCTAATTCAACACCATCAATCCAGTTGAAATTAGGTTTAAAACCAGTGGCCCAAACAATGTTTTTAATATCCGTTCTCTTTTGTTTTTCAAAGAAAATAGTTTTGGCATTTGCGTCTAGTGTTCTTCCTACACAAGTTATATTGGGTTTTTTAAACAGTTTTTTTACATTTGTTCCAATAAC
>TARA_B110000238_G_scaffold181051_1_pt1 | contig 10759 bp, 10 predicted proteins | sample TARA_B110000238 | Tara Oceans TARA_B110000238 (sample SAMEA4397569) | marine metagenome | biome: Polar Biome; feature: [SRF] surface water layer (ENVO:00010504); material: water (ENVO:00002006), including particulate matter (ENVO:01000060) such as... | depth 5 m | reverse complement strand
AACCTTATATCTTTGGATATAAGGTTTTTTTTTGGCTAAATATAACTGAAAATCAATCAAATACAAAAGTCAAGGTAGCTGCAAGGTTATGATACTTTTAATGGCTTTTTTGGATCAACCCATATTTTAGGGGAGCACTTACAATGGATCATTCCTAATTGTTGTGTTTATGCAAAAATTGTAATTAATCTATAAAGAAAAAAATCTACGTTTTTCACTCCTCTAAACTGTGTTCTGAAAGCTTTTATTTTGGCATTAAAAGATTCCGCCGAAGCATTAGTACTTCTATTATCAAAGTAGTTGAGTATATTCTGATAATGTATAGACATAGTTCTAGCGATTGTATTGAAGCTCTTAAATTTAGCCTGCCTTACTTTTTCATTCCATTTAGCTAATCGTATTAATGCCGATGTTTTGTCTTTTGTATTGTTGAATATCCAAGATAGATTTTGGCATAATTTATATGCTTTTTCTAGATCCGGATATCGTTCAAAAAGTATAACGGCTCTTTTTGATTGAGTTTCAGTCCATTTATGACTTGATTTGTATAATAAATACCTGCTTCTAGCCAATAATTGTTTTAATGTATCCCCATTAGATAATAGTTTAGGGGTGTATTTTAATGATTTGTTTCTAGCGCTTTCTATGGCATCATTTTGAGCATCTAATACTTCCCATCTATGTTTGATTCTGATTTCTTGTAAAGCATCTAAAGCTAATTTATGAACATGGAATCGATCTATGACCAATGTTGCCTCTGGGAATTATTTTTTAACGATCAGTCCCATAATCCCTGCCATATCTAGGGTTACTTCTTTAACTTTCTTCCTTTGTTTTAAGGGGATTTTATGGAGCACTTGTATCACAAGGTCGGCTTTAGTTCCTTTAACCATGGCTACTATAGCCCCTTTCTTTCTTTTCGCTTTTTTATTAGTCAGTATGGTATATAAATCACCATTGGAGAAAGCTGTCTCATCCAAAGAAAGATGACTTCCAATATTGTTTGAAAACAATAACCAATCTTTTGCGTGTGATTTTTGATCCCAAGAGTTGAAGTCACTAAGGTAGTCTCGATATTGTCTGCTGAGTTTTTTACCATCAACATTGTAGAATCCACCGATGGTATGGCAATCTGAAGCTTTAGTATCTACTAATCTCTTTTAAAAAAGCAGCGAACTCCGTGGTCATTCGTGTTTCCTGTGCTATTAGATTCCAGTCTCTTTGTACAACTTCTCTAGTTGTCTTATCCAACCATCTACGACGTTTAACGTGAAGATATACTGTATTTCCTCGGAGTGGAAAATCTTGAATAGTTACCTCTTTGTGAAAGCCATGGGCTATTAATATACGTGTTGATTCTTCTCTAGGTGTTGTGTTACGCTCTTCAAAATAAAGATGCATCACTTCACCGTTCTTAGTGTTATTAACTAAATCAAAATGATTGATTAAAAACTCGGGAAGGATAAGTTTAAGTAGTTCTAGATAATTGTTCAATGTCGTTTTTTTCGTGCAAATCTAAATACTATTTCTAATTAATACACAACTTTTGAGATTGATCCGTGATACCTTTGAAAAAAGAGGCAAACTTGTTACTGTTACGAGTGGCTTTGCCTATTAAGCTCCAATCTATTTTTATCATTTTACCAGAAACAATAAGTGTTCAACGTCTACGTCTTATATGAAGAGATACCGATTTACACTTTAAAAGGAAAGTCTTCAATAGTTATCTCTGGAGAAAAATCTTTCGAATGGGATAAATTAGATTGGTATTCTTCGAGTAGTATATTTTTCTCTTTTAAATAGAAATGAATAGTATCACCCTTTGTGCCATGCTTCTTAATCTCGAAGTAATCTAAAATGCTTTCTGGAAGTAAATAATTCGCTAATTCTATGTTCAAATTAATTTAATTTTTCAAACAAAGACAATTCAATCCCCTAAAATAATACTTCATCCGTTTTGTGTCGTCGTAATTTGTAGATTTCAGTCGAGATTAAAGTAAAAAAAAGCATCTTGAAATTAATCAAAACGCTTTCATATAATAAGTGTGTAAACTGTTATAAAGTATCTACATTATTTAAGTCAGCAAAAGCTTGTTTTAAACGTGCTTTAAAACTTTCTTCACCTAAACGTAACCATTTTCTAGGATCGTAGTGCTTTTTATTTGGTTGATCTGCTCCATCTGGATTCCCGATTTGAGTTGCTAAATAGGCTGCTTTTTCTTGCATATAATCGCGAATTCCTTCTGTGAAAGCGAACTGCATATCCGTATCAATATTCATTTTGATAACTCCGTAACCAATTGATTCTCTGATTTCTTCTAAAGTAGAACCAGAACCACCATGAAATACAAAATCGATATGATTTTCTTCAACACCATATTTTTTTGTGATAAACTCTTGAGAGTTCTTTAAGATTTTTGGTGTTAATTTTACATTTCCTGATTTATAAACTCCATGAACGTTTCCAAAAGCTGCAGCAATTGTAAATTGTGGCGAAATTTTTAGTAATTCTTCATAGGCATAAGCAACTTCTTCAGGTTGGGTATATAATTTAGAGACATCTACATCAGAATTATCTACACCATCTTCTTCTCCACCAGTAATCCCTAATTCAATTTCTAGAGTCATGCCCATTTTGCTCATACGAGCTAAATAGCTTTTACAAATTTCAATATTTTCTTCTAATGGTTCTTCAGATAAATCGATCATGTGAGAACTATATAGCGGCTTACCTGTTTCTTCAAAATGTTTTTCAGAAGCATCTAATAAGCCATCAATCCATGGTAATAATTTTTTTGCACAGTGATCTGTATGTAAAATTACAGGAACGCCATACGCAACTGCTAATTCATGAATATGTTTTGCACCAGCAATACCACCAGCAATAGCAGCTTTTTCATTTTCGTTTGATAAGCCTTTTCCTGCATTAAATTGAGCACCTCCATTTGAAAACTGAATAATTACTGGAGCGTTTAATTCTTTAGCAGTTTCTAAGACACCATTTATGGTATTAGAACCGATAACATTAACTGCTGGTAAAGCAAATCCCTTTTGTTTAGCTAGTTTAAAAATTTCTTGAACTTCTGATCCTGTTGCTACCCCAGGTTTTATATTATGACTCATTTTTGTTTTTTTTGACGTTTACTTTTCAAAAGTAATAAAAAATAGCCTGTTAAAGTCGTCGAATCTAAATTAAAATAACGAAAACGTTATAGAATTCAAGTGTTTTTTTATTAAAAAGGATAGTTAATCCCCACATTATAAACCGCATCTTTAAAACTGTAATTTTTAAACCATTTGTTCCCATTTAAATACGGTTCATAAGTTTTAAAACCAAGATCGAAACGTAGAATTAAAAAATTAAAATCCAACCTTGCGCCAAAACCAGAGCCTACAGCTATATTTTTTAGCGAAGAAAAACCAGTAAATTTAGCTTCATCTTCTACGAAACTTGACCCAGAAATATCCCATATATTTCCTGCATCAATGAATAATGCTCCTTTTAATTTGCTAACAATATTAAACCTGTATTCTGCGCTTGTTAAAAATTTAAAACTACCAATATTAAACTCTAAACCAGAGTTTCTGCTTCCTGGGCCTAACTCATAGGTTTGCCAGGCTCTAATGTCATTTGAGCCACCTGCAAAATAACTTTTGGTAAAGGGAATGTCTGAATTATCATAGGTAATAATTGCACCTAAAAATGTTCTAAAACCAAAAACCGAATTATTGCCAACATCCCAAAACTTTTTGAAATCAATATCCGTTTTAAAATATTGAGCTAATGGAACGGTTAAAAAGGTTTTTTTGTTGTTTGCATTTTTATTGTTAGATAACAGGCCTAGAATGTTTCCGGAATTGGCAATTCTAATTCTAAAGAAAGAAAAGTTAGTGTCTTGAAAATCGCTCTGTCCATTATAGGTATACGTATAGGCAATGGTAGGGATTAAAAAATCTGAAGTAATAATATTGTATCGATCTAAAATATTAACAGCGGTATTATATTCTTCTGGATTTGAATTTTGAAAATCAGTATCTGATGAAACTAAACTCATAAACCTCAAAGCATCTTCTGATTGTGAAATAATATCTTTATCATCTAAAGGAAAATTAGTAGTTGTATTTTTTACGTTGTCAAAAACTTCTGCAACATTATCTAGATTATCAAATTCTGATGAGTAAATATTAAAAAAACTACTAACATTTAAATTTTGAATATATTGTGTGTTTAAAACCTCTAATTGAATCGTTTTTTTGGGCGCATATTGCCATTTGTAATCGGTTAAAATTGTAAAAGTCTGCCTATCTAAACCTATGTTTTTTTGAAAACTAGATCCTAAAGAAAACAATGTTCTTGGCGACATTGCTTTTGGCACAAACTTACTTAAACCAAAAGGAGCCACAAATCTTGGTATTTCTACAGAGGCGTCTGCACCAATTTCCCAACCAGGACCTGTATTTGCGTTAAACCAAGAACCTAAAAAAGATAATTTCAACAATTCTGCTCCTTTAAAAGCGTTTCTATCGGTAATAGAAAATTTACCAGAAACACCAAAATTTCTAACATTAGAATGTGTTAATTCTGTTTCTGTACCTAAAGTATATTTTTCTAAAGGCGCTAAAAAAACATCCATCTTTAGTTCATTATCATTGCCGGACATAGATGTGAATTTTATGCTTGTTGATTTAAAATTTTGCAAAGATTTTAAATAAGTTCTTGTTAAATTTCTTAAAGTATCTTTGTAAACTTCACCAGGTTTTAAAAAAATAGATTGAGATAAATATTTAGGGTTATATTTTAATTTACTGTAAGACAAAAAGTTAATGCCTTCATAAGAAATAGAATCTGTTGGTAATTCATCTTTTTTAGTGAAAGAATAATCTGTAATTACATTTACTTCTTTTATGGTGTGTACTCTAAAGGGCTTTTCTATATAACGTCCTTCTTCTTCTATGAGTCTATTTTTAGCAATAATAAAATCGACATTCGTCTTATAATCTTTTCTTGAAGAATCTACATAAAAACCTAATGCAGCTTCTGCAAAATGATAGACACCACTATTTCTAAAAAGCTTTACAACCTTGCTAGCCTCGTTTCTAAATATTTGATCTTTATATTGATCGTTGGTTTTTAACAATGTTTCTAAACCAGAATTTTTATAAATAGAGTCTAAGGCTGTTGATTCTATTTTAATATTGATTGTATCTAAAATGGTGGGTTTTCCTTTTTTAATATAATAAGTAACAGTTGCTTTTTTATTGGTTGAATCTTTATTGATTATTGAATTTACAGAAGATTTAAAATATCCTTGCGTTTTATAATAGGCCCACAAATTGTCTGCTGTTCTTTTAACTTTGCTACTACTGACTATTTCTGGACGAGGATATTTTAAAAACCATTTATTTAGATTGATAAAAGAATTGGCATATGCAATACTCTGTTTTTCAGAAAATATTTTCTCGACGATGTTATAAGATTTCGAGTTTTTTATTCCCCATGCAGCTGGCGTTTCTGGCTTTTTATGATTTCCTAAATTATGTAAATATAAGCCTAAAGGAAGTCCAAGAAAACGTGGATTTCGTTTCTGTAATATATATTTTTGTAATTCAGAACCATTTGTTTTTATGCTATCAATATTAATAATATTTTCTGTTAGCATGAATTCACCTTCTGCAACATGTTTTGTAGAATTACATGATACAGAAAAGATAGCAAATAAAAAATAGAAAGAAATTTTTTTCATTATTTTAGCATTCCAAAGGAAATCAAAAATAGTATTTTTCAACGGTTTATTTTTATTTACAACTAATTAATGAGCATCTCAAAAAATCAACTAAAAATCATAACAAGTTTATCTCAAAAAAAGTATCGACAAAAGCATCATTTATTTATTGCTGAAGGTAAAAAAGTAGTAAATGAATTGCTGAATTCTTCTTTTGAAATTGACACTTTATTTGCAACTGATGAATTTAAAACTGATATTTCTTCGGATAAAATTATAAGAATATTAGAAAAGGATTTACAAAAAATAAGCAATTTAAAGTCATCTAATAAAGCTTTAGGGTTATTTAAAATTCCAGATGAAAAACCACTTAAAAAAAATGGAATTATAATTGTTTTAGATGCTATAAACGACCCAGGTAATCTAGGTACCATTATAAGATTGTGTGATTGGTTTGGAGTTCATCAGGTAGTTTGCTCAAAAGATACTGTAGATTGTTATAATCAGAAAGTGGTGCAAGCAAGTATGGGTTCTTTAACAAGGGTTTCTGTTAGGTATTTAGATTTAGAACCTTATTTGCAAGACGCGGAATTACCAACTTTTATTGCTGATATGAATGGTGCAAATGTTTACCAGACAACTTTACCAAAAGAGGCTATTTTAGTCATGGGAAATGAAGCAAATGGGGTCTCAGATAAAATAAAATCTTTGATAAATCATAAAATTTCAATTCCAAGGTTTGGAGAGATCCAAGAAACAGAAAGTTTAAATGTTGCAACTGCAACTGCTATTTTATTGAGTGAGTTTAAACGAAGTTGCTAGTATTTGGTTACTAATTTTTAGTGAGCAGATTTGTGCAAGTATGTGTTGCCATAACATAGTTTTTATCTCATAACTCTGAAAAATAACGATGTGAATCTCTGTGCAACGGACTTAAATTACTCAAAAGCAAAATTCAAGAAAACACCACGAGTTCCCATAAAATTTATTGGAGCAGTCCATTTGCTATTTGGATCATCATCGTATTTTATTTCATTATTAATGGCAAATACACCACGAATAGAGGGCGAGAATTTAAAGAAATATAAATAGATGTCAATACCCATTCCTACTTCATACATAAAGTTGTGGGTTTTCATTCTAAACTGTGCAGCTGAATTATCATCTTGATTTGCTTCATTACTAGAAAAATTATAGTCGTAAGAAATTCCGGCTAACAAATACGGACGAATGTTTTTATACCGGTCTGTACTAAATTTAAAAACTAATGGAACATGCAAATAGGTAGAGCCAATTTCTCTAATGCTGTCTAGAGGATTGCTAGAAGTATTTAAATGATCAAATATAACTCTTTTAGAATTACTTACCAAACCAGGTTCTAAACGTAAACTTAAGTTCTTGTGTAAACGCAATTCTGCAATTAAACCTACATTAAAACCAGCAGTTGGTTCAATTGAAATATTTGGTTCAAATATTGGACTATTTTGATAATTAAGTTTAAAATCATTTTGATTAAATCCAAGATAAAAACCGTAATGTATTTTTCTATTATCGAAAGTTGGTAAGTTTTCTACACGATCCCTTTGTGCAAAAATTACGACCGAAATCATTAGAAAGAGACCGAAAATAATAGTTTTTCTATTCATTTTTATTTGCTTGCAATATAAATTGTTGCAACCCCAAAGGTTACAGGAGTGTGTTTTGTATGTGTAAACCCATTTTTTTGCAAAATATTGTTGAAAGCATCTCCAAAAGGAAAAGAATTTGCAGATGCTGATAAATAAGAATAAGCGTCTTTATCTTTTGAAAACAATTTTCCAACAACCGGCAAAAATAGATTTGTGTACAATTTATATCCCTGTTTAAAAGGAAATTTTACAGGGTTAGACGTTTCTAAAATAACTAAAACACCCGTAGGTTTCAAAACTCGGGCAATCTCTCGGATTCCCTTCGCTAAATTAGCAAAATTTCTCACGCCAAAAGAAACTGTAATTGCATCAAAAGTAGCATCATCAAAGGGCATATCTTCAGAATCGCCAACAATCATTTCTATTTTATCTGATAAATTTGCTTTTGCAATTTTTTGTATACCAACCTCTAGCATACCCGCAGAAATATCTAAACCGACAATTCTATCAGGCTTTAAAGCGGCCATCATGAGCACTAAATCTCCGGTACCAGTGGCAATATCTAAAATTTGCTTCGGTTTGTTTTTTCCAACAATTTCAATAACTTTCTTACGCCATTTTACGTCAATACCTAGAGAAATTACTCTGTTTAAACCATCGTAATTACTAGAGATATTGTCAAACATTTGAGCAACCTGCTCTTTTTTTCCTAAATCTGAATCTTTATATGGGTTTATTTTTTCTGCTGACATTTTTTATTTTTTATTTTCACTTTTTGGGAAATGTCTGAAATACAAAGGGGCTATTTATCCGTTAATTGCAACCACTTCATTAATTTGATTTGGCAGCATATCTCTTAACAAAGTTTCTATCCCGTTTTTTAAAGTAGCAGTAGAGGATGGGCAACCACTGCACGCACCTTGTAAAACAACACTAACCACTTTATTTACTTCATCATAAGATTTAAAAGCGATGTTTCCCCCATCAGCAGCAACTGCAGGTTTTATATATTCATCTAAAATATTTACAATTTGTGCAGATACCCCTTCTAAAGCAATAACAGGAGTTTCAACTTCAGCTTCGGTTGCTGCTTCTTCACGAGGTAATTCTTTAATAATGGTTTTTCCTTCCACTAAATATTCACGGATAAAAGTTTTTAATTCTGTAAAAACTTCATTCCATTCTACCATATCATATTTTGTTACGGAAATATAATTATCAGAAATAAATACTTCTTTTACAAAAGGAAAGGTGAAGATTGCTTGTGCTAAAGGAGATGACTTATTCGCTTCATCAATGTTTTTAAATTCAACATCTGTTTGCGTTAATACTTTGTTAGAGCCAAACTTCATTACTGAAGGGTTTGGCGTAGCTTCTGCGTACACCTCTATGGTCTCTTTTTTGGTTGCTGTCGTTTGTTCCGTTACAACTGCATTTCCATCATTCAAATACGCTTCAATTTGTTCTGCAACTTCTTCTTGTACGTCAATCCATTCGATAATATCAAAACGTTGAATTGCTATAAAATTTGCAGTCACAAAAATCTTTTTCACAAAAGGTAAGTAGAATAATTCTTGCGCTAAAGGAGAGTTTTTTGCTTCATCTATATTCGTAAATTCATAACTACCACCATTTATTAAAATTGCAGAACTATTGAACTTTAATATAGTATCGTTCGTGGTTTCTTGAATTGTAATTTTTGTCTCTTGCATACTCTTTAATTTAGATGCAAAATTACGAGAAAAAACTGAATTCTAATAAAAAAGACCTTGTATGTTTTCTAAATACAAGGTCTTTTTTTAAAATGAATTTATTTACAAGCTTAAACTTACTGAAGCTGTAAATACGCTGTTATCTATTGTTAAATTTGCTGCATTGGCGTTAAAATCTGAATAAAAATTATAAGCAGCGGTTCTGTTATTAGTACTATAGGCAACATCAACTTTAAAATTCCCGAAGTTATAACCACCTCCAAAAGAATAGCCTTCAACATCACTAAAATTAAAGATACTATTGTTGTTTAAAGTTGGTGTTTGTTCAAAATTATAGCCTCCTCTGACACTAAATCGATCAAAACGCCATTCTGTACCAACATTAAAATTGTGGGTGTTTTGTAAATTATTTTGAAAAAATTGATTTTCATTATTAAAATTATCACCAGAAAGCTTTATTCTTTGAAAACTTTTATTAACATAATCTAAGCTTAATAAACCATTTTCACCAAAAATAAACGCAGTACTTGCTGTTAATATGCTAGGAGTTCGAAATTCGTAAATTAATGTTTGTGACGGAAAAAAACCGCTTGATGTATTATCATAAATCAAATTATCATTACTGACCACAATTTCTGTATCTCCAAAAAAACCGTCATTATCCGTAATATTGCTGTCTTCCATAATTTCGGTGTACCAAGTTGGGGTTTGATATGATAAACCAACTCTGAAATTTTGATGTGCTCTATAAATAAAACCCAAATTTGCAGAAAAACCTGTGCCTGTCGTAAAATTTTCTTGATATAAAAAAGCGTCTAATTGATTACCATCTATATCGCTATTAAATTCTGCTAAATTAGATTGTTGGTTAAAGTTTAAATCGTAAAAATTAAGACTTAAGCCTACATGTAATTTATTTTGATAAACGGAAGAAAATGCAATATTTATTTCGCTTAAGTTACCGCTATGCCTGTTGTTAAAACTTTGCTCATCCGCAATATCATATACCAGAGCTGGGTCATTGTTATCTAAAGGAAAATTTGTAAAAGTGGCAAAACCACTATTCCCTTCTGCTAAAAAACTATCATTGAAATCTTTGGTTATTCTGTAATTAAGACCCACCGCAAATTTGCTCCAATCTGAATTAAAAGAACTCTCAAAAACTAATATTGCGCCTGCTTGAGATAAATTTATGAATTGATCTTGAGTTGTTGCTGTATTTCCATAATAATTAGAAGCAATGTCTGAACTTCTAACATTAAAACTACCAGTAAAGATGCTAGTATTAAATACTGATATACCTGCGGGATTTACGTTTATGGATGATATATCTCCACCTAATGCTCCAAAAGCGCCACTCATTGCGGTAAAACGTGCAGAGCCATTATTATCGTTTTGAGTAAATAAAATCCCCAAATCTTGATATCCCAGAGATTGAGAAAAAGACGTGAATGCAGTCGTTAACAAAATGACTATTATAAAAAATATTTTCATAGTTTTATTGGGGTTTTTCTTCAGAATATGATGTTAATTTCCTCTTTTAGATGACGACCTGCTACTTGAGCTTCTTGAACCTGAACTTCTTGAACCTGAACTTCTAGATGATGAACCGCCACTTCTTGCAGATGATGATCTTGAACTTCTGTTAGATGAGGATGTTGCTTTCCTGTTGTTAGATGATGAACTTCTTGATGAA
>TARA_B110000238_G_scaffold148826_1_pt1 | contig 10840 bp, 9 predicted proteins | sample TARA_B110000238 | Tara Oceans TARA_B110000238 (sample SAMEA4397569) | marine metagenome | biome: Polar Biome; feature: [SRF] surface water layer (ENVO:00010504); material: water (ENVO:00002006), including particulate matter (ENVO:01000060) such as... | depth 5 m | reverse complement strand
GCTAAGTGTAGAGCAAAATACGAAGCATGGTATCCTTGGTGGGAAGCTAATTGGGAATTAGGTATTCCAGAATGGCACAAAGATAAAGTAGATTACGAACAATGGCGCAGTGCTGAGTATGGCATTAAACGACTCAACGGCATTCTTAGCTTTATGGAAAGCGAAGACTGGAGCCAACGATTACCAGAAATGAAAGAATTCTTAGGATTGTGCGATAAGCAACGTGGAAATACATTTGTAGATACTTTTCCAGAAATGAAAGATATTTTTAAGGACTATCACCATGCAAACAGTTCATAGTAATATAAAAGATGTATGCGTAGTTACATGGAACTTTACAAATATGTGTAATTTTGCCTGCGACTATTGTCCTGATGAGTTACACAATGGGTCAAGTGGATTTCCTGATTACAATAATGCACTGAATTTTCTTAAAAGATTAGCAGATAAACACGAAAATATTTTCATAGAGTTATTAGGCGGAGAAACTACTATGTGGCCTAAACTTATTCCGTTTTTAAAAGAAGTTAAAAAACTAGCAAACGTAGTTGTAGAAATAAACACTAATGGAAGCAGAACAAATAAATGGTGGAATAGGTATTGTGACGCAGATCTCTCAATGAACAGTTTTTTAGTCTTTAGTTATCACGCCGCATTTTGTGATCCTGATTTATTTTATAGTAATTTAGAAATAGCAAGTAAGGATCATCAAGTTGTTGCAAACTTTATGTTAGATCCTAAGCATTGGGATAAGTCTTACAATTTATTTACTAGATCCAAAGAACTAGCAATTGATTCATTATTTAAGGTATTACGGCTTAATTTTCATCCTAGTAAATTAATTGATGGATATACAGAAGAAATGTTGGAAATAATAAAAAGTACAGATCAAAGTTTTAAGTACAATAGAAATACACATCCTAAGGCTAGCGAACACCTAGTTTGGCCTATGAAAATATATTATAATGGAGAGCAAACACATTGGCAAAAGTTAATTGTTGAAAGTAATCATAAGTTTAAAGGATGGAAATGCGGAGCAGGCAGTAAGAGATTTTACATTAATTTTAATGGCGATGCTTTTGTGTGTAGTCAATTAATGCATTACGATCCAAAAAAAGCTGGAAAACATTATCTTGGAAATCTTGATACGGATATTAATATACTAGACAATTATATTACATGTCCTAAGGATTATTGTCCGTGTAAAATGGATGCTATAGTGGACAAGTATTTGCCATGATAGAAGATAAAAAAATATTTGTAATGGGGTGCAGTTTTTCACATCACGACGGACCTATGACTTACGAAAACCCTAATGAGGTTTTTGATTTCGACGCTTGCTGGCCGGCAATGATGGCTAAAGAGTACAGTCCGGCGTTATTAATAAACGGATCATTGCCAGGAGCAGGAAACGATACATTATTCCAAAGAGGAAAAATAATGTTGAATGAATACGGAACTCCTGATTTGGTTATAGTACAATTAACTTTTCCGCATAGATTTCTTTGGTCCTTAGTGCCATTTAAGAAAATAATCCGCATACACAAAACTGAAAATAAAAATTATATATATTTTAATCACAAAGTAGAAGATAAACGTAAATTATATTCTTATATTAATGCTGGGTGGACAGCCACAAACCATGGAGGAACAAATTGGAACCATTTCTATCGAGGAATAAATGGAAAATTTACAAAACCATTTCTTAAACCAGAACCTATACCTTTTATAGAATTGAAATCACAACGCAAGGTTTTAGAGTTTTTATTTTTATCAGAATATTTTAATACTGTTATTGAAAAAGAAGTAGCATGTCTATTGCATTTATTTAAAAATTCAGATGTAAAATTTTTTACTTGGGGGCATAATGAACTAAACTTTACGCCAGAAAATTACTTAGGCGATACTTTTGATTGGTTATCAATTGATAAAGATAATGACAGCAAATACCTTACTGATAGTTATCTTCATTTTAACAAAGAAGGACATCAAGCTGTTTTAAAAGAATTAATGGAGAGGATATGAGAGAGTTACTACAGTATACTAGGCCCCAGAGTATGTATGATTCTGAAATACATAATTATATAAGCAAGTGTACTAGTACAGGAGATAATTTTGGAGATAACCCAGAGGAATTATTCACAGAGTTTAAAGATAAGATGCATAACCATATCGTGTCTAGCAAAAGGAATAACGCTAAGGGGCTAGACGACTTCCCACAAAGAGATATTATTACAGGTGTTACACAGTTTATAGACAACATTTATCAAATGAAAAAATTAGTATACGTTTTACAAAACGAATATATGTATCATTTTAGACTATATGGCGGTAGAAATATCTTAGATACATATAAAAAATTGCGTCCAGGAAACCATTTAATAATTAGTGCTCCATTTCCATACTACGCCGATTTTCATCCTGACATGGATAAAATACTTGATCATTGCGCCGAAAATCATGTAGGAGTACACATAGATGCATGTTGGTGGACCTGTTCTAAAGATTTAGACTTTAACTTTAATCACCCTGCAATAAAAAGTATAGGTTTTAGTTTAAGTAAAGGATTAGGATTAGGAGCAAATAGAATAGGAATACGATATACAAAAAATTCATACAATGAAGAAACAAAAGCATTAACTGCATTTTACGAAAAAGATTCTATTAATCTAGCAAATGATTATGATATGGTTAATCAGAGTCCTGTATGGTTAGGTACAAAATTTATAGATAAATTCGGCACAGATTTTTGGTGGAACAAATATGAAGATACTTACAACAAGATGTGTAAAGAACTTCATCTAACTCCGTCAAAAGCTATACATGTAGCATATGATAATAAAAGAATGTGTGGAGTAAGACCTATACTAAGGAAGATTTATGGAAGATAACGGTACATTCTGTATGTTAGCTTGGGAAAGTTTAGGCATGAATACACATGGTCGTGTAAGAGCTTGTGGACGTAGTACACCTAATATAGACAATCCTAGCCTAAAAAATGTATCTATAGGAGAAGCATGGAATAGTAATTATTACAAAAAACTTCGACTTGATATGCTTAACGGTATAAAAAATTCTAACTGTATAAAATGTTACAAAGAGGAAGACTTAGGAGGTACTAGTAAACGTCAGTTATTTAATAAAAGATACAAGTCAAATATGAATTATTACTCTAACATAACAGATAGTACTGGGGCAATTAAAAATATGCCCAGTCAATTAGATGTTCGTGTTGGAAATATTTGCAATTTAAAATGTACACATTGTTGGACAGGTAATAGTAGTAAGTGGTTTGAAGATAAGTTAATGCTTAACAAATATGAAAATACTGAAAAAATTGACATTGATAATAGTTGGATTGATAGTAATAGTCAAGTATGGAACTATTTAAAACAAAATATAAGTTCAATTAAAAAATTAAATTTTTTAGGGGGCGAACCATTTGCAAATAAACACCATAATAATTTTATAAAATGGTGTGCAGAAAACAATAAAGATAATATAGAAATTAATTATGTATCAAACGGAACACTAATAACAGATGAATTAATAGAAGTTCTTACATCATTTAGAGTTATGAGTTTAGGAATAAGTTTAGATGCAGTTATAGATCGTGCAGAATTTTTAAGATATCCTACAAACTGGAAACATTTAAATGAAAGGTTAATTAAATTAAATAAAAGTTTTTATAAGGCCCAAGTATATATTAACTATACTGCACATGCACTAAACATATTACATTTACCAGAAATTAGAAACTACTGCCAAGATAGTTATCCTAATATTCGGTTTAATTTAGGAGACCATGTTATTACTCCAAAACATATGAGTATACAAAATTTACCTTATAATTATAAACAAATAGTATACGACAAATTAACACAGTATCCAGAGTTTAAATTTTATGCAGAATATATGATGAAGAATAATATTTGGAAGGATAATAAATCTACATTATTAAATTATCTAAATGATTTAGATATAACACGTAACACTAATTGGCGTAAAGTACTGCCAGAAATTGCAGAATTATATGAGTGACAGAAAAAAGAATATAGAAGCAAACGAAGGTGCACCTGACAGCTGGTGTGTATTACCTTGGTCACATGTTAGTGTAAAAGGAAACGGTACATTTAGAGTTTGTTGTCATAGTGCGGCAAGCGAAAGCCGAGGAACACTTAAAGATTCTAACAATAATAACTTACATATTAGTAAATCTAATTGGAATGACGTTGTTAATAATGATACTATGAAAACAGTTAGAAAAGAAATGTTAGCAGGAAAATGGCCTGAACCGTGTATAAGATGTAAACGTGAATTTGATAGTGGAATGAAGAGTCGTAATCTTTATGAACGTAGTCTTCTTGCAGATATTATTGAAAGCGAGAATTACCCAAATTTTGCAAAAACAAAAAAACTTACAAGTGAAGACGGTAGTATAAAAAATAAAGACTTTCCTATTAGTTTTCTTGATATAAGATTTGGTAACTTATGTAATCTTAAATGTGTCATGTGTAGTCCTACCGACAGTGATCAATGGTATGATGATTATAATGCAGTATGGGGGTATGATCATTTCTGGGATAGTGGTGAAAAAATTATGCTAGAAAAAAATGCTAAAAATAAATTAAAGCCTGCACGTAATGTTTTTGACTGGAGCGATGATGATAAGTTATGGGAACAAATTGAAGCTCACATAGATCAGTTTCGTAGAATTTATATTGTAGGAGGAGAGCCATTAATAATAAATGCTCATTACGACTTTTTACAAAAATGTGTTGATGAAGGATACGCTAGTAAGTTAGTAATTGAATATAATACTAATATTACTAATGTGCCACAACGTGCATGGGATATATGGAAACATTTTAAAAATGTTATAGTAGGAGTCAGTATTGATGGCATTAAGGAAGTCAACGATCTAATTAGGTTTCCTAGTAAGTGGAGGAAGATTGAGGAAAATCTTTTTAAATTTAGCACAGCACCTGGTAACTATGATGTACATATTACTGCTTCTATACAAATGCTAAACATTTGGCAATTACCAGAGTTTATGGACTATATTCTTACTAGTAATATACCGCGGGTAGGTCCTTGGTCACATACTCCTATTATGAGCCCTCATCCAGTACATAGACCAGCTTATCTAAATGTAAATATTTTACCAACAAGTTTTAAAGAAAAAATTACAAAGCATTATAACGAATGGCAACTAAAGTTTAAGAACACAGATTATCAAAATCTGTATGGAGAAAGTAAAGGTGCTACATGGAAACAAAAAGTAGATCATGCCTGTAGGATACTTGATGTTTACAAAGAATATATGTACAAAATAGAATATGACGAAAAGGAATTAATAAAGTGGCGCAGTAATTGTGTGCATTTTTTAGATGTGCTAGACACCCGTAGAAAAACTAACTGGAAGGAAACATGTCCGCAGTTAGCTGAGGCAATTTTAGAATGGTATAATTTACCAAAAGGACTTTATTAGTGACTATAAAATTAGAAGATTTTTCAAAACACACATTAAGACAATGGTCAACCGGTCATCAAAAAAATCAATCATATGCATGGATAGGATCTGATACTGAATCTCTTTTCAAGCGGAATCTAAAACACAAAAAACGTTTAATGAAAAAGGTACCTAAAGATGTTGTATACAGAACTAACGAGTATGGATTTAGGTGTGATAGCTTTGATAAAAAATCAGTTATATTATTTAACGGTTGTTCTCATACGTTTGGAATAGGAATTAACGTTGAAGATACTTATGCAAGTTTGCTTGCTAGGTCACAAAATGTTCCTTACCATAACATTAGTTTAGGTTCTAGTGATATATCGTTAGCAGTATCACGGTCAATTTATTGGTTATTAAAGTTAAAGCCAAAGGTACATTTTTTTCAATGTCCTAGTTCTGCAAGAGTAGGACATTATATAAGTAGGAAAAGACGGAAAGAAATAAACTTTATTTCTTCTGCCCAACCCGACAGAGAATGGCCGTCACATAAGTTAGACTTAATGTTAGAAGAAAATATGGAGTGGAACTATTATAGTAGTATTTGTACATTAAAACAAATTTGCCAAGAACTTAATATACATTTGATATGTAAAACATGGACCAATATGATGCAACCATATCCACAAGGAATTTTACGGGAACCAATACCATTAGAAGAAGAAATTGACACAGCAAGAGATCTTATACATGCCGGCGTTGAGACGAATTTATGTCTATTTAAAGGGTTACTAAAAGAAGGATTATTTTAATGGATACTTGGTGTTCAATGGCGTGGATGCATCAATTTGTAGATCCTCAAGGTAGGGTAAAGCCTTGTTGCCGTTTTCGGATGCCTAAAGATATTGAAAAACAAAATAATCTAAACTATAAATCTTTAGAAGAAATTTTTAAAGGACAGTTTATGTCTGACATACGTGAATCAATGCTAAAAGGAAAACGTGTACCTGGCTGTATACGCTGTTATCAAGAGGAGGATAGCGGCAAAAAAAGTTTACGTGAAAGATATAACGTAATGGGCGGACTAGACCCAAAAGAATTAATTAAAGATATGAATGATCCTACAATACGGTGGATGGAACTAGCTATAGGCAACGACTGTAATTTAGCCTGCCGTATGTGTGATAGTAGGTATGCATGGAAATGGTTTGAAGATGAAAAGGAAATGTACGGAGAAACTTGGAGTAAAGACCTGCATACAAAAAGTGATATTACAAGTATAGATCCATTTCTTGACAAAATTGTACACATAAAATTTACAGGCGGTGAACCTTTAATTATACCAGACCATTTTAAGTTGCTAGACAAGTTAAGTAAACAAGATACAGTTGGAGACATGTATTTAAATTACAGTACTAACTTAACTATTGCTCCCAAACAAGATACTATAGACAAATGGAAAAAGTTTAAATATGTAGAATTTGCTCTTAGTTTTGACGGCATTGAAGATACTTGGGAATTAATAAGGTATCCTAGTAAATGGAAAAAAGCTGAACGTATAACACAGAAAATATTTGAACTAACCAAAGAGTTTGATTGCAGGATTGGATTACGTAGTACAGTGAGCGTAAATAATATATTAAATATGCCTGAAAGTTTTACATGGTGGATTGACAATTGGAATAAACATGCAAGTACATCTTTTGATATCAATCAATGGATCAACCCTACTCACTTGACCTTTCCGGAACAGTTAAGTACAACTGTACTTCCTTTAAAGTATAAAGATCGTGTTGCAGAGAAACTTAATAAAAGAAATATTTTTGAGGGTAAAATGAAAGACAGTATAGAAGCACAGATTAATTATATGTACAGCAAGGATGATAGTCATCTACTTCCCAAATTAAAATTTTATAATGAATTTTTAGACAATAAACGTAAACAAAACTTTTATATTGCTAACCCAGAATTAAAAGGAATGTTTGATGGATTATAAAAAGAATAAAAAGTTTTGTTTAATGCCTTTTATAACTCTTAACACAAGGCCTAATGGACAAGTTAAGCCTTGTAGTCAAGTAATGGGTATGCCTGGTCTTAAAAAAGACACAACATCTGAAGATATTTTAAATTCTAAAAACGACTTTTTAAACCTTACTAAAGATTCTGTAGAAGAAATTTGGAATAGTAAGTTTATGCAAGATTTTCGTATGAAAAAGATAAATGGTGAATACATAGAATTTTGTGAAACTTGTTACCAAGAAGATGCTATGGGAGCAGATAGTAAGCGTAGTTCAGTTATAAACAAGTTTTATGAAGATAACAAACACCTTGTAGAAGAAGCACATAAAAATAATGGCTATATGTCAACTAAACCAGTTTGGTGGGAAATGAGATTAAGTAGCATCTGTAACCAAGCATGTAGGATGTGTATACCTCAAACATCTAGTAAGATGAGACAAGAATTTGAAAAATTTGCTGACGAATTACCTACTAGCATCAAACAAAATACTAAAACAGCAGTACAACAATTTAATTTAAACGGATACTTGGGCGACAGTGATTTCTTTTTAGATCAATTTTATGAAGCATTACCTGATATGAAATATTTAGAATTACACGGCGGCGAACCAACAAATGATAAAAAGCTATGGCAAGTTGTAGAAAAAATAGTTGAATCAGGACATAACAAACATATACACATTCATGTACATACAAACATACACGCATTAAAACCAAGACATATTGAACTTTGGGACAATTTCAAAAGTGGGTGGATAGGTGTCAGCATAGATGCATATGGTATAGAAAATGAATATATTAGACATGGAAGTAATTGGGAAAAAATTAATCAAAATTTAAAATTATTAAAAGGATTAGGGCCGCATTGGCACAAGTGGATAACAAGTAGTGTTATGGCATATAATTGCTGTACTATGCATAAACTATTAGATTGGTTTAACGAATATCAAGCTAAACACGGAATGCAAGATTTATGGTGGAGGATGGATCCTGTAACTAATCCAAACTTAATGAGGTTAGAACACATACCTATAGAAATGAGGTTAGAAGCAATACAGCCGTTAATAGAGTTAATATTAGAAACTCCATGTAAACCAACTAGAGAAAGTATTGGCGTTCTTATTAAATCATTAACTAGTACACAAATACCTAGTGAGGGAAGTTTTAAAGAACTAGTTGATTATACAAAGATACTTGACATTAAACGCAATCAAAGTTTAATAGAAGTGTTCCCGCATTTAAAGGAAGTATTTAATGAGTGAATTGGTAGCTGTAAAGTATAAGCATAATAAGTTAAACACCATGATGATTGACTGGTATATAGGTAAACGGTGCAATTTTAGTTGTAGCTATTGTGCAGATTTCATACATGATAATTATTCTGCTCATGTTCCTTTTGAAAAGATGAAAATATTTGTAGATAAGATCGTAGAAAGATTTGGAACAAATATACATTGGAGTTTAACCGGAGGAGAACCAACGTTAAATCCTGACTTTATAAAGTTATTAGAATATTTACAAGATAAAAAACATCATATTAGTGTATGTACTAATGGAGCACGTACTATGGATTATCTATATCAAATGTACGAGCTTGTTGATAATGTAACATATAGTATGCACTTTGAACATATAACGCCAAAGTTAGAAGAATATAAAAATAAAGCATTGTTATTAGAACAATGGAGGAAAGACTGGAATACCTCTCATAATACTGGTTGGGATATAGGTGATACACAACCTAAACAATTCATAGCAAGATTTATGGTCCTTCCAGGATTTAACAAAGAAATAGCAGAACTCACAGAAGAATTTAAAGACGCAGACATAGAACGTATTGAACATCGTGTTATACGTCCGCAAAAAGAATATTTCTTAGAAGAAAATAAACAACAACTAGCTGATGGTAGTTATCGTTGGAAAATTAAACAACGTAAACAAGATATCTCTAGCGAAACTAAAGTATCACCTAACTTAGATAATTCTAGTGACTTTACTGAAGTTTTAGAACGAGAGGATCGATGGTATAATGATGATGATAGAGATACTCTAAAAAAATTATATGAAGGCGTTAAAAATGAACGCAAATGGCTACAGGGTTATATTAAAAATGAAGACGAAAATATAACTACAGAAGACTTTCATTATAATAGTTTAAACTATGAGTATAAAACAAATTTTAAAGGTTGGACTTGTTATGCAGGCGTAGGACTTTTAAAAGTTGCTCCTAATGGTGATATTTTTATTGCCAATTGCTTTCAAGGAGGCCCTCTTGCTAATATATACACAATGGATGAAACTGTAGATTTACCAACTACCCCTGTTATTTGCACTAAGGAAAGATGTACTGATCCTATGGATTTGAGACAGACAAAATATAAAACAGAAGAATATAAAGGCTTAGTAATATAATGCCTTTAAGTTGACAAAATAGATAAAGGATGTTATAATAAGAATATGACTGAAGACTTAAAATGGAGTAACTATGACTTTTCTAAAATACCTTTCGACGATATCGTCAGTGTGGGGCAAAGGACTTTGCTTTATCGTGACATCTTTACTGTTAGTTGGTTGCTCGGAAGATTCTGCAACTACAAATGTAGCTACTGTTGGCCCTATGCCAGAAGCGACCGCAAAGATCATCGGCCTACCGAGCTCTGCTTGCATACAGTGGATGAAATTAAACGTCAGGCAAGAAATAACGGCTTCAACAGTTTCCACTTCTCCTTGTCGGGGGGAGAACCTACTTTCCACCCCGGTTACTTGGACATCATACAACACCTTGCCAGCGATATATTAAACACTAATTATACTAGTGTACACATGACAACAAACATGTCACGTAATATGAAGTGGCATGAACAGTATGTAGAAGCAGTTAAGCCCTTCCATAGAGCAAGTATTACAGCTAGTTTACATACAGAACATGTAAATAGTGTTGAGAAGATGCAAGACTTTGCAGACAAATTAATCTTCTGTCAGGAGCACGATGTACAAGTTACCATTAATATGGTTATGGTCCCAGATTGGTTTGAGAGAGATTGGAAAAACGCCCTTTTCTTTCACGAGCAAGGAATCAACGTTACCCTTAAACCGCAATCCGATCCTACTGCGAGCAGGGTGGTTGAGGGCTACAAAGAAGAAGATTTAAAACGTTTGTATAATGGTATGCCACAACGTGCATACACTGAAAGTAAACGTAAGTGGGCTGGTCGCCCTAAGCCTAGTTTTCAAATTCCTAAAGACATTACAGGAAAAAATGATGCTAGTGTGCCTTGGCATATGCAAGTAGAGCTAAAAGACTCTAAAGGCAACAAGCACTATATGGATCAAGCAGAACGCTTTAATGCCTTTAATTTCAACAAT
>TARA_B110000238_G_scaffold82045_1_pt1 | contig 10850 bp, 10 predicted proteins | sample TARA_B110000238 | Tara Oceans TARA_B110000238 (sample SAMEA4397569) | marine metagenome | biome: Polar Biome; feature: [SRF] surface water layer (ENVO:00010504); material: water (ENVO:00002006), including particulate matter (ENVO:01000060) such as... | depth 5 m | reverse complement strand
GGTAACTTGGGTTGAGCAAGGGGTAGTCAAGAATAGTAAGAACGAAATTACTTGGTTGCTTACAATTTTGATGGGGCTGTAAATAAAGAATTCACAGGAACCTTTAAAATGGTAAGAGGATTATCGATTGTTTAAGAAAGGACGGGCATTAATCGATCCTGGATTGTCTGAATTAGTTATCGATCTTGGTTGCTAGACTTTGTATAAGTAAGTAGTAAAGCCGCTCATTTTTATATAGTGCTACTCGTCTACGTGCCCATGTGCATAACCACTCTTAGGGATCTCCATAACTGGAAAATCCTTTTTGAGATTTTTGTGTTTCTGATTAGCTAATAAATGCTCACTTCTTTGGTTAAGTAGGTTTGTGAGTCATCAAATTCTGATAAATAGCGTGACCGATTGTGGCTTTATATAGCAGCCTCTCCTCTCCTTTGTCATTTCTAATGGGCAAAATATTGGTTGAAAATAGGGTTTTTACTCGTTTTTGGAATACCGTTTATTTTTTAAGGCTTACGTCATTGGTGAGCAATAATTGGGCCTTTGTGCAAAGGTCTCTATATGAAATTAAAAGTGTGTATAAACCAATATGAAAGTATTTCAGGCGGGTGGTTTTTTGGTAGGCGCTGCGGTTGGTAGCGGGTTTTCGGCTCAAACTGCCGCTCTGGGGGGCGCTGACTTTTTGCTGGCAATTAATGCTGGACGTTTACGAAACATGGGAGTGCCGTCGATTGTATCTATGCTTCCGACTCACAACGCAAGTAACTTGTCTAGAGCAGTGGGGCTAAATGAAATATTACCACTTGTCGATATTCCAGTGTTACTGGGTGTGAATTGTTGGGTATCGGATTTTGATCCCGAATCAATTGCTGAAGAACTTATCCAAATGGGGTTCGCTGGTGCTGTTAATTTTCCATCCTCAATGCACTATCCCTTTGGAATGAGACAGGTTTTGGATAATGCAGGCGTTGGGTATTCGCGTGAAATAGAGCTTTTGATCGAAGTGCAGAGACGGGGACTAAAGACACTTTGCTACTGCGGTTCTAGAAATCAAGCCCGTGCAGCAGCTTCTGCTTCAATTGATATGATTTTGTATAATTATGGCTGGAACGCAGGAGGTACATTGGGTCATCAAAAACAATCGTCCCTTGAAGAAGCCGGTACGATCGCGCGCGAAATAAGTTTGATGGTTAAAAAAATCAGTCCACAGTCTAAGTTTCTACTTGAGGGTGGTTCAATAGTAACAGCTGATGATCTTGGCTACGTGGCACAACATGCTTTAATAGATGGCTATGTTGGTGGTTCGACACTTGACCGACTACCTTTTGAAACAGTAATTGCGAACAAAATTGCGGGGTACCGTCAGGCTGGTCAAGCGAAGAGGTTATATAATAAATCTGATGCGATAGTATTAGATTGGGCAAAAAATTTCGGCTTTGTAGGCAGAGCACCTAATCTGATTCATTTCCTCAATTTAATTAAGAAAATGACAAGTGTCGAACAAGGCTTCGCAATTGCAGTGGAGGATGGTCTTGATGTAAAACCGATATTCAACTTGCTCCAAAATGGCAACAATGAATCTTTTTTGATGCTCGACACTTTAACTGAACAAACCCCATCAAGTGTTTCACGATTGCTTTTGGGACAACGAGCAGATGGAAAAACTGAACTAGGGGCTCTTGCAAATCCAAATCTGGAATTAGTTGTTATCGCTAATGCCCAAAGTCTATCTATTCAAGCTCAGCGTAGGCTATCACAGGCAATAACTTCAGGTGTGATCTACCATCCAGAACTGAGAAGGCAGAACCCCATATATCCCAAAGTTGTCATTATAACCAACCGAGTTTTAACCAATGACGGGTTGCTAGATGGATTTATTCCAGAGTTTGCTAATTTATTTAAAGGATGGACTTTAGAGTTTCCCCCATTACGTTACAGGTCCTCTGACATACCAGAATTATTGCATGCACAAATGCTAAAGATTGGAATGACTGAAGACCAAATCCCAACTCTTGCGGCTGCCACGTTACAGTTATTCAAAAGTCACACATGGTTAGGTAACAACGTAGACATCCGCAACATCGTAGGGTTGATTCTGTCAGATGGTTTTGGCAAAGAGATTAATCTGGAAAATGGTCGATTATTATTAGCAGCTATAAGGACTCCACTTTCACCGCAAGGGTCAAAAATAGTGAGTGAGAGCCAGAGTGTTGTCGATACGTTGTGGAGAAATGGGTTTAGTCGAACTAAAACTGCCGAAGCTTTAGGCATTTCAAGAAAGACGCTCTACAATAAACTTAAAAAATATGGCATCAACTAACGCTGGCTAAACCATTCTTGGGCGCAATATGTGAGACTGAGTTTCCTTTATACTTTCTTCATCTTTTCGGTAAACCAAGTAAACTCCTTTGAAGCTATTCTTCATAAGGACTGTTCGTAAAAACATCTCCAGTTTTTTCCTGAGTTTTAAGCTGGGAAAGCCAGCAGTGAAGGTAGTAACTGGTGGAAGGATTGCCAGCGCGTCTGGATTTGAATGTAAAAACGCCAATGCATCTTTTTCGGATGACGCGATAGCCATAGTTTTAAATCCCAGCTTTTTAAAGGCTGATAACATTTCAACTTCTTTTTGGACTCCCATCCCTACTTCAGACAAGTACAATTTGAACTCATTGTCATATTGACTAGTGGTCGGAAGATTACAGACCCATTTCACATTGGCCTTTTGTAAGGTCGATATTGTTTTGGAAAAATTGATAGAAACATCTTGCAAAAATAGTCCTACAGCCACATCAATAAAGGTACTAGGATTTTTTTCTACTTGGTCCAGAACTGATTTTGTACCGGCTATTGTTGGCAACAGCAAAGCAATCTCGGGAGCCAATTGATCCGACATAAATGCAGGATGAAAAGTTAATATTTTGGACGGTAGATTACTGAGGGGCAGAGTTTCAGATTGTCTATTTTTAATTTCCCAACTGTACATTCTTCATTTTCCTCAAAGTTATTACCCATTATTACCCAATTTCAGTGATCAAGTCTATTGTTGACGCTATTGCAGCGTGGGACAATTTTCTTTCTTTGAAGCGCTCAGAGGAGCGGATAAAATTGGGAGAAGTGTTTGAAGGTGGATTACCAGCGGTTAACAATCGTACTTGCTATCCTTTTCGGTTTAGGGCTTGCCTGGCTGTGCATAGACATTTGGCCTGATTGGCTTACAGGTATTTTAGGGCGAAAAAAGACCTTTGTTAGCACGATCCTAAGTGGACTTACCTTAGGTGGCATATACTTCCTGGTTGCTAGTGGTTTTACGCTGGTTTTTGGACTAATGCGTAATGTTAATTTAGCACATGGCACAATGTATTTGTTGGGCGGATACATTGGGTACGAGGTGGCAGACCGAACTGGGAATTGGTATTTCGCTGCTTGTGTAGCCTTTCTAGCTGTTGCGATGTGTGGTGCACTATTACAAGTCTTAGTGTTTAGGCGGATGCAAGGCGACGACCTTCGTCAAACACTTGTTACGATCGGCATTTCTATAATTGCTGCAGATCAAATGCTGGCATTTTGGTCTGGCAATACCTATCAGTTTCAACCCCCAGAATGGTTATATGGGGCTGTTCAGTTGCCTATAATTACAACAGTCAAATCATCTGGTGCAGAAGTCTTTCTAAAATTTCCATCTTACAGGCTATTTGTCTTAGGAATAGCTATCACAATTGGAATTGGCTTGTGGTTACTTCTGCATAAAACGCGAATTGGTATGATGATCAGAGCTGGTGTGGATGACCCTGAGATGCTTCAGGCATCAGGTATAAATGTAAATTTGATATTTGTTCTCGTGTTTTCTATCGGTGCTGGTCTTGCAGGTTTTGCAGGTGTAATTGGTGGCTCTGCGCTATCCATAGCACCTGGAGAAGATATTAGATATTTAATGGCTTCACTTGTGGTCGTAATTGTCGGTGGGATGGGCTCGGTGACTGGTGCTGCATTTGGTGCAATTATCATTGGACTGGCTGAGCAAATTGGGTTGGTTTATTTCCCTACCTATGGAGTTGTACTGACATTCCTTATCATGATCGGCGTGCTGGCATTTCGCCCCCAAGGCTTGTTTGGGAAGGAAAAGTGATGATAACGCGCATTCATGTGTCTTGGACAGTTTTGTTGGTCTCTCTATTAGCTTACCCTTTGTTCGCATCAAATTTTTTTGTTCTCCAAATTGGTGCATATTCTATGATTTTGGGAGTCATTGGCCTCTCTTTGATGGTTCTCGCAGGCTATGGAGGCATGGTTAGTCTGTCTCAACTGACTGTTGCTGGTGTTGCTGGTTATAGTGTTGCAATCCTTGGGGAAAACAGCTCAGGCGTTATGGGGCTGGGTTGGTCACCATGGGTAGTGGTTTTTTGTGCCGTAATATTGGCAAGTATATCGGCAGCTCTCATAGGTGTGATTTCCGTTAGAACCAAGGGTATCTACACGATTATGATAACTTTGGCGATAACTGTGGCTTTCTTCTATTTTGTTCGGCAGAACTATGACGTATTCAATGGATTTACAGGTTTTTCAGGTATTAAAGCTCCCATTATTTTTGGCTTTAATCTCAACCAGCCGACGCCGTTCTATTACGCTACCTTAGTTGTTACCTTTCTTTGTTTATGGGCTGTAATTTTTGCCAGCCGTTCAGTTTTTGGTCTTACATTGCAAGCGTTGCGAGACAACCCTCGTAGGATGCAGGCGCTGGGATACAACGTTAAAGGTCATAAAATCTTTGCACATTTCTTATCAGGGGTAATGGCAGCTATAGCCGGAGTATTATTAGTGTGGTTTAACAGCCGTATTTCTCCCGGTTCTGTAGGTATAAATGTCGCGTTGGACATACTTGTAATCGCTGTAATTGGCGGCTTACGCCATCCTATAGGTCCATTCCTAGGCGCTTTACTTTTCGTTCTGCTCGAGAATTTTGCAATCGATTTCTTCGTTGAAGATCGATTTAATACTGTGATTGGAGCCGTATTTTTAACAATCGTTTTATTTTCACCAGACGGCCTTTTAGGTCTTTGGGAAAAAGCTAGTTCTTTTCTTGGTCTTGCGCCGTTGACTAAGTTTGATAAGAGCCAGCTCGCAATTAAAAACGGCGTAAATTTAAATAAACAATCGGAGAAATTATAATGTTTCAATTTCGAAAAAAACTTTGCTTAACAATTTTAATGGCAACTGTTGTAACTGCTGTATCAGCTCAAGCAGATGAACTCAAAATTGGGGCCCTTGCCACCCTTGAAGGTCCTTTTACTATATTGGGTGAAGACGGCATCAGGGGTGTTGAAATGGCTTTGAAAGAGTTTGGATATAGTGCCGGTGGCCATACAATCAAAATGATAAAAGGATCATCTGACGCTTCGCCAGACAGCGCAATTCGCGCAGCAAGAAAACTCATTGATCTAGACGGTGTAAAAATTCTTATTGGCCCTCTGTCAGGTTCTGAGGGTATTGCCATTAAAGATTACGCTAAAAGTCAACCCAATGTTACTTTTTTGAACGGATCGTCTGCCGCTCAAGATACAACTCTACGCGAGCCCGCAAAGAATTTTTTTCGTTTCTCAGCTGACGGTGCGCAGTGGATGTCCGGATTGGGTGAATATGCATATAATACAAAAGGCTATAAGTCAGTGGCGGTAATCGCTGAAGACTATTCGTTTCCATATTCACTTGTGTTCGGTTTTCTTGAACCCTATTGTCGCTCAGGTGGAAAATCACAAATTGAGGATCGCTTCTGGGTTCCAATTGGCAACAAAGATTTCTCTTCAGTCATTTCTGCTTTGCCCGATGATGTTGATGCACTTTTCGTAGGATTAGGCGGCGCTGATGCAATCAATTTCCTAAGCCAATACGAACAAGCTGGCGGCGATCTACCACTGATTGCTGGTTCTATCACAGTCGACCAAAGTGTGCTTGGTGCTAAAGGTAAAACCCGTGATTTTATTATTGGAACTCCCTCTGCTGGTCCAATTTCTGACACTTGGGATGACCCACGTTGGACAAAGTTTGTTACATCTTACAAAGAACAATTTCCAAAGGGTTTTGCATCACCTTCACTTTTTGCTCATGCTTATTACGTGAATACCAAGGCGGCATTACTTGCGTTGAATGAAGTTAAAGGCGATCTTTCAGACGGTGGAAAAAAATACCGTGCGGCACTAAGTAGTCTGTCATTTGAGACACCAACTGGGGAAGTTTCTCTAGATGAGCGTCGTAATGCTATCGTTGATATATTTTTGACGGAAGTTATAGAAGGAGAAGACGGTGGATTAGTCAACAAAACAATCGCGGTGGTACCTCAGGTTTCGCAGACTTTTGGATTGCCATATGACGAATTTTTGAAGTACGGCTCTGTTGGCAGAAAAAATCCAGTGTGTAACTAGACGTTTAGACTCGAAATGATTATAAAAAAAACTACAGATTCAACCACTGTATCTAAGGTAAGCGCTTTGGATCTAAAAAGTGTCAAACGTCAATTTGGCGCATTGGTTGCGGTAGAAGATATTTCGATGACTCTACGTCCAGGTGAACGCCGTGCTGTTTTGGGTTCTAATGGGGCAGGAAAGACAACACTGTTTAATTTGATAACGGGTGATTTGGCACTGTCATCAGGATCCGTTCAGTTTTTTGGACAAGATGTTTCCGCCTGTTCAGCACAAGAACGAGTCCGACGTGGAATGCGTCGGACTTATCAGATCTCATTACTCTTTGGAAACTTGTCGGTGTTGGAAAACGTATATCTTGCGTGCCGAGGTGTCGTTGGTGGCCGATATTCTCTTCTATTGCCCAAAGTCAATGAAGCGGCTATGGAGCAAGCAACCAATCTCGTTAGGCAAGTGAATTTGGAGGAAGTAATGCACTCCAAAGTTAGCAAGTTAAGCCACGGTCAACAAAGGCAGTTAGAAATCTCAATGGCTCTAGCTGGTGATCCAAAACTAATATTACTGGATGAGCCCGCAGCTGGATTGTCACCAGTTGAACGTGGAGATCTCGTTTTAATATTGGATAACCTTCCAAAACAAATTGGTTACATTATCATTGAGCATGACATGGATGTAGCCCTTCGATCAGCAGGGAGTGTGACTATGATGCATAACGGTCGGGTTTTTAAGGAAGGCACTCCCTATGAAATTGAAAACGATAACGAAGTTCAGGCCCTCTACTTAGGAGGTAACCATGACTGAGTCAGTACTCAAAATCAACAACCTAGATGTTTATTATGGTGCAGCTCATGTCCTTCAAGGTATTGAACTTGACATTTCCCATGGTGTCTATGCGATTTTAGGTCGAAATGGAATGGGAAAAACCACGCTTTGTAATGCCATTATGGGATTGGTCCCCACCAAAAATGGGACTGTTTCATTTAATAATAAGAACATTACTAACCAGTCACCTTATAAAATAGCAAAATCGGGAATTAGCTACACCCCACAGGGAAGGCGGTTATGGAACTCTCTAAGTGTGGATGAACATTTGAGGATGATTGCCAAGAAAAAAACACTTTGGTCAATCGAACGAATTTATAAAACATTTCCAAGATTAGCTGAACGAAAAAACAATGGTGGGAACGAACTGTCTGGTGGGGAACAGCAAATGTTGTCAATCTCGCGAGCACTGTTACAAAACCCTGATCTATTGATATTAGACGAACCAACCGAAGGTTTGGCGCCTGTTATTGTCGATCATGTACAAGATGTGTTGATGGAAATAGTCAAAGATGGCGAAGTTGCGATTCTTTTGGTTGAACAGAACATTTCAGTCGCAACTACTATAGCCAGCAATATTGCGATCATGGTGAATGGGCAAATAACAACCAACTTACCATCCGTAGATTTTAAGAACAACAGACAACTGCAACAACAGTTGATGGGTGTTGGACGATTGGATTCAGAAAAGACAAATAAAGCAAAAGGATAGAAATAATGATTTCCAAAAAAAATCAACCCTCAGCAATAGTCGCTGGGACATTTGATACCAAATCAACAGAACTGAATTACATTGCGGATCAATTAAGAGCAATTGGTATATTTGTTACTACTGTTGATATTTCAACCACGCTGTCCAATTCAAATGAAGATGTTAAGCCTGTGGAAATTGCCGCTTGTCATCCCGACGGTTTGGAAGCCGTAAATACAGGTGATCGTGGCTCAGCTGTGACCGCCATGGCAGTTGCGTTTGAACAATGGGTGCAGTTAAATCTTACATCTATTTCAGGTATTATTTCTGCAGGTGGTTCTGGAGGCACTTCATTGGTTGCCCCCGCAATGCGCTGCCTTCCCATAGGTGTGCCCAAAGTACTCATATCCACAGTGGCATCTGGGGATGTTGGGCCATATGTTGGGCCCACTGATATGACAATGATTTACTCGGTAACAGATGTTCAGGGTATCAATCCAATATCAAGGGCAGTACTCGGAAATGGTGCGGCGGCATTGGCTGGTATGATTTTACACGCACCGGAAGTTGTTAATAAAACAAAGCATAAACCTGGACTGGGTTTATCCATGTTTGGAGTGACAACAACTGCAGTTCAGGCTATAGCGGCATCTCTTGATGAAAAATTCGAACCCTATATCTTTCATGCGACTGGAGTTGGTGGGCAATCCATGGAGAAGTTGGTCGATGAAGGCTTTATCTCAGCAGTGGTTGATATCACCACAACGGAAGTGTGCGATATGTTGATGGGCGGAGTGTTCCCATCAAATGCAGATCGATTTGGTGCAATCATCAGAACCCAAGTGCCATATGTAGGTTCAGTCGGTGCTTTAGATATGATTAACTTTGGTGCACCATCTTCGATTCCTGAAAAATATTTTGGGCGATTATTTTACGAGCATAACCCGCAAGTCACCCTCATGCGCACAACAGCTGAAGAATGTGTTCAGATCGCCAAATGGATTGTTAGTCGATTGAATAAGATGGAAGGCCCAGTGCGATTTATTCTCCCTGAACTAGGTGTGTCGGCTTTAGACGCAGTGGGTATGCCGTTCCATGATCCATTGGCGAATGAGGCATTGTTTAGCACCATTAAATCAGAGTTTATTGAGACAGAAAATCACAAACTTATTGGAAGTTTGTATCATATCAATGACTCGGAATTTGTTGAGCTTGTAGTGAAAAATTTATATGAAATCTGCTAGATAGGAATTGAACATGATAAAGTTTGACAAAGAAGAATTGCTAATTAAATTCCAAAAAATGAAGTTAAATAAGATTCCAATTATTGGAGGAGGTGCAGGCACTGGCTTGTCAGCCAAATGTGAAGAAGCTGGCGGAGCCGATCTGATCATAATATATAACTCAGGAAGGTATCGGATGGCTGGGCGAGGGTCTCTTTCTGGATTGTTAGCTTACGGAAATGCCAATGAAATTGTCAAAGAAATGGGATTGGAAGTGCTCCCAGTTGTAAAGGATACTCCTGTTCTAGCTGGTGTTAACGGCACAGATCCTTTTTGCAATTTTGATTATCTACTGGATGATTTTAAGCGAATGGGGTTTGCAGGTATTCAGAACTTCCCAAGTGTTGGTCTTATCGATGGAAAGTTTAGAGAAAACCTAGAAGAGACTGGAATATCCTATTCACAAGAGGTAGACGTTATACGGTTGGCGGCAGAAAAGGGCATGCTGACTACCCCATATGTGTTTTCTGCAGATAATGCGAATCAAATGACATTGGCTGGTGCCGACATTATCGTATGTCACCTTGGGCTGACAACAGGGGGCTCAATTGGTGCCAATACGGCGTTGCAACTTGAAGATTGTCCGGCTTTAATCGATGAATGGTCTTCAGCAGCACTAAAAATAAATCCTCACGTATTGATCATGTGCCATGGAGGACCGATTTCTTCACCAGAAGACGCTCAATACATTTTACAAAACACTAAAAATTGTCATGGGTTTTATGGCGCTTCCTCAATGGAACGGCTTCCTGTCGAAATTGCCCTAACCGAACGAACTAGAGCGTACAAAACGCTAAAATTCTAAGGAGAAAACTATGCCTACAGTTTATATATCATCAGTTATCAACGCTCCACGTGACGCCGTTTGGAATCTCATTCGAGATTTCAATGCAATGCCGAGTTGGCATCCTTTAATTACTCGCTCTGTAATTGAAAATGACCTACCTTCTGATCAAATCGGATGTATCCGAAATTTTGATCTTTCTGACGGAACAAATCTTCGCGAGAAACTTCTGACCCTTTCGGATAAGGATTATGTATTTGCATATAAAATCGAAGGTGTAGCTCTCGGTCTCAGCAACTACGTCGCTGAACTAACTCTCCATCCAGTGACAAACGGCAATAAATGTTTTGGAGTATGGACAGCTACATTTGACTGTGAGCCAGGTCTTGAAGACGAAAAGGTCGCCGTGGTTGGACAAGGCGTTTTTCAGGGTGGCTTTGACGCTATGGAAATAACATTTGGCGATTGCAATAAGTAGAGTAGTGAAGTTTTGGAAGGATCACATGACAAAGATCGTACAGTTATTTTTCAGTTCCCCAGCATCCAAGATGCAAAAAGCTGGTACAAAAGTGAATAATATCAGAGCGTTAAGCCCTTAAGAGAGCATATGGGGAAAATTGACTTTGTGTTGGTCAACTCCTTTTGAGTTTAATTGCTCGGGAAGTGTCTATACGGATTGTTAAGTAAGTTGTCTACGTAGTCAGCCCACTCCGTCATCATATTAGTCCTCAAGGGCATTAGCTCTGCTTTGTTGTAGGTGCTTCTAACAATGTTCTGGGTTACGTGAGCCATTTGAAGTTCTATAGCGTCAGCAGGGTATTCAAGTTCATTTAGCATGGTGCTGGCAGTATGTCTGA
>TARA_B110000238_G_scaffold201183_1_pt1 | contig 10875 bp, 8 predicted proteins | sample TARA_B110000238 | Tara Oceans TARA_B110000238 (sample SAMEA4397569) | marine metagenome | biome: Polar Biome; feature: [SRF] surface water layer (ENVO:00010504); material: water (ENVO:00002006), including particulate matter (ENVO:01000060) such as... | depth 5 m | reverse complement strand
GCCATAATCTGCAGTATTCTCAAAACCTCCAACACAATATATATTAGAAAAGTTATCAATTGCTATTCTATTATCTCTTGAACCTCTTGCATCTTTAATTCCATCAAATTTATCTACCCATAGCCAAGTACCATTTGAATCTAACTTTCCAATATATCCCATAGGTGCACAATCATTCCCCCAATCTGGGTTTGATATTGAGAAACTATCAAAATCAGCATCATATCCGGAGAAAAATCCCGTAACATAAATAAAACCATCATCATCTACTTTAACATCATAGGAATGATCATCTGCATCATAAATAGGATAAGGACATCCTCCTGAAGTATTATCTCCACCAAAACCAATTACCCAAGCAGGGTTCCCATCCTTATCAATCTTTGCTAGCAAAGAGTTATCATGGTTGTTTCGTTGAGCTCCAGGAACATTTATAGTATTTGGCCCACCACGTACACCTAAATAATAAGAGCTCCAAAAGGTTCCAGTAATAAAGACATCACCTCCAGGGGTAACATGCATCCCTAATGCTCTATCATCACAACAACTATTTTCTTGATTACCACCAGGAACGACCCATAAAACATTTCCATTTGAGTCTAATTTAGCAACAAAATTCTCCTTATTAGTACCATTATTTGGATTATTTACCAGAGAAATTTGAGCAAAATCTGCAGCCGAATTATAATACCCACTGATATAAATGAAACCAAGTGAATCAGTACCAATTGAAATTCCTTTATCAGATTCTATACCACCAAAAGATTTTACCCAATCAGTTGTTTGAGCACTTAAATAATTAAAAAAAATACTGAAAAATATTATTAAATAATGTTTCATGAAATTAGTATATAACTTGTATTACTCCTGTCTTAGAAAAAGGAAAGTTATCATCTCCAATCAGGTCAATTTGATAAATATATTTATCCTGTTTAACTTTATTTCCCTTAAAATATCCATCCCAAAATTTATTGATATCATTTGATTCAAATAATAACTCTCCCCATTTATTCAATATTTTTAAATTGAAAGATTTAATATATTGGCCATAAATTACAAATAGTTCATTATGCATATCTGCATTAGGACTAAAAGAAGAAGGAATATATAATTCTGATCTATTTGTAATATTTATAATAGATATTTCAGAATAATCTGAACATCCATTAACATCTACTACTAAAACATAATATTCTCCTTCGTCAGTGATATTAATAAAAGCATCGTTACTAATTATCTCTTCATTAATATTATACCATTCATATGTAGAATATAGTTCACTAAGCTCAAGTTTTAAAGTATCTCCTCGGTATAAAAGGTAGTTATCAATTAAAATATCAGGTGATGGGTTTTCAGAAACAGAAATATTTGCATTTCCACTAATCACAGCAGTACACATGTTATTATCTTCAGCTAATAATATCTCATAATTGCCTGGTTCTGAAGAATTATAGCTAAAATAATTTGTTAAAATATTAGACTCAGTAATAGTATCATTTTGGTTAATAAAAACAAGACTCCAAGGAAGTAAACCAATATAATTAACATCTATACTAACACTACCATTATTACAAATACTCCCTCCTCCGCTCATAATAGCAGACGGAGGACTATCCTCAATAATCTCAATAGTATCACGAGCAATACATCCAGTATTATTATCAGTTACTGTTAAAGAATAAATACCCTGGCTAGCAGATAGCGATGAAGAAGTCAAAGAATTATTCCATTGAAAACTATAATTGCCAGATCCACCGGAAAGAATAGGGTCTAAAAGAAAAGTTGTATTACAAGGGATTGTTTGATTATTTCCAAAATTAAATATTGGTGCAGGCTCAGAAATTACTGTTATAGTATCTGATAATACAGGACAGCCTAATGATGTAGCTGTTACCCAATAAACTCCATCGGCTACATTAATATTAGAATTAGTGCTTATTACATTCCCCGTATTATCATACCACTGATATGTAGCTCCAACTCCGCCATCTGCTGTAAGAGTAACCGTAGAGTTACAAGGGATATTCATTGTGGTAGAATCAATTCCTAGATCATCAACAATATCTAGAATTGGAGAGGAAAAACTACCCGCTTTTAGCCAAACGAAAGAACTTAGTCCAGAATCTGAACCATCAGCTATGGCAATTCTAATATGATAAGATTGTCCACATTGAACCAAAGCCTCAGCTGTTAAAACTGTTGTGTATCCATCAGCGCTAGCAATTGTATCTAATCCATTAGAATTATCTACAAAATATTGAGCGTTTATAGGAGTTACGCTATTAACTGATGAAATTGTTATTGGTAGCGGGGGATTAGAACCTGGAACAATAGCTAAATTTACTGAACCATTTGGATGATTAGCAGGCGAAGAATATGGACCTGTTATTCCTGGACCAGAAAGAAAAAAACCAAAAACATCATTATAAACTGTATTTTCAAATGTAAAATACTCTTCAGATCCAAAAACATAATCAAAACTAAGTGAATCAGAAGTGGTAATAAAGTCAAACTCTAATATTGCTACATCATTAATACTACTAACAGTAAAAGAATTTGTATGTGGGGCTGGCAATAATGGAGGTACAGAATTAGCTACAGTTAATAAATCAGGATCTGTTACAACATTTGCAGGTATACCAGCAAAACCTGAAAAATTTGGATCCAATTCATCAATATCTCCAGTACACATAACTATTCCTTTATTTAAGCCAAGACTTGTATTAATAGCTCCAAAAAATCCAATCTGCATACTATCCCCCTGGTATGCATGATTAGAAGCAACAATACCTCCTCCTAATAAAACATTATCAATTAAAAAAGTGGGGTTATCATAAGGAGCTGTCTTATCAATTGTAATTTGAGCATACGAAAGTTGACAGCAAATTATTGTAAAGAATAGAATATTTTTCATCTTAACGCAAATTTAAGAAATTAATAAAAATATTCGATCAATTACTTAGACAATTACTTAGATAAGATTATTACTTACTTTTCTTTTGAGGACTGATTTTTATACATTTCTGAATATGAGCCATTCTGATTTATCAGATCATCATGACTTCCTTGCTCTAAAACAGCACCATTTTTTAGAAGAATAATTTTATCAGATTGAATAATTGTAGATAATCGATGTGCTATAATAATAGTTGTTCTATTTTGAGATAATTTAGCAAGAGCTTTTTGAATTAGCTCCTCAGTTTCTGTGTCTATAGAGGCAGTAGCCTCATCTAATATTAATATTTTTGGATTTCTTAAATAAACCCTTAAAAAAGCTATTAGCTGTCTTTGACCCGAAGAAAGTGTTACGCCTCTTTCTCCAACAATATAGTCATATGAATTTGGCAGAGATTTAATAAAATCATGAACTCCGATTTGCTTAGCAGCATTTATAATATCTTCTTTTTGAATTGTATCATCATAAAGTGTTATATTGTTAAATAAGGAGTCAGAAAATAAAAAAACTTCCTGCTGAACAAGAGCAATATTTTTTCTTAAAGAAGAAAGCAATAAGTCTTCTATAGGTATTCCATCTAAAGTTATAGAACCTTTATTTATCTCATAAAAACGATTTAAAATTCTAATAATTGATGATTTTCCAGAACCTGTTTGTCCAACTAAGGCTAACATTTTTCCAGATTCAATATCAAAATTTAAATCTTTCAATACCCAATTATCATTTTTGTATGCAAACCATACATTTGAAAAAGAGATACTTCCTTTTAGATTTTCTATTTCAAGAGTTCCTTTATTAGTAATTTTTTCTTCTGTATCTAAAATTTTAAAAACTCTTTCAGAACCAACAATTCCCATTTGTAAAACATTAAATCTATCAGCAAGCTGTCTTATTGGTCTAAACATCATATGAATAAATAAAATAAAAGCTATTATTTCCCCAGGTGTAATTGTATTTTCAGATAAAATATTTTCTCCACCATACCAAACAATCAGCCCTATTGATATTGCCGAGAGCACCTCAACAATAGGGAAAAATACAGCATAGTAAAAAATAGATCGTAGGTGAGCATCTCTATGCTCAACATTAATTTCTTCAAACTTTTTATACTCAGCTTTTTCACGATTAAATATTTGCACAATGTTCATACCAACTAAATGCTCTTGAACAAAAGAATTTATATTAGAGACTTGAGTCCTTACGTCTTGAAAAGATGTTTTAATATTTCTTTTAAACCAACTTGTAGCAATCAGTAAAACAGGAATAGTCATTAATGCTATTATTGTTAATCTCCAATCAGTATAAAACATAACAGCAATAACGATAACAAGCTTTAAAATCTCAGCAATAATTACAAGCAAGCCTTGAGAGAAAATATCTGCAATAGTTTCAATATCAGAGACAGCTCTAGTTACTAAAGTACCAATTGGGGTGTTATCAAAATAAGTCATTTTGAGAGATAAAATATGTTTGAAAATTTTCTTTCTCAAATCTAATATTACATGTTGCCCGATCCAATTAGAGAGATACATATAAAAAAACTGAATAAAACCTTCAACAAATAATAAAGAGACTAGTAGTATTGTAATTCTAAAAAGATTTTTCGAATCTTGTATTAAAATAAAATTATCAATAGCATAATTAATAAGCATAGGTCTTACTGGTCCTAAAAAAGACAATATTATAGCGGATAAAGCTGCAATAGAAAATTGCAATTTATAAGGCTTTGCAAAGACTATAACTCTTTTTAAAAGAGGAATATTTAGAACCTCTCCAGTCTTATTCTTTTTCATCTAATATACTTTTTGGGTATTCAACATTTGTTAAAAACAATCCTTTAGCTTGAACAGAAAACCCCGCAGAAGATCTATTTTTAGATAAAATAATATCTTTTATATAATCTGGCTTTATTTTCCCCTCACCTATATTGATCATTGTTCCAACGATAGCTCGAACCATATTTCTTAAAAATCTATCTGCTCTAATTATAAAATATAATTCACCGTCAACCGTTTCCCATTTAGCTAGATCAATTTTACAGTTATTAGTATAATTTTGTGTGTGTAATTTAGAAAAAGAGGTAAAATCTTTTTCCCCAATTAAGTATTTACAAGCTTCTTGCATTAATTCAACGTCTAGTTTTCTAAAATAATTCATTGAATTTTTATTAAATGGATCCTTCTTTGTAGAAATATGATATTCATACGTTCTTCTAAGCGCTGAAAATCTAGCATGAGAATCTTTATTAACCTCGATAATCCTCTTAATGGCAATATCATCATTTAAAAAACCATTAAGTTTATTTTTCAATAAAGAAATTTCAAAATCAGCACTACAATCAAAGTGAGCATAAAGCTGATTAGCATGAACTCCAGCATCAGTTCTTCCAGCACCCACAACTTCAATCTTAGTATTTAAAATCTTTGATAAAGCTGTATTTATTTCTTGTTGTACAGTATTAGCATTAGGCTGAACTTGCCAACCATGATAATTAGTGCCATCAAAAGCTAGTTCGATAAAAAATCGCATCTTTATAATTTGAATACAAAATTAAAAAAACGAAGCTATTAAATACTAATATTAAAATTTGTTCGTTGAATTTTGATAATTAAATTCTCTACACTAATTTCGCAGTCTTAAAAAAATTTAATAAATGACAGATAATATTAATACGGATATCCAAATCCTTAATGAAAAGATAAATAAAGAAAGTGCAATTATTGATTTACTAATGCTTGAAATGAATAAAGTAATTGTGGGTCAAAAACACATGACTGAAAGACTATTGATTGCTTTATTATCAAATGGCCACATACTACTAGAAGGCGTTCCAGGTCTAGCTAAAACATTAGCTATTAGTACATTATCTAAAACAATAGATGCTAACTTTAGTAGACTACAATTTACTCCAGACCTTCTTCCTGCAGATATTATAGGAACACAAATTTATAGCCCTAAAAAAGAAACTTTCTCAGTTAAAAAAGGCCCTATTTTTGCTAATTTTATTCTTGCAGACGAGATTAATAGAGCACCTGCAAAGGTACAATCTGCTCTTTTAGAAGCTATGCAGGAACGACAAGTTACAATAGGTGGACAATCTTATGAGTTAGAAAAACCTTTTTTAGTTATGGCAACTCAAAATCCAGTAGAACAAGAAGGAACCTATCCTCTTCCAGAAGCACAAGTTGACAGATTTATGCTTAAAGTCATTATCGACTACCCTAACAAAGAAGAAGAAAAATTAATTGTCCGTAATAATCTTGCCAAAAGCTTCCCACAGGCCAATGCGGTGCTTAAAACTGATGCGATTATTAAAGCGAGAGACTTAGTTAAAGAAGTATATATGGATGAAAAAATAGAACAATATATCATTGATATTGTTTTTGCAACTAGATTCCCACAAGAATATGGGCTTGAAAACTTAAAAGATATGATATCATTTGGAGCTTCTCCACGAGCAAGTATAAATCTTGCATCAGCTTGCAAGGCATATGCATTTATTAGAAGAAGAGGGTATGTAATACCCGAAGACGTTAGAGCTTTATGCTATGATGTTTTACGCCATAGAATAGGCTTAACCTATGAAGCTGAAGCAGAAAATATTTCTTCAGAAGATATTATTACACAAATATTAAACTCAGTAGAGATTCCATAAATGAGTACATCAGCATTACTAAAAAAAGTTCGTAAGATTGAAATAAAAACAAAAGGCTTATCAAATCACATTTTTGCCGGTGAATACAATACAGCTTTTAAAGGAAAAGGTATGGCTTTTTCCGAGGTTAGAGAATATCAGCCAGGAGATGATGTAAGATCAATTGACTGGAATGTTACTGCGAGATATAATTCTCCTTTTGTTAAAGTATTTGAAGAAGAGAGAGAAATGACTGTGATGCTTTTAGTTGACGTATCCTCATCTGGAGATTTTGGATCTAATAAACAATTTAAAAGAGAGCTGGCAAGTGAATTGTCTGCTTTACTTGCCTTTTCAGCAATTAAAAATAATGATAAGGTCGGTGTTATCTTTTTTTCAAGTATAATTGAAGAATTTATCCCTCCTAAAAAAGGAAAAACTCATATTTTAAGAATCATTAGACAAGTACTATCCTTTAATGCTAAAAATAAAAACACAGATCTTAGCCAAGCTCTAGAATATTTTAATGGAGTGATTAAAAAAAGAAGTATCTGCTTTATCATCTCAGACTTTATTAGTCCTAACTTTGAAAGACCTTTAAAAATTGTTGCTAAAAAACATGATGTTATTGCAATAAAAATTAATGATAAAAGAGAAGAAACACTTCCTAATATTGGAATAATACCGATTCAAGACTCTGAAAGCAATAAAATATTGCATGTAGACTCATCTAGCAAAAGAGTAAGAGATACATTTTTTAAAAATCAAAAAATTAAAAAAGAGTATCTAGAAAAGCTTTTCCCAAAGTCAGGTGTAGATATGATAAATATACTTACTGGAACTGATTATGTAAAACCAATGATTAACTTCTTTAAAAGTAGAATAAAAAGAAGATGAAAAAATTAATAATTTTTATACTAATAATTCTTTCTAATAAAATATCATTAGCAGAAAATTTTCAAGCAACACTTGACACAAATGCAATTTTAATTGGCCAACAAATTAAATTTAGCTTAAAGGGTAGTCATCTCAATTCAGAAATTAACTGGCCTATTTTAACCGACTCTATTTTAAATGGGATTGAAATAATCAAATTCTCCAAGATTGACACTATTTATAACAAAGATACATCAACAACTTACTATCAAGAGTTTATAATTACAGCTTGGGATAGTGGAGCCTACTATATACCCCCTATTAAATTAAACAATAATCTTATAAGTGAAGGGTTTTTATTAAACGTATTTTCTATAGAAATTAAAGAGTCTGACTCATTAAAAGATATCAAAGAGCAAATAGATGCTAAGTTTAGTTTATTAGATTATTGGATATGGATTCTAGTTTTATTAATTGTTCTTTTAGGTATTTATCTATTTAATAAATTCTTTAATAAATCCAATCAAACAGCTACCACTAAAAAAGTAGTTATTAAAATTGCTCCAAATATTATTGCCAGTGATGCTTTAGATAAACTAGAAAAAAAGAAATTATGGCAGGAAGGAAAAATAAAGGAATACTATTCTGAAATTTCTGAAATCCTTAGAACCTATATAGAGTCTAGATTTAATATTATTGCCCTTGAGTTAACAACAGAAGAAATTATTTATAAAATCTCTAAAAATATTTCAAGTGAAAGCACTAAAGAGCTAAGAACTCTCTTGTCAAGGTCTGATCTAGCAAAATTTGCAAAGAGCAAGCCAATTGATGTTGAAAATAATGAGAGCATGCTTCTTGCAAAGAAGTTAGTAGATCAAACAAAAGTTGAAATTCATGAGTAATAGTAATTTTATAAATCCAGAATATTTTTATTTACTAATTTTCCCATTAGCATTTACTATCTGGCACTTTATAAAAAAGGATTCTTTTGATGCAAAATTAATGTTCTCAGACATTAAGGCCTTTACAAAAATAAAAACTGTAAGGCTATATTTGAGACATTTACCAATGTTATTAAAAATTATTGCATCTATATTTTTAATAATTGCAATAGCAAGACCTCAGTCATCAACAAACTGGGAAGAAAGCACGAGCGAAGGAATTGATATTATATTGTCTATGGACATTTCAGGAAGTATGCTGGCCGAAGACTTAAAGCCTAATAGACTTGAAGCATCTAAAAATGTTGCGATGAATTTCATTTCTAAAAGAGTTAACGACAGAGTTGGATTAGTAATTTTTAGTGGAGAAAGCTTTACTCAATGTCCACTTACCACAGACCATACTGTTTTAATCAATTTATTTAAAGATGTAAAAAGTGGCATGGTTGAAGATGGAACTGCTATTGGAATGGGGTTAGCAACAGCTGTTAACAGATTAAAAGACAGTAATGCTAAAAGTAAAATAATAATTTTATTAACAGATGGAGTGAATAATAAAGGAGTAATCGCGCCATTTACTGCAGCAGAAATCGCAAAGGAATTTGGCATAAGAGTTTATACAATTGGAGTTGGAACTGAAGGGTTTGCTCCCTACCCTTTTCAGACTCCTTTTGGCGTTCAATATCAAGATGTAGAAGTTAAAATAGATGAAAATACGCTGCAAGATATAGCTTCAGTTACTGATGGAAAATACTTTAGAGCAACTAATAACAATAAATTAAAAGAAATTTATAAAGACATTGATAAATTAGAAAAATCAAAAATTGAAGTTACTGAATTTCATAAAAGATCAGAAGAATTTACTGATTATGCATTTATCTCGCTATTTTGTCTTGTTCTTAGTTTTTTTTTAAAAACAACTTACTTAAGACAAGTACCATAAATGCTGAAATTTGACAACATAGAATTTTTATATTGTTTATTAGCTATACCTGTAATAATTTTAGGTATGATATTATATGCACGCTGGCAAAGAGTATCTCTTCTGAAATTTGGGGATAACACATTAGTAAGTGAATTAACTAAATCATCATCCTCAAACAGAAAGAAAATTAAAAATATTTTATTAATTATTATTTTATCTTTCTTAATTGTTGGTCTTAGTAATCCCCAGATTGGAACTAAAATGGAGGAAGTAAAAAGAGAAGGTGTTGACCTTATGATTGCTATTGACCTTTCATATTCCATGATGGCTGAAGATATAAAACCGAATAGATTAGAACGAGCTAAGCAAGCTATTTCTAGACTAATAGATGAATTAAAAGGAGACAGAATAGGTCTGGTTGTATTTGCAGGGCAAGCATATGTCCAACTTCCTATTACTACTGATTATTCTGCAGCGAAACTATTCCTGTCCACAGTAAAAACTAATCTTATTCCTACTCAGGGAACAAAAATTGGTAATGCTATTGATTTATGTATTAATTCTTTTGATAAAGAAAATACTCAAAGTAAAGCTATCATAATAATTACTGATGGAGAAACTCATGATGATCAAGCTATTGATTTAGCAAAAAAAGCTAATGAAACAGGTATTATTACACATACTCTGGGGATGGGATTAAAAAAAGGAGGACCAATTCCAATTTATAAAAACGGAGATTCCAAAGAATATAGAAAAGATAGAGATGGTAATACAATTGTAACTAAGCTTAATGAACAAATGTTAAAAGATATTGCAAATGCTGGAGGAGGAGCATATATAAGAGCTAATAATTCAAAGTCGGGTTTAAATACTTTATTTAAAGAAATAAATAAGATGGAGAAAAAAGATATAGGGACGATGGTATTTACACAATACAAAGATCGTTTTCAAATATTTCTATTCATATCCTTATTGTTTCTAATCTTTGATTTAATATTTTTGGAAAGGAAAAATAAATGGAACAATAAAATTAATTTCTATAAATAATGAAAATATATTTTTATCTACTTATTATATTAATTGGTGTGACTAATATTACTGAAGCTCAAAATAAAAAAAGTTTCTTAAAAGAGGGTAATAAACTTTTTAGTGATAGCAGCTATAACGCATCTGAAATTAAATATCGCAAGTCACTGGAGAAAGACCAAGATTATTTTAGTGCATCATATAATTTAGCTAACTCTATATACAAACAAGAAAGATTTGATGAATCCTCTTCTTTATATGAATCGTTACAAGATAATGCCAGAAATAATCATGAATTATCTCAAATATATCATAACAAGGGAAATTCATTAATGAAGCAACAAAAAACAGATCTAGCAATTAAAGCATATAAGGATGCTCTAAGAGAAAATCCAAATGATGAGGATACAAGATTTAATTTAGCGTATGCTAAAAAAATAATGCAAAAGGAAGAAGAAAATAAAGACAAGGAAAATAAAGACGAGGAAAATAAAGAACAAGAAAATAAAGAGAAAAA
>TARA_B110000238_G_scaffold83916_1_pt1 | contig 10901 bp, 7 predicted proteins | sample TARA_B110000238 | Tara Oceans TARA_B110000238 (sample SAMEA4397569) | marine metagenome | biome: Polar Biome; feature: [SRF] surface water layer (ENVO:00010504); material: water (ENVO:00002006), including particulate matter (ENVO:01000060) such as... | depth 5 m | reverse complement strand
GGAAGGCTGACGCTCTACCAACTGAGCTACTTTCGCATGGTAAAGAGATGCAAATATAGAATCATTTTTGACTTGTGCAAAGTTTTTATGGTCAAAAAGCTGGATTTTTTTAACTTTTATTCACACTTTTAAAAAGTGAAAAGGATACAGATCATATCCTTGGTTTTTATGAAGCTTATATGATTTATCTTTAGTTAGATAGGCGAGTACTTCAATATATACTAAAGATTTTTTTTGCGTTTACTTAAAGTCTTTTTCTATTTTTGAAACGTTGTTTTGTGTTTTCATACCTTCTTTTGGTTTTTCCTAAGGCTTTTATCTGTTAAAAGACTGATTAGTGGCTATTTTTGACGGTGTTTGTTGAAAATATTCTCATTAATTTAGCGTGATAGTTTCTGATTTAAACTAGATTAGAGCAGTTTGATAGTTTTTGCTGTTATGTATTAGTATGGTTAATAATATCGATAAACTTGCTACTATATAATTCAATCGCTCGCTGTTATAACGACTGAGTACAAAAGGCACAAAACTTTTATGGTTCGGGTTACAAATGAGTTTGAGTGGGTTGGTATTTTAAAAGATAATATACGATTGTCTTTTCTGAATACTTTTTAAAAGTTGAAAACCACACATATTATAATCTCGAATATCATAAAATTTTCACAATTTAGAATTAGTTATGAGGTGTTTAATTCTATCTATTGACTTCTTTTAGATTTTACATAATCATCAAAACAATTAAAAAATGAGTGTTTTTTTTTTCTCTAAAGTTGTCATTAATTATATTATATATATATATAGTGTTTTACCAAGTTAATGTCTTTAAAAAGATTAAAGCGACGAAATTATTGCTAGTTGATTATTTACAAACAAACCAACACATTCAAAATAGGGTAAACTTGCTATTTCTATAAAAGGTTCTTTTAATAAGTTCTAAAGAATTTATCATATTTAAAAAACAGGTTCAGGATTTGTTAACTTGTTTTTCTTTTTGGATATTATCTTATTATCAATACGGGTGGAACATTGCCTAATTTTTTTATTTTGAAGGTTACATCCAAAACAACACAATCTCGTTCAGTTCTTTAACCAATATAATGTCTGGTTGCACCATAAAGTAACAAAATTTTAGCGAATGCATCACTCAAAAACAAAGAATACACATCAGAGGAAGAACTTCTAATTTGTCAAACTAGATCTATTATTAAAATTGGTTGCATTTTCGCTTCCTCCTGTAGAACAAAGTAAAATAGCAGGATGTTCTCTAATTTGATGCTATTAACTTTCATTTGCATCTTAAATTATTTATAAATCAAAAGTATATATGTTGCCGTATTAAAAGGACTTTTAGAAAAACAAAATGAAAAACTATCCTATTTTTTAGTTTAAATTTTCATTTTAAAAAAAGTATTAATTAATAGCATCAAACAAAGTGATTGCTACTAAAAATTAACAAAAGGACTATCAGTCACTTATATTCGAAGAACTGTAGCGCTCAGTAGCTTTTTTTAGACTTTCTGAAAGTGATTTCAACCAACTCATATGATTCGAAATTAGATGAGCTTCTTGAAGACTGTGAAGTGTTTTGGTATCTAATTCTGTATTTCCTTTTTTGATGTTTTCATCTCGTAAATTTGATAATTGCTGGTATTTTCCGAATAATTTATCCTCTGCTTCTTCAACAGTTTCATTTTTTATTTTTTCTTCGATTTGTGTGTGTTCTAAACTATCGAAAGACCTCTGTAGCGTGTTTGAAATTGTGTATGTTAATGTATTAAACTCTTTAGAGGCTTGTGTTGTTTTATGATTAATGATAAAATTACCAATAGATGCAATCGCAGAAATCATAGTCTGGTTAAGTGTCACAATTTCATAGATTAATTGAAATTCTTTCTGTTTCGATTTTGGTTCTTGTGTTATACGTTGGAAGGATGCATTTAAATTGCTGATGGCAAGAAATGCATCTTTTCTTGCCAAATTATAGGAGAACTTGTGTTTAGTAGTATCTTGATACAATTCTTGCGTTGCTAAAAGATACTTTTTGTTCATTTTTAGAGCGTTTAAAAGTATTTTTTTTAAGTTATTTACTTCCCAACTAGGCAAAATTAAATAGTTCGCAACAAGAGCAATTGTAGCTCCAATAAAGGTGTCGATAACGCGATACTGAATGACCTCAAAGGCATTAGGGTTCATTAAGGAGTATACAAATATGATACTAATGGTTATCAATGCAGCAGCCGACTTATAATTTTGCTGAATTAATGAAAAGGCTAATATTAACGAAATAAATACCAGCACCGAATAGACAATAACATTTTGGGTAAGTAAAACAATACCAACAGCAATAATAGCACCAATGAGCGTGCCAATAATACGATCTTTTGAGCGTTCTTTGGTGAGGCCATAACTTGGTCTCATAATCACAATAATGGTCAATAAAATCCAGTAGGTATTTTGTATATCAAAAAGAAAACCTAAAAGATATCCAAATAAAATGGCAACAGTAAGTCGAAATGAATGCCTAAACATAGTAGAATTTAAACTGAAATTTTGAATCAGAACATTCAATCGATATTCTTGAAGTGTTAAAAATTGACTAGAATCTTCTCTTTTTAATGATACTTTAGAGGCATCTTGAACATTTGCCATTAAACGTCTAATAATTCTAATTTCTTCTAGTAATTGTTCTTGATAATCATAGAGGTTTTTTAAGACTAAAGCACCTTCGCGAGCTTCAGGTAATTTTACAGTTGTAATATAATTTGTGATAGATTTGTTTGCTTTTGATAATGCATTTAATAGAATTTCTTTGTTTGGTATTTTATCATTTTGAATTAGCAATTCAGACAAAAGGACAAGGTGGTTACCCATAATTTTGTTGAGCCTTTTAGAAGCTTCAAGAAATTCTTTGTGTTTGCCAAAGATTTCATCGATCATTTTATAATCTAAATGTTTTGCTTCTATCAATTCGAAAATCTTAATAGAAGAGACGAAAATTAATAATTGCTTTTCCTCATAGCGAGATCGTCCAGAACGTTTACGAGCAGTAAGTAAAGTTTCTCTTAAGGTTTCATGCTTCTCATTTATTTGATTTTGCAGCAAAAAGGTTTGTTTCATGCGTTCATCACGCTTTGCCTTTTTTGTTAATAATTTTGCACGTAATTTTAAATATTCGCCAATAAGTAAAAGCGTATCCGATAATAGTTGGTTCTGATCTTTTTTAGGCGTAAGTTTTTGAAAAATAAGAGATACGACTAAATACCAAAGGCCACCAATTCCCATTAAGGATACATAAACCAAAATCTCTTGCGTCGATTCTTTTTGAACGGCAAATGCGATGACCATAGCTAATAGCCCAGAAAAAGAAACTAAAGATGCTCTAAAACCATAAACTGAAATCAATGAAACAACAAATGAAATAATGACAAGTACTATTAATAGTAGGGGGAAAAAGGGTTTTGAAAATAGAATTATTGCCGTAATAACGATCGTTAATAGAATACTGATTAAAATGGCATTGACCTTTCGTTTTATACTACCAGGAATATCACCCGGAGTATTTAAGAAAGTACCAACAACAATGGCTGGAGCATATTTAAAATATCCTAAAAAATAAAGTAAAGCAAAGGGCACAGCAATTGCCACTCCTAAGCGAATTCCTCTGTCAAAGTTGGAGCTTTTTAAAAATAATTCTAATTGTTTAAGTTTTTTTCGCAAGCGGAGTTATAATTGGATTACAAAGTTAGTATAATTGGATGGAGTACAAACTTGAAAGGGGTGCTTTAGTTCGTATCTTTAAAAGAGGAGTTTTTTGAAATAGTAGTGCATACAAATTGGAATTAGTTTGATTAGATATTTTATCACAGCCTGAAGAAATAGTATGCCTGTATATTAAAAAGCATAAAACGAATCCTACAAGTTTGAGGTAGATAAAAATATGGTGTTCTATTATGAATGAATCAGAGTTTAAAGAAGTAAAATTAATCGGGTTTTAATTAATGTTTGCGGTACAAACTCGGATTTGACCAATTGTATTTTTTAAAATTACAGGAAAAAAATACAGAGTATATACAGTCTTTTATAAATTTAGATCGTGGAAAATTAAAAAATTTTTCACGATCTAAATAGTATTATAAAAACATGTATAATGAATAAAATAAATTGCTAAAAATTGATAGGTTACCGCATTTTAATTCGCAAAGTTTACTGAAATAATTAAAATATTCAGGAAATATAAAATTATACTCTTACTTGTCCTTCCCCGAAAATATAATATTTATTTGTGACTAATTCTTTTAATCCTAAAGGACCCCTGTGGTGCAATTTGTCTGTACTAATGGCTAACTCTGCACCAACACCTAATTGACCACCATCTGTAAATCTGGTAGATGCATTTTTATAAACAGCAGCACAATCTATTTGTTGCATAAAATTATGAGCATTTTCATTATTGTCAGTCATGATAGCAGCAGAATGTCCGCCAGAATTCTCGTTGATAATGGCAATTGCTTCGTCTAAATTATTTACAGCACCAATACAACATTTCAAGGCTAAAAATTCTTCTTTCCAAACATTATTATCAGCAATTAGTGTTTCGTTCGTCAACACATTTTTTACATCTTCATCTACCAGTATCGTTACACTCTTTTCTTTCAGAACACTTTGTAACTCTTTTAATTTCATATCGAAATTTTCGATATTTTCATTAATCAGAATTTTATCCAACGCATTACAGGCAGAAATTTTCTCGGTTTTTGCATTGATAATAATGGCTAGCGTTTTATACCAATCGGCACTTTCATCAACATAAATATAATTATTTCCTCTACCACTGATTAAAACAGCACAAGTAGCATGTTCTTTTACAAAACTGATTAAGCGTTCACCACCTCTTGGTACAATTAAATCTAATTGCTCTGTTGGGTTTTTTAAGAATGCTTGTGTTTCTGTTCTGTCCATTTGCATTAGTTTAATATAATCTTTGCTCACATTATTTTTAGCCAATGCTTTGTGCCAAAACTCAACCAATATTTTATTACTAAAAATGGCTTCTTTACCGCCTTTTAATAAGATTTTATTGTTCGCTTTAAAAGCTAAAACCGCCGCCTCAATAGTTACATCGGGTCTTGATTCATAAATGATCATGATAGTACCAAATGGTGCGGTTCTGTTGGTTACTTGCAATCCGTTTTTTAAGTTTTTATCACTAATAACTTGATTAACAGGGTCTTCTTGTGCTTTTACCTCATTGATTGCGGTAATCATTCCGTCAATTTTTTGATTGTTTAAAATCAGACGATCAAACATTGCTTGATCTTCTTTGTTAAAAGCGTCTAAATCTTTCTGATTAGCTTGCAACAGTGCTTCTCGATTTTTATCAAGAATTTTTGTCATGCTTTCTAGAACGTTATTTTTTAAAGTTGTGTCTAATAATTTCATGGTATGCGTTTTAAAGTGCCACTTTTGTACCCACAGATTTTCCGTCGATAATATCAATAATAGTGTTGTCTCTTTTTCCGTTTGCTATATAGGTAGGAATATTATTTGACGCTGCCTCTTGCGCATAATCTAATTTAGAACCCATTCCGCCTCTGCCTTCTCCCGGTTTTTTATTGCTATCCTTTATGTATTTATCCAGATCTTCATTCGGATTTACATTGGTGATTAAATTACTGTTTTCAGATTCTGGGTGACCAGAATACAACCCATCAATATCGGTTAGTATAATTAATTTATCAGCATTCATTAATTGTGCAATTAAACTTGCTAACTCATCATTATCCGAAAACATAGACATAGTTACCGAAACAGCATCATCTTCGTTTGCAATGGGTATTACACCTTCGGCTAACAAACCTTCGCAACAATTAATCATATTTTGCCTGTGAATACCTGGGCTAAAATCTCTTTTAGTTGGCAAGACTTGGGCACATTTCATTCCGTAATCATTAAAAATATTGTAATAATGACGCATCATTCTTGGTTGCCCAATAGCAGAGTATACTTGTCTTCTTTGAGTTTCATTTTTAATATTGGATTCTCCTAAAACTTCTTTTCCGGCAATGACAGATCCCGAGGAAACTAAAATTGAAATAATTCCACGTTCATATAATTCTGCAACTTGTTTTACCAAACGTCTTAAGACAGGCCTAACAATTCTGTTATCTCTGTTTGTCATTACGTTGGTTCCTACTTTAATTACAATTCTTTCTTTATACATTTTAATGTTCTTTACCCAACTCTACAGCTCTATTAAAAGCAGCAAAGGCGGCATCTTTAATTAATTCGTTTACATTATTCTCTTCCATCGAATCTAAAGCGGCGCGTGTTGTACCTCCTTTAGAAGCAACTTTTTCCATCCATGAGTTTGGTGATAAGTTAGATTTATTAAAAAGTTCTACAGCACCTGTAAAAGTCTGGCTTACCAATACAGTAGAGTCTTTTTTAGAAAAGCCCATCTGTAGTGCAGCTTCCATCATGCTTTGCATAAAGTAAAAAACATACGCAGGTCCGCTACCCGAAATTCCTGTAGAGGCATCAATAAATTTTTCGGTATCTACTTCCATAGATTTTCCCGTAGTATCTAATAAACTTTCTATTGTTAGTTTTTCTATTCTAGATACTTCTAAAGAAGTAACGTAAGAGGTTAAACCTTTTCCAATTTGCGCGGGTAGATTCGGCATTGCTCTTACTATTTTTGTTAAGCTAGAATATTTTTTGATATTCTCTATATTTATACCCGCCATGATTGATACTAGAACCTGACCTGGTTTTACAAATGGTTTTAAAGCTTTAAAAAGATTTTCTGCGTGATATGGTTTTACAGCAATAAAGATAATATCTGCTTTTGGCACACAATCTTCTAATTCTTTAAAAGTGTCAAAGTGCGATATTTCATTAAGTTCCTCTAACTTTTCTTCAGAATTATCTAAAACCATAATGTTTCTCTTCTTTAATAGTTTTGATTTTGACATTCCTTGCGCGTATGTAAGTCCCATATTACCAGCACCAATTACTAAAATTTTCATTTTTTTATGATTAAGTGATTATTTCTTTTGATTGATTTTAATTCAGTCTTTACGCAATGTCATTTGAATTTTTTTGGAAGTAAATCCGTTTTTTTCAAATACTTTAATTGCATCATTATTTTCTTCATTAATTTGTAGTGTAATGTTACCATCACAATACCGAATAGCTTCTTCTAATAGTTTTTAGCAATTCCTTGCTTTCTAAAATCTTTATGAACTGCCAAATACACCAAAAGGTTTTCTGACTGATAGTCTTTCATGCCTGTTTTATTTATTACAATTGCGCCAACAATAATACCTTTTTCTTTTGTGATAAACGTGTAACCGCCTAAACTGGTAATTTCTTTTGCTGCATACAAAAGTGATTGTCTTATTGCTTTTTTATTGTCTGTACAATTTACTAAATGCAGTTGTAAAAAGTTTGTGATTCGATCGATGACTAAAAACGATATCCTATTAAAGGCATCAAATGTTTTAATAATCATTATTTACTTATTTAATTTATTTGAAACCATTTAGTGATAAGCTAAATAGCCGATAGTCATAATTTGATAGAAGATAAAATCTTCAATCAGAAAATGAAATAAATACGTTTAGTGAGGTATTTAAAATGGAAGTGAAAAGGAGTGATTTTTAAGATTGGTTTCCAAAAACCAAAAGCTAAAAAGCTAATAAATCGAGAAATTAAAATTGAATATTCTAAAGCTATGTAGTTTTTGTTTCAATATTTTCATAGTGCAAATTTACAAAAAGTGTTGTCCAACACCAAGGTTATGTGTGGTTTATAATTTAGAATTATCATAAAACTGGAGAAAAGTGGATGTTTTTAGAGTACTCATAAATTTAGATGAAAATTAGTGAGAATCTCTAAATACATTAAAAAGTTAAATCTTTTTTTTGAAAAAAGTAATTTCCTCGATTAATTTTTAAGCATTCTAAAGTTTAGAGCTTGATGGTATTGCCATTTGTAGTGCTTAATTGTCTGATGATTCAGGTGACAGAGTAAAAATGCTCTGGCCCATCTAATAGATATAAAACAGGATATTTAGATAGGTTTTTTGAGATACCTTGAGCACTCTCTGGCAGATGTATCCAAATTTTTCTGTCTTCTTTTAAAATATTTGAATACAGAACTTCTTTGTGTCCGAAAACAATTTTATGATCTTTTTCAATCGTTGTTTCTGATGATTTTTTTGCGTCATAACTACATAGGCTTAAAGTAATAACAGCAAGTATTAATAGTTTTTTTATAGTCTTTTTTTTAGTTTAAATTGTTAGTACGTTTTAGTCACTCTAAAATAATTTGAATATTAAACTAATTTTAGAACAAGTTCAGCATTGGATAAAACAATGAATTTTTGCACTTGCTATTGCCTTAATTTTAATCTGTATTCAGTTTTATATTATTAGCAATACTAAGGGCGATCTTGTTTTTCGTGTACAAAATCCATTATTTTTTTTCTTCAAATAAGAGCCATAATTCTGGGTCTAATAAGACATCTTCTGGCTTTGTATCCATGCCTATTTCAAGGGTTTCTGATTTTTCATCGATCATAAAGGTCTTCATTTTTATTTCTTTACCGCTGATGATGCTAATTTCAAGAGGGAATTTGAAAGTATGATGTTGCTGTATTTGAGTAATATTGATGCTTACTTTTCCTCTTTTGTAGTTCCATTTCCATTTTAATTCTGGAAAACCTTTGGTGAATATCCATTGTTCAAAAAAACCATTTAAATCTTCATTAGAAACCTTTTCCATAACCACACGGAAATCTTCTGTCATCACATTCGAATTTTTATAAGTTTTGTAATAAAGTCTGATGCCTTCCCAGAAAACTTTATCTCCTAATCGGTGTCTTAACATGTTTAGTACCCAACTTCCTTTTTGGTAGGTATTTGTACTTAACACTTTTAAAGGGTCTTTAATGGTATTATCTACGATTGGTGACGGGTTCTTTTTGTAATAGGCAATTACTTCTTTTCGATCTTTATACAGTTCCTCTTTTCTTTTTTCATTTCCATAAAAATTTTCTTGATACAGAATGGTAAAATAAGTAGCAAACCCTTCACTTAACCAAACATGATTCCAGCTATTTTCTGTAGCAGAGTTTCCAAACCATTGATGGGCAATTTCATGTGCTATTAAGGGTTCAACGGTCTTTTTTCCCGTAACGGAGTTTTCGAAGTAGGCGATGGTTCCTGCATTTTCCAATCCACCCCATTTCGTTTTTGCTTGCATGTTGGCTAGTTTGGCGTAAGAATAGGGACCAATATTTTTAATAAAATAGTTCATAACATTTACAGCGACTCCATAGTCAGAAAAACCATCTAACCTATTTTCTGGATACACCCATGCGGTTACAGGAATTTCTCCTACTGTGCCTAGTAGTTTGGTTGCAAATTTTGTAACCCCAATAGTGACTACTTTCATAGGAACAGGAGCTGGCTCTTCATAGCTTGTTAGTTTAAGACCACCGCCAAGATTGCTTTCTTCTGTTTTTTTTCCGGTAGCAACAACATCATATTGATCGGGAGCTGTAATTCTAAATTGAACAGTAGCCTTATCATAGGGATGGTCTACACAGGGAAGCCAATGCCTTGCCAAGTTGGGCCAGTTGTCTCCAAAAAAGGAGCGCTGACCAAATTTTGTAGTATCGATAACGAGTCCTTTTTGAGCAATACCCTGGTATTTTATTTTAAAGGTTCTAATTTTTGATTTTTTAGCTGCCGGAGTAATTCTAATTTTATCATTAGAATATGTATAAACCGCAGTATCCTTATCTTCGTAAACACCTAATACCTGCATTCCATACTTCTCGGATTTACCAATAAGATCTAATGAAAAACTTTCTGTTTTTTTCTTAAACTTTACTTTTATGAAAGTCTCTCCTTTAATTTCGTTGTTATCATCGTTTAATGAGAGATTAAAGATATAACTCAAAACATCTGCCGATGCATTTCTTTCATAGGTATCTTGGGCATAACTTGGATTTATATAAATAATTAGTAGTAAAGTACAGAGTGCATATTTTTTGATCATAATTTATTCTTGTTTTAATATTGTTGAAGTTAATAATGATTCGAGGTTCTTTTGATACTGAAAAAAGTTTGGTAAAAATATTTTATAGTATTTGTTGAAAATTATAGTTTTTGTAAACGAATAATCTCCTCAAGAAATTCAGAAGTTGTCAAAATATAAGAACTTTGAGTCATTTTTAAACAGTGATTTTTTATACTAATTGTTGTCATTTCGCTGTTTTTTGATTCTATAAATTTACATAATTTTTAGCAGGAGTAAAAATGCCATGTTTAACTTACGTATGTAATTCGTAAATTTTCATGTATTTCAGTTCTTTTAAACTACACGGTAGACTCGAAATAGGTCACTTCTTTATTTTTCGCGCAAAAAATGCTACTAAAGCGGGTAATAACATCAAAGCACCGACATAAATACTAATTGGGTTTAATTTTAAAATTGTCTAGTATAATATTGAACTTAAAGCAATACGTGGAATAAAAAATACAATTAATTTTTTCACACTTCTTTAATTTCTGATGTTGTTTTTGATATTTATTTTTTAGGTTACTATTTTTAAAAAGACGAAAAACAGGAAACTTTCTTAAATTATTCTTAGCATTTATTAAAACAAATTTACACAGTAAAAAGCCAAACTAAAGTAATAAGCCTCTAAACAAACCTCAATAATCAAACTACAACTTCTTTCTTAAAACAGCAATTTCATCACGTAGTTTTGCAGCAACAATAAAGTCTAAACCTTTGGCTGCAGCCTCCATGTGTTTGCGTTTATCTCGAATGCGTTTTTCAATTTCTTCTTTGGGTAAATACTGCAAATCTTGCTCTGCAGCCACTTG
>TARA_B110000238_G_scaffold197530_1_pt1 | contig 10904 bp, 3 predicted proteins | sample TARA_B110000238 | Tara Oceans TARA_B110000238 (sample SAMEA4397569) | marine metagenome | biome: Polar Biome; feature: [SRF] surface water layer (ENVO:00010504); material: water (ENVO:00002006), including particulate matter (ENVO:01000060) such as... | depth 5 m | reverse complement strand
CTATAGATCAGCTAACGGGTATCAAAGGATTTGGAGGTAAGTAATGTCCCTATTAGATCAATGGTTAAATACTTTTGGAGGTAATGTTAATTTAAAACCTGACACACCTAATGATAATAAGTTAACACGTTGGGCAGCAGATGCAGCTAACAAAAACCTTAATCCAAGTACACCTAAAGCCCCAACAGTATTAGAAAAGTGGTTAAATACTTTTGGAGGTAATGCTAATTTAAAACCTGACACACCTAATGATAATAAGTTAACCCGATGGGCAGCAGATGCAACTAATAAAAACCTTATTCCAGATACACCTAAAGTCCCTCCTGCAAATAAAATACCACCAGCAACAAGGACTAGTGCAAGACCTTCCAATGCTGCAGGGATGATGGAACAGACAACTAATAATTCAGGTAAGGTTAACTGGAGATTTGCTGCACCCGACCAATCAATTCCACGGGGCGCTCAAGTAGTTCCTGTATCTGAATCTACTGGTCGTAAAGTTGTACCTAGTTTAAACAATGCTAGTACAAGCTCTGGTCCAACCTCTGGACCACAAGCACGTATCGGTGCACCACCTAAGTGGGAATTTCCTTGGAATAAACCTAAAATTAAGTTAGGGTCTGTTCTTGGTGCACCTGCTGCTGGAGCAGAGGCTTTATTCCACAGTGAAAGTCTTAATGTAGGTGAGTTTGACGGTGAAGATGGTCAGGCGTGGATTGATCAAAACAGGCCAGAAGGTTGGACCTCAAGCACTATGTCTGTTGAATCTGATATAATGTCCAGAGTAGCTGTTGATTCTAAATCTAAAATAAAAGCTGTTGGCCTAGCTGAAGAAAAGCTTAAGGTACTAGTAGATTCTGGTGCAAGTGTCTCACTAATAAATCAAGCTAAATCGGAGTTAGCTGCAGCCAGAGATACACCAATCACAGACCACTTTGCAGATTACAAAAGTGAAGTTGAGGCAGAGCTTTCAGAAGTTCAAACTCTACTTGATTTGAAGATTCAAGAATACTATGTAGCTGGAAATCCAGAACTTACTCAACAGAAACTAGAAGCTTCAGGTTGGTTAGATAGAAAGGATGCTCTTGTAAACAAGCTTACAGATATAGATCTAATAGATAAATCTAATAAAGTGCAACAAGATACAGATGCTTCCACTATCGTGGATCTGGCTAATGATATAACACCAGATGAGATAAACTCTTTGACGGATGATGATAAAACAACTATTGAAAAGGAAGCTAAAACTGGGTTAGAAGCTTTCTTTGATGGGACTGTTAAGACCCTTAAGGAAGCTATGTCACTTGCTGGTGAAGGACTAGGAGATCTATGGGGTCAAAAGGCTATACGTAATGCACTTGTATACTACATGGGTGCACGTCTTATGGGATACTCTGCAAGTGGTTCAGGTATGGCTGCTGGTAATGTTCTTATTAAAGGTTGGGAAAACCAAGCTGATGTAGATAAAGTCACAGCTGAAGCTGCCACTAAGTCTGCCCAGAACAATGCTATTGATATGTCTAAGACTGTTAACTATGTTGACCAGTATGGTAACTTCCAGAAGGTGTACGCATCTAAGAACGGTAAGTTCCTGAACCACCCAAAGCTAGGTACTATTGATGTCTCTAAGACAGGATGGAGACCTGCTGCTACAGGTGAGAAGGATCGTCAGACTCGTAAGCTAGATGCAACAGACAGTGTTAATAAGATCCAAGATCAGGTATTAACTAACTTGAGATCTCAGCTTAAGAATGCTGATGGTGAGGGTATGTATGACGAGAACAACGTAGCTAAAGTAACTCAGATGTTCCAAGAAGCTGGACTGTCACAACAGATGGTTGACTCTTACACTGATTCATATGGTATCGATGGCCTTGAGAAGAGTATCCCACTGCTAAGACGGGCTATGGAATCATACGCCTCATCTGTTGCTGGTGGTGAAGAGGTTAACATAGCTTCCCTGATGGGACACTTAGATCGGTCAGTAATAACTTCAGGTAAGACGCAAGTACCTAAGGCTGTCTATCATTCAGAAGGTAAAGTAGTTGGTTCAGATGCAATGAATATACTATCAAATAAACTTGGTAAGGTTCATCAAGTTCAGAACGGTTATATAGATGCAGTCAAAGCTTCACCAGATCTTACAGATGATCAGAAGGAAGAGTTCATTTACTCTATGAAAACTGAAGGAACCAAAGCTGACATACTCATACAACTTAACAAGAGCTTCAATGCAATACCCCCGAACCACATGGACTTCTGGAAGAAACAGGCTAAGGACTCCAACAAGTCCTCACCTTTCATCATGTGGCTTACATCTGTTACAGATCCGGGCAGACAGCATAGTAGTTATGAGAGTCTTAATATAAATGTATACAGAGATCTTGGACTTATACCAAGCAATAAGAAGGAATAGAATATGCTTAGAGATGATACGATGGAGGCTTTGTCTTCTGTTTTTGAAGATTACAAAACTGGAGATGAGGCAGGATCATCTCAAGCAACTTCCTATATGCTGGGGGATTCCGATTGGGCTTTGATTGATGGCGATACAGCTAAGAACCTTAAGACAGGTCAACGAGTTCGTGTAGGTAACATTGATACCCGTGAGGTTGGCAGAGTAATATCAGAAGGTGCTGATGCTGGATTTAAACATGGTGAAGTTGGTGGTGAACTGGCAACACAATACATCTGGGATCTTGCTAACAGACATGGTTTCACAAAGGTATCCTCAGGTGACGAGACTGACATTCATGATCGTTCACTTGGTGACCTGTACGATCCTGATGGTGTTGCTTTATCAGACATGATGCTTGCATCTGGTATGGCACTCCCCGGATACATGGGTAAGTCTAAAGAGACTACAGATCCCTATGGATCTGACGTGTATATGGGTGGTGTCTATCAACGTGAGATGCGTGACCCTAACTTTGATAAGTTATCAGATTGGGAAAAGGCTGCAAAGTTACTCAGGTCTGCTGAGACTGCACACTCTGGTGGCATACCTATCGAAAAGGTTATGGCTTTTAACATGCAAGAGTACGCAGCTAACCCAGACCTATACAAGGGTATTCGTACTCGTATAGATGGGGCTGACTCTGAAGGTATGGCATACTCTCCACTGAGTGCAAGCTGGGATGTCTCATGGATGGGTATCGGTAAAGGCTTTGATCAGGTTATGTGGAAGCTGGCTGATGAAGCTGGGTTTAAAGATGCTGCGACTTACTTTGCATCTGATGTAGCCACAGCTGAGAGGGAGATGGCAGAGATGCCTATGCTCCAATCAGATATAACTAAGGTTGATTGGTCTTCCTTTGATGAATCCACAGATTACCTTGCAACTATCTTCGGGTCTTCACTACCATATATGACAATGACTATTTCAGGTATGGCAGCTGCCCCTGTGGTTGGGGCCTTAGGTGCAGGAGCTGCTGTTGTAGGCACTGTAGCTGCCGTAGGAGCAACATCAACAGGCATGATGTACACTGGCTTAGTCTTAGATGAAATGGAAGGTGACATAGGTGATAAGAACTTACCACTTGCTATTGGTGCTGGTGCACTGATGATGGTTGCTGATCGCTTAGGTCTGAAGGGTATCATAGGTCCTAATCAGTTCCTCACTGGCAGTGGTAAGGCAGAAATTATAAAGCACCTTACCTCAAAAGGTATGACAGAAGCTGCTGCTGAGAAGCAGATAGCTTCAATGGCTAAACTAGAGCTTGCTAAACTATCCAAAGATGGGTTTAAGTTTGCTCAAGATCAAGTGGTCAAGGGTGCTCTGTTTAAGAGGGTTGGTGGTCAGCTTTCAAGAGGTGCTGTCTTTGAAGGTAGTACGGAACTACTTCAGGAAATGACACAGTACACAGCTGCTGTGCTTGGCTCTGATAAAGAGTGGAACTTCGATGAAGTTGAGAACCGTATGATAAACGCAATAGCTGCTGGCGGTATCATGGGTGGTGCATTGTCAGTGCCCAAGACTGCATTTGATGTAGGTGATTGGAGTTCAACCGCTGACTATTTAGATCCATCCAAGGCTGACAGGTATAACACTAAGTTTGACTATGCCGAAGAAGAAGAACTTAAGAGGCAGGGTAAGGTTCGTTCTAATGATGAATGGGCTGATGATCTACAGGCTGCTGCAAGTGTTCGTGTTGAGAAAGCTTCCTTAGACAATAAAGGTAAGGGTGGCTCTGCATACAACCAAGATGGAAGCCGTAAGCCATCTAACAATAGCATGATGGAAGAAGCTGCAAATACCCACAGGAATAACAATCCCGAGGGATTCCTTGGAGCTAAAGATATCTGGGCATTCATAAAGAACCCACAGAACTTCTTCAGGTCTTCTGCATCACGGGCAATGATTAAGCTGGCTGAGGTTGACTCTGAAGCTGCCAGATTACTAAGTGTATTTGGTTATACAAGGCATGGTATCTTCCACGGAAGTAACTTCGCAGAGTACCAGAGGGTTAAGCAAGCTTCACATGAAACTCTTTCAGGTAAAGCAGTTGATAACTATAAGAATTTTGACAGTGATCCATTGGGTAGCTCCACAGCTAAGCAAGCGTATGCATCTGATATGATTAATGCTTTTTACAAAGAAGTGTTAGCGCCTATCACAGGTCGTAAGAATCGAAAAGGTGTTAAGAATATGGGTGTACGTCAGGCCATGTCTAAGATCAACTGGGATAAGGTAGATCCAAAGTACCTTAAGAACAGGGAAGCTTTAGAAAGTTCGTTGACCAAGTACGAAGCAATGCTTAACAAAGTCTTTGAAGAAACTAATGAGGTTAATGCAAAGGCCGAGAAGAGTCTTATTCATAACCTCCAAGACTTTATGTTCAGACATAAGGGATTCAAGCGGGAGTATATAGATGCTAACAAGGCTAGGTTCATTCAGTTACTTTCAAAAGAGTATCGTATGTCACACACCCAAGCAACTAAGATAGCTGAGAACATCATCAATGATACAGTCTTAGATGACAACAAACAGTTTAACGTGATGGAGGGTGGTATTTCACCATCTGAATATGAATCACGTACACTTGGACTATCTGACAATGCACTCTTTGATGAGTTCCTTGAGCAAGACTTCTTCAATAACGTTGAGGAAGTGTCTCGTATGTCTTCACGATATCAGACTCATATGAAGTTCCTTGGTCGTAATGGTGAGGTGATGGATCAGGCTTTCCGTAACCTATACAGAGGTCTTATGGTTAAAGCAGGTACTGATACTGAACGTCAGGCAGAAGCTAAGTCTCAGTTTAATGAAGCTGCATATCATGTACGTAACCTTATCAATGCTGAGTCAGGTAACTACAAACGTATAGACAGTTACTACTTAAAGACAGCTCAGAAATATCTGACTCTTCTTACTGCACTACAAGGCTTAGGTCTTGCAGCTGTCTCCTCTTTCCCTGAGGTTGGACTGCTGTTTCATGGTGTACCACGTAAAGTAATTGTTGATAACATAGGTCTTGCAGGTTACCAAGCTGGTAAAGCCCTTGCGTCTTACGCATCTAACCTTGGTGAAATCACTAGGGTATCTGGTGCAGCTGAGAAAGTAGGGCTTAAAGGTAAGGCTAAGCCAAAGGTAGAACCTGATGCACGTTCATCTGGAGATCCTCGTAGGATGTTTGCAGGATCCCCTGAGACTATTGTACAGAGGGTCGGCCTTAGTCTCCAAGAGACAGGCGCAGCAACCACAACAGGTATGGTTGAAACTAACCAGCTGACTAAGCATATTGCAGACGCATACTTCAAGTCTAACTTCTTACAAGATCAGACACAGATGCATCGTAACATACGAGCTGCATTCTTTAATGACTTCTTGATTGACAAGATGGATATCATAATGAGTTACAGAGGCAAGGAGCCGACACCTGAACTTATGGAAGCACGTAAGATGCTTAAGGATTTAGGTGTTGATGTTGAAGCAATGACCCGTATCTCTAATCAGATGCTAGGTCTTCCTGATATCTCAAGTCTTACACATGAAGATACTATGCGGATGGAAGAATTGAATAAGAAGGTTAAGGATGGGCGTTCGCTCACAGCTTCTGAGAAAGCTTCATTCACCCGTATCAATAACTTCTTGAAGTCTAGATCTGGTTGGGATGGTTTGTCACAAGCTGATCAATCTACATGGGAACGTAACTTCTTGACAGGGGCTGGTCGGTTTATCAACCAAGCAGTTCCTATGCCAGATGCATTCAACAGACCTATACCTTATAGCAATCAACATCTTATGTTACTCACTCAGTTCAATGGATATATCTCAGCGTTTACTGCTAACCAGTTACCACGTTTGTGGGATGGTCTTAAGTACTCTAAGGGATTACGTTACTCAACCTTTGCTTCAGCAGCTACAATGTTGTTTATGGGATTCCTTTCTCAGGCTATGAAAGACGAGATTAAGTATGGAGGACCATCACCCTATTTGACAGACAGGGAAAAGGTTTTACGTATGATCTACTCTTCAGGACTTATAGGTACTGGTGAGCGTATCATAGGTAGTCCAATGCTACTACCACTTTACGGTAGCAGTAGTAAAGACTTCACAGAGTGGACGTGGAATAACGTTGCAAGTGAAGCAGCTGCAGCAGGAACTGTGGAGAGATTCTACAGGATAGCTGAAGGCTACTTTGAAGATGATGATGCTAAGATGATGAAGAGTTTCTATGGAAGTCTACCGTTTTTAGGCCCGATGAAACATCAACTATATGAAGTTACTAAATGGAAATAATTGGAGGTAAACCCTATGGCTGGTAAGTATACAGCTCTAAAGCAAAGTGGACCTAAGAGAGGTCTAAGCAGTAATACTGCTGATGCCCTTATGAGGGCAGGTGTATTTGATAATGCACCTGAACAAGTAGGCCCCGAAGGGATTGCCCCTTTTAGCTCATCCCCACAAAAGCAACTACACATACCCGGAACAGAACGAGGTGGGCCAGTACCCGAAGGTGTCCAATGGGGTGGTGTTGACACTACCTCTGCAGACATTGATCAACGTATTGTACCTGATCCTAATCAGACCAGTATGGATTTCGGTAATGAACCAACAGAGTACATGCAACCTAACCTTAATCCTATGGAGCTAGAACAAAAGCAGATGGAGATGGAAGCACCTCAGTCACTTCAACAACAGTTCCAGTTAGGTAGTTCATCACCAGAGCTAGATTCTGGTTACTTAGGTCCTCAGGATCTTATGAAGATATGGGGTCCTGTTCATGGCCCTGTTGTTGCAAGGTCTTTGGTAGGACTTAAGAATGACTTTGATCTACTAGGTACCTCCAGATCCTTTGATAATACAGACAGGTTCCCTGATCCTGAGGGAGCTAAGTCGGAGTACGAGAGTGGTCTTGGATTAATACAGAAGGGTGTGGCCAGTGTATTTGATCTTGACATTGGGTTCCTTAAAGCACCTGAAGAAGGTCAGGCAACCTTAGATCAAGATGGAAGGTATGCACTGACACAAGAGTCTTTGTTCGTAGGTCCTCAGGGACTTGATGCATCTGTTGTTTCTAATGACAACAGGGTGTACCGTATGGACCCTGACTACCTTATCAATTCATTTGTAGTAGTGGAAGCTATGCTTGACAACAGTGGTTCATTTATACCACAAGATGTAATGGACGTACTACCTGAAGATATTATGAGGCAGATCGGTATACTGGACGCTGCAGGTGATAGCCAGTTGAGGACTGTGACTGAAATAGGTAGGTCTATATCTGATGCATGGCAGTCTTTCCGTCAGGTACGTGAAGGTGGTATGGATACTCAGGTTGACCCTAAGTTGTTTAAAAGGTTCTCAAGAGAAGCTAATCAACTCATAGGTTTCAATGCAATACAGGCTTATAAAGAAGCCAACCCATCCTATGTTGAAGCTGTTGGAGAGATGATAGGTGGTAGGTCTCAACCTATAGTGTACAACTTGACACCTGTAGGTCGCAAGGCATTACAGTTACGTAGTAGTCAGGTATCCACACCTAAGTTTAGAGTACCTCCGATTATCGGTGAGACTTCTAAGGATGGTCAGCCACGGTATGCTTCCAGTACACGTACTCGTAAGACAACTGGGTCTCAGTATGATATGGGTCAGGTTGATGTTATCACTGATGCAATTAAATTCTACTCTGATGTTAAGAGTGTTGTTGGAGGTATCCGAGGTAAGGCTGCATTCGGCTTTGGTATATCTGCATTAGAGGAAGCATCTTCTGTTGACCTTACTGAAGGTGTACCTAACAACCACCTTACTTTTGTATCAGACTTCTTTGATGTTGGGCATAAGCGTATTGATAAGATACGTAACATACCCGTAGAGATTGAGTATCAACTCAACGAAGCAAAGAAGAAGCTTGCAATTGCACGTAGATACTCTCCAAACGATGGTGATAATATCTTATTGATAATGGAGGTCAACACCTTATCTGATTTCTTAGAGCTTGCAAGAACCCCTGAGTGGCAGAATGGTATGTATAAGAAACATGCTACTAACCAACTGGAAGTTCTTAATGCGTTAGCTCACTACAAGAATGAACAGATAGGTTTTACCTTTCAACGACAGTTAGGTAATACACGTATCACTATGCACCAGTACCACATTAGCCCTCAGAACCACAAGATGGTACGTCAGGTGCTTGGTTCCCCACAGCTATATAGTATCAGGCCCATGTCTAACACAGATGAAGAGCATGGTGTCGTGGTATCGATAGCTTCTTTCCTTCTTAAGGTAGGTGGTTTGAAACCTGATGTGGTGTACCGAGATACAATCAAACGTATTCAATCTGGTAATGACCCCGAGCTTAAATCCCTTGAGGCCATAGGTACCGAGGTTGGTCATTGGCTACTATCATTTGAAGAAGGTAACGCCATAAGAGACCTTAAGCAACTTGAGGCTACACCTCAGGGTGTCATGGGTGTTGATAACTTACTTCGTAATGCAGAGCTTGAAGACTTCAAAGCAATCTTAGCTGACCTGTCACAGGCGACTAGGGACTTTATAGATGCCAATGCCAAAGCTCATCCTGATGAGTTCATAAATGTATTAGAGGCTACTACAGAGCTTGCACGTTACATGCAATCCTATAGGTCTGGTAAACCGTATACATCACAGATGCGTATGGTTGCACAAGATGGTATTGCTAATGGACTTGCAGGTCTTATGGCTCAGTTAGGTCAGGAACATATGATGCATCGTGTTGGTGTATACAGACGTAAAGGATCCCCTAGGATATTGGCTAAGTTTAAAGGACTTGCAGGTGACCCACGTGACTTACTGAAGCATAACTTATTGACAAACCCTACCTCCGAGATAGGTAAAGCTAGTCCTGAGAATGCAATGAAGCTCACAAGGTTGGTTAAGCTAGCCACTGAGGATAAGAAGAACTTCCTTAAGCCTCCTCTTATGACTTTTGGTTATGGTCAAGAACTAAATAGCATGAAACAGTATGCTGTTAAGGCAGTTATATCAAACCCAAACTCAGAGATAGGTCTTCTTGCTGGTGAAGTAGGTACTGACAAGGCAATAAATATTCTTACTGATTCACTTAAAGATAATATTTTAGCTACTGTAGGTTCTGATGTTGTTAACTATATTGGTATGCTTAAGAATTATGTGAAAGTCGCTGGGTTTGTAAATGAACCTATCATCTACTCACAACCAACAGGTCAGCAAACGTCTATCAGTGGCACTGTTATGACTGAAACTAGGTTAGCGTCTGCTGCTGTCACTCGTACTCGTAAGAGGAATGAGAAAGGTCAGTTCTTTGATGTCACTAATAAGAAGAAGTTTGTATCACGTAACAAGGACGGTATTTATATTAGTGAAGGTGGTACCAGTAAGTCTGCTGTTACATCAACTTATGAGGCAGAGACCTCAGCATTGTACGAGAGGAATGGTGTTGCAGGTTTAGGTGCAAGTCAGGGTGTATTAGCTCAGACTACTATTGGTTTTGATGCTGCATCTGTTGTTGCCTTAGTCACTGGTAAGTCCCTTGCTAAACTTCGTGCTGCTCAGAATGGAAGAAACCCCTACTTGATACCTGTCTATGATGAGATCATAACAGATGCAGGTTCATTTAGGTCTGCGTATAAGGCTATAAACGATGCTTGGTTAGACACAACATTAGACTATGACCTCATAGGTGAGATGCAGAAAGGTATCCGTGAGGCTACTCAAAGAGGTCTTGCTAACCTACGTGCAGCGGCAGAAGGTAACCCTGAAGGATCACCTGCAGACCCTAACTATGCCAAGTATGTTTATAGTGAGATGATGGGTATGGGTGGTCTTACTTCTATCTACTATCCCCAACTTGAGGATAGGGCTAATGCATATGTAGCTAATCTTAAGAAAAGAGCTAGTAATTACGGTGGTGAACCTTCCGATTTTATTACAAACAAGGACCTGTACCAGCTAGCACTTGCAGTTCTTAACGATCCCGGTGTGAAGAACCTTGCGGAGTCCTTTGAGAAACTAAGGTTACGTGCAAAGGAAGGACGTAAGCGTATCAGAGCTAAGGTTAAGGATGTACACCAGTATACTTTAGATTCATTACGTGAAGCTGATTAACCATAACAATAGATAATAAAAAGAAAGCCCCCAAAGAATTCAATTAAGAACTCTAAGGGGGCGTTACCCTCAGGTATACATTACGTATACTTGGGGGTTATTTTATTACTCATCTTTGGTAGCATCAGCTACAGTCATTCGTCCTGATTCTCGTTGAGCTTCAGCATGAGCCATAGCTTCTTCTTCTGAGAGACCCTCAGCCAGTGCACCTGCGTAGTTATTATCCCAGACTTTACTAAGGATAGCTTCATTGATCTCAGGTGTGTACGCAAGGGAAGGGTCAAGATTAAACATCTCAACGTATTCCATATCGTCAATGCCCGGAACTATATTGTAG
>TARA_B110000238_G_scaffold5905_1_pt1 | contig 10913 bp, 11 predicted proteins | sample TARA_B110000238 | Tara Oceans TARA_B110000238 (sample SAMEA4397569) | marine metagenome | biome: Polar Biome; feature: [SRF] surface water layer (ENVO:00010504); material: water (ENVO:00002006), including particulate matter (ENVO:01000060) such as... | depth 5 m | reverse complement strand
GTAGCCAACAGATGCAAATAGAGTTTTTTTATGACTAATGAGCTGTAACACTTCAGAACCACCCAACAACTGATTGTTTGAATCATATCCTCCTGATGTAAATGACTTTACCCAGACTTGTGATTGAATAGAACTAAAAGCACCAGTTATCAAAAATATTATTAAGATCAGTTTTTTAAAATGAATAAACTGAATATTCATTATACCAATTAGTTTGTCTTTTTTCATAATCCAAAATTACTAAATATTTTTCTAAAAACTAGCACCGACAGGCCCACCAGAAAAACTAACTCACTTACTAAATAAATCCTTGGATTTATAAATAATCACACCATCTGTTTGATTAAATAATGACTCATCAATAATTTTCACTGCTAAATCCTTAACTAATAAAGGTTTTAAGAATTTTAAACAACCTAATTTATTTATTTCTTTTAAGAACTTTATAAAGTTTTTTTCACCTAACCTCATTAATGATGGCTGTCTAATTAAGGATGGTGGTTGAAAAATTTGAATTTTTTTAAACTTTAGACTCTTTACTGATTCCTCTAAAGCACCCTTAATTTTTGGATAGAAAAAAAAAGAATTTTTATTTGCACCCATAGAAGAAACTAAAGAATAACGGCTAACACCATTTTCTACTGCCATTTTAGCAAATGCATACTGATAAGTATAGTCGACTAAGAATTGTTCTTTTCTACTTCCAGCATCCTGTTTAGTTGTTCCTAATGCAGAAAATAATATATCTCCTTTAACTAAATTATCATATTCACTTAATTTGGAGAAATTAATTTCATGTATGATTAATTTTTCATGATCAATATCAATTGTTCTTCTAACAAATACAGAAACTTTACTAAAATTAGAATCTTCTAATAGTAATTTAACAATTTCTTTACCTGTAGCCCCTGTAGCTCCTAGTACTAATGCATGAAGTTTTTTCATAACTCAAAATTAAGCAATAATTTTTTAAAAAAGTATAATTTAGGTGCGTAAGACCTATAAAAAATCCCTCATAAATTTCGAGCTATTTTTAATATATTTGCAGACTAATAGGTTTAACCTAAACTATTATTTAATTTAAGAATGAAAAAAAATGTCGCAAATTGTTATACATTATTCTTTACATTTTATTTTACCTCTCATAATTACATTTATATTTTTCAGAAAAGATTGGAAAAAAGTGTATTTGATTATGATCTTAACTATGATGGTTGACTTAGATCATTTATTTGCTAACCCAATTTACCAAGCAGATAGATGTAGTATAAATTTCCATCCTTTACATACAAATTATGCAATAACTGTATATTTACTAATGACTTTCTTTCGAAAACCTTTTAATATAATTGGAATTGGTCTTTTGTTACATATGCTAACAGATTTGATAGATTGTTTAATTCAAAATTAAAAAAATTTGAAATTAGGACTTAATTTATAATATAAATAAACCTAACCATTTAAATATGTTTTCTTTTAATAATATTATTTTTGCTAAAATTTTAAAAAATACTTATGTTGCGCAAATTCAATCTCATCACCCTCCTATTACTCTTAATATCTTTTGTGAATGCTCAAGAAAATTTAAATAATAGTAAATTCAAACAACTACATGAAGAACTGCCTACCCCTAATGTTTATAGAACAGCTAGCGGGGCTCCAGGTCATGAGTACTATCAGCAAAAAGCTGATTATGAAATTAATGTAGAGCTAGATGAGAAAAACAACATAATCAGAGGAAATGAAACAATTATATATACAAATAACTCGCCTGATATTTTAAATTATTTATGGATTCAGTTAGATCAAAATGTACGTGCTAAAAATTCTCATGGCCAGCTCACCTCCACAAATAAAATGAATAACAAAATGAGTTTTGGTTCTTTAAAAAGAATGCATGATAAAATGAATTTTGATGGAGGTTTTAATCTTGAAATGGTATCTAATCTATATGGAGAGAAACTAACATATAAAATAAATGAGACAATGATGCGAATAGATCTCCAAAAACCATTAAAAAAAGGTCAGTCATTTTCATTTAAGATCAAATACTCTTACAATATAAATGATCGAATGAAAATCGGAGGAAGAAGTGGCTATGAATATTTTAAAGAGGAAGAAAATGCAATATATACAATTGCACAATTTTTTCCTAGAATGGCAGTATATAATGAAGTTGAAGGTTGGCAAAACAAACAATTTCTAGGAAGAGGAGAGTTTACATTACCCTTTGGAGATTACAAAGTAAGTATAACAGTACCAGCAGATCATATAGTTGCAGCTACAGGGGAGCTAAAGAATCCCTCGACAGTTTTAAGTAAAAAACAAATTATTAGATTAGAAAAAGCCAAAAAAAACTACACAGATCCAGTTATTATTGTTACCCAAGAAGAAGCAGAAGAAAATGAAAAAACAAAGAGCGAAGCAAAAAAAACCTGGATTTTTGAAGCAGAAAATGTTCGTGATTTTGGATGGGCAAGCTCTAGAAAATTTATTTGGGATGGTATGGCTGTAGATATTTCAGGTAAAAATGTTATGGCATATAGCTACTATCCAAAAGAAGGGAACCCTCTTTGGGAGCAATATTCTACAAGAGTAGTTGCTCACTCACTAAAAGTCTACTCTAAATATACAATAGATTATATTTACCCTCAAGCTACATCAGTACATGCCAAACAGATTGGTATGGAATATCCGATGATTTGTTTTAATTATGGAAGACCAGAAAAAGATGGAACCTATTCAAAAAGAACAAAATATGGCATGATTGGAGTTATCATACACGAAGTAGGTCATAATTTTTTCCCAATGATAATCAATTCAGATGAAAGACAATGGACTTGGATGGACGAAGGTTTAAATACATTTTTACAATACCTAACTGAACAAGAGTTTGAAAGAAATTACCCATCTAGAAGAGGGCCACCATTAAATATCGTACAATATATGAAGGGAGATAAAAGTGGCATAGTTCCTATAATGACAAATTCCGAATCTATACTTCAATTTGGTAATAATGCATATGGCAAACCCGCTACAGCACTAAATATTTTGCGAGAAACTATTATGGGTAGAGAGTTATTTGATTATTCATTTAAAACATACAGCGAAAGATGGGCCTTCAAACACCCAACACCTGCAGATTTTTTTAGAACTATGGAAGATGCTAGCGCAGTAGATCTTGATTGGTTTTGGAGAGGATGGTTCTACACTAACGATCATGTTGATATTTCTTTAGATAAAGTAAATTGGTTTAAGATAAATACAGGCAATCCTGATATAGAAAACCCAATAGCTAAAGTTAAAAAAGAGAATACAAATACATTCATAGGGAATACTAGAAATAAATCTTCAATTAATAAAACAGTAACTGAATCTAATCACAAGGCAGTTGATTTTTATACAACATACGATCCATTTCTAACTGACACTTTAGATAGAGAAGATTATTCTAAATATTTAAAGAATCTTAGTGAAGATGAAAAAGAAATATTAAAATCAGATAAAAATTATTACGAAATTCATTTTTCTAACATTGGAGGAATAGTAATGCCAATTATCTTAGAATTCCAATATACTGATGCAACTAGTGAAATCATAAGGATTCCAGCAGAAATATGGAAAAGAAACTCTCAACAAATTAAAAAAATATTTATTTTAGATAAAGAACTTAATAATGTTGTACTAGATCCTTTTTCAGAAACAGCAGATGTTGATATATCTAATAATCATTGGCCAGCTAGAGCTGAAGCTACAAGATTTCAACTTTTCAAACAAAGAAAAAACAATAAAGACAACCCAATGCAAAGAGATATAAAAGCAAAAGAAATTATTGATATTAAATAAGAAACTTTATTATGATTAATCCTATACTCTATTTAGTATTTTCATTACTATTTCCTTCACATGATTTTCAAATTACTCACACATCTTTACATTATAATAGTGATTTAGAGTCTATAGAAATTACAATGAAAGTTTCTATTGAAGATCTTGAAAGATCATTGGAAATTAATAATTCTGAAAAACTAAAAATAGGAACTATAAAAGAAAAGAAATCAGCTCATAAAGTAATTACTAATTATTTTAATAATCATTTAAGAATTTTTACTAATGATAAATTATCTCAATTTAGATGGGTTGGAAAAGAAATAGATGATAATTTACATGACATCTATTTATATTTTGAAATCCCAAACTGTAATCAGAATGGGGAAATAAAATCTTTAACACTAGAAAATACAATTTTTTTAGAAACAGGATTAAATCAATCTAATATAGTATTAGTTGAATTTAAAGACAGTAATTTTAACTTAACGTTTACCAAAGATCAAGATATCCAAAAAATACAGCTTGGTAAATAATTTATTTAATAGTTATTGTTTTTTCAACTGTTCCGTCATCATAAATTAAAAATGAAAGTGAGTTTTTAATACCCTTAACTTCTCTTCCCATTATGTCTATTACTTTAATAAGCAACTTATTTTCTGAGAAATCATTTACTAAAGTTGCATCTCCATTAGTTCTAAAGTTAGTACCTTCTTCAAAAGTAAACTCACCACCACTAACAATAGTATCACCCAAAGCGTCAGTTACACTATAGGATCCATTATCAAAAAAACAACATATTCCATCACCATGATAATCATAAATTATAAAGGAATAACATTCATTAGTATTTAAAAAAACACTCTCTGTAGCTTGTACTGAAGAGTTTGTCATAGTCATACTATCAACCGAAGCTATAATTGTTCCATTACTGTTAATTAATTTCCAAGATGTTTCGTCTGCAAACATATCAGTAGTTACATTAATATTTACATTTCCACCAACAAAACCATCCAAAATTTGGCCTGCAAAATATATAGATGTACTATCATTTGTTATATCTTGATCTATATTTCCATTAGGATTTGAAGTAATAATATTAACAATATTTAATGCTTGTGGAATGAAAGAAACTGCCGAAATAGAAATAGTTTCTTGTGATTTAGGAGTTAAATTTCCAGTCCAAGGGTAAATGAGGCTTGCCCCTCCATTTATTGAATAATTTAAATCTAAAGAAGTGAGAATTTGATTTCCATAGTTTCTAAACGTAACCTCGATATCTGTCTCTGATTGACAAAGAGCACTTGTTGCAGTTGAACTTATACAATCTACATTCCAATCATATTCAAAAACTATATCAGGAGTTACTTCTGTACCACTTAAAATTTCTTGATTTCCTTCACTAACAAAAGCAAGTACAGAAATATTTGCAGGGTCAAAAATAACATCCTGAATATTAGCTGGCATTATCCAGCTATATTGACTCGAATATAAAGTGAATGGATTTACATTTAAGATTTGCTCTCCCCACGTACCACTTATCATATGACGTAACATATGGTCATGGCTATAAATACCATTTAACTGCCCTGATCCATATTGAGGACCTTCAACATTGTTTTGTACAACTATAACATTTAACATATTAGATGTTACATTTTGTGTTCCTGTGTAATAAACTTCAACATCTACAGATAAAGTATTTGTAGCCATATCAATATTAGATTGTATTCCAACATTTACAGGAGATAATTGAGAAAGTATTTGGCTTGTAGCAGAAGCCCAATCCGATTTACCCATTGCGGTACCTCCTGATTGACTCATTGAAAACTGATGCCTATTTACTGTACCTGCAGGAAATCCACCTACTCCAGCTTGTCCAGCAAGTAAAGGACCAAAAACTGTGTTAAAGTCTGTACCTGGTCCCATTGGATTTGCAAATTGTCCAGTATGAATGTTAATAAGAAATACATCGTTTGGATTAGCATCATGAAGTTGTTGGGCAATTTGATGACCTGAAGGACAAATACCACAACTTATTCCTGTAAAAACTTCAAGAATAATATTTTTATTTTCAGCAGTTGTACTTACAAATATTTGAGAAAATCCAATTAATGGAAAAGAGATTAAAAGGATTAATAGTTTTATCATACTACAATAATACAGAAAAATTATGGGAAAATTAAAAAGGGAAAAAAGTAAAATTAAATATAAAACCAATTTTTCTAATTTAAAACAGGGTTACTAAATACTTAAGGTCTTATATTACTAAATTTTTACTTTAAAAGACCACTTTATTAAAAATTCAGCTACAACAACACCCTGATCGTTCTTAGCAACTGTTAAAACATCAATGGTTTTACCTTCACCCGATGCTATACTTTTTTGAATAGTTGCTAGAATCTCCTTACCCTGATCACATTCAAAAAAAATAGTGCCGATTGCTTTTTTAGTAAAGTTTATGTCAACACCAACTACTAACATTGAAATCCTAGGATTACTTTTGTAAGTAATTGAGGAAGCAAGCATCCCTGAAGCTAATTCACCTGCCATTGAAAGACATGCAAAATAAATAGAACCAAATGGATTTTTATTTAGGTAATTATATTTTATTTGCAAGACAGCTCTATTACATGATAACTCATTGATTTTTATGCCCGCTAAGAAAGCCATAGGCAGTTTTAAGAGTAAAAATAATTTAAAGAAAAAAGGATTTAACATCTTTCTCCGAAAGGAAATGCTTGAATTAGATTGATTCATTTTGATAATTTTTACAAAAAAAATTCTTTAAGAAATATAAAAATTTAATATTCTAATCATTCACACAGTTTTTTTAATCCAATTAAACCTTCTTTTAATTCGGGTGTGATAAAAAGTTGCATAAAATGAACATAAAAAGGTAATTCATCTTGAAAACTCCAAGTAACCTTAGTGCCCTTGTCCGTTTTGTCAAAAGTCCAAATATGATAAGATGGTGACATTCCTTCAAAAATTAATTCATTTTTTAAATCTTTTGAAAAATTAGTTTTAACAATCTCTAAACTTCCATTACCACCTATTCCAGTCCAACTCATTTTTGAACCTAAGCCACTATTCTGACCAGAATAAACAATAGCCATTGTTGTATCTTTTTTTTGCCATACTGACCAAGTTTTCAAATCTGCAACCTTTAGATACACCAAATCAATTGGAGCTTCAATCTCAATTGATTCTTCAATTTTACCAGATATAAATAAGTTAAAAGTAGTAAAAGATAAAAGAAAAATCAATGTCCATTTTAAAGTTTTATTTAAGAAATTACTAAACATAATGTATTTAATTAGTGGCCTGCAAATTACAAAATTACTGTAGATTTGTACTTCAAAACAAAAACCTTAACCATGATTAAAAAAATAGGGATATTATTATTCACAACAATATCAGTAAATGCACAAGACAAAGGTGGCTTTGAAAGCTATTCTAATCCCTTTTACGGAACTATTGTAATTGAATCGAATAAATATGAGAAAGAAGAAAAAGAAGCTTCAAAATCCTTTAAAATGAATTTTGATGGAAAAGAAATTCCAGAAAGTTTATCAGAGTTTACAATTATTGAAGCTGAAAAACCTATTTCACAAGGGAATACAGGAACATGTTGGTGTTTTTCTACAACATCATTTTATGAAAGTGAAATACACAGGTTAACAGGAAAGACAATTAACCTTTCGGAACTATATCCAGTCTACTTTGAATACATTGAAAAAGCAAAAGGGTATATAAATACTAGAGGAAAAACCCATTTAGGAGAAGGGTCTGAAACAAATGCAGTACAAAGAATGATGGATTGGTACGGAATTGTACCTGCAGAAGCTTATCACGGAAAACCAAAAAATCAACCTTACTATAATCATGAAAAAATGTTTGACGAATTTGAATCTTATTTAAAAAACTGTAAACAAATCAATTTTTGGAATGAAACTGCAATTATTTCCAATATCAAATCAATTCTAAACTATTATATGGGACCACCTCCTACTAAATTTAAGTATAATGGAAAAACTTATACTCCAAAATCATTTTTGAAAAATGTAACAAAACTTAAGCCAAATGACTATGTTGATTTTATGAGCTTAATGCAAAAGCCATATTGGAGCCAAGAAGAATATAAAGTGCCAGATAATTGGTGGAAAAGTGATTCTTACTATAATGTGCCATTAGATGAGTTTATGTTTGTTATAAAAAATGCTATTGAAAATGGCTATTCCATTTCCATTGGTGGTGACGTTTCGGAAAGTGGTTATTCATCTAATTATGATGTAGCAATGGTTCCTTCATATGATATTCCATCAGAATTTATTGATGAAAATGCACGTCAATTCCGTTTCTCTAACGGAACAACAACTGACGACCATGCAATACATTTAATCGGATATAAAATTGATGAAACGGGAGATTGGTGGTTTTTAATTAAGGATAGTGGTTCTGGTGCCAGAAATGGAAATTTCCCTGGATACTACTTTTATCATGAAGATTTTGTAAAATTAAAAATGATGACTTTTACAATTCACAAGGATGCAGTAAAGTCAACCTTAAATAAATTCAACAAATAAACTGAACACATAAGACTTGTTATCTTGTTTAATTAATATACTGACAATTAACATTATTTTTGCTTAATGAAAAAAATACTATTACTACTTTTAATTCCGTTTTTTGGCTTTAGCCAAAATATTAATTACTTATTTTCTGAAAAAGGTGAAATTTATTTTTCTTTCCAGTATAAAAATAAGCTTCAGTTAAATATGATTTCTGACATCGTCTCTATTGATCATAAAACAAATGCTGACCTTGCTTATGCATATGCTAATCAAAATGAGTTTTCAGAATTTTTAGCATTAGAAATTAAATACAAAATCATAAAAAAAGAACCCGTCAAATACATACAAAAAAGTAAAAATAATTGGGACTTCTACCCTACTTACCAGCAGTATACAGATATGATGACTGCATTTGCAGACTCTTTCCCAAACATATGTAAATTACACAATTTAGGCACATTAAACTCAGGCCGAAAAATACTAATTGTACAGATTTCTAACAATATTGGAATAAAAGAAAACGAGCCTTCTTTTCTATATACTTCATCTATGCACGGAGATGAATTAGCGGGCTATATTTTAAGTCTACGCTTAATTGACCATATTCTTAATGGCTATGAAAACAACATAGAATTAACAGAATTAGTTGATAATATTGATATTTGGATAAACCCTCTAGCCAACCCTGATGGAGCATATGCTGGAGGAAATCAAGATGTATGGTCAGCAACACGATACAATGCTAATTGGGTAGATTTAAATAGAAACTATCCAGACCCTGAAGATGGCCCTCATCCTGATGGAAATTCTTATCAAAATGAAACAACTATATTTATGGGACTTTCTGATACAATAAATTTTTCGATTTCTGCAAATATGCATGGTGGGGCTGAAGTCGCTAACTATCCATGGGATACTTGGAGTACATTGACTGCAGATGACAACTGGTGGCAATATGTATCTCATGAATATGCAGATAGTTGCCAAGTCAATAGTGGAAATGGATATTTCAATTACCTAAATGATGGAATTACTAATGGAAATGATTGGTATGAAGTAGATGGAGGTAGACAAGATTATATGAATTACTTTAAATATTGTCGTGAGTTTACTTTAGAACTTTCAGATGATAAAACTCCAAACCCAAATAATCTACCCTCTTTATGGGATGCAAACTACCCTTCACTTATAAACTATATGCAACAGACTTTATTTGGGCTAAGAGGTATTGTAACAGATAGCATTACAGGCAATGGATTAAAAGCAAAAGTTGAAATACTATCTCATGATATAGATAGTTCTCATATATATTCTAATATACCAATAGGAAATTACCACAGACATTTATATCAAGGAAATTACAACATAACTTTTAGTAAAAATGGATATTACCCAAAAACAATAAATGCAAGTGTTTTGAATAACAATATTACTATTGAGGATGTTCAACTGGTGCCTTTCAGCACTACACAATTTGGAGAAATAAACAATTTAAAAAATGCAGCTTCAATATTTGACTTATTAGGTAGACCAAGTAATAAAAAAAGCAATATTCAAATTATCAAAACAAAAAAAGGCACTATCACCAAACAAGTTAAAATACAATAAATGACAATAGCTATCTTATTATATGATGGAGAGTGTAATTTTTGCAACACTTGGATATGCTTTATTAAGAGTAAATTAAAAAAGAATGAAATATCATTTATTCCTTTCAACTCAATTGAAGGTGAAAAAACTATTGAAAAATTTAAATTAAAAAATCAAAATTCAGTAGCTTATATTCAAAACAATATTGTTTTTTTTAAATCCAGAGCGGTTTTAAAAATTTGTAAACAATTACAATTTCCATATAATTTACTTCAATTTTCAAAAATTATACCTGCCTTTCTACTTGATTTTGCATATGATTTTATTGCAAAAAGAAGACTAAAATTAACCTCTAATAAACAATGTTGTAATGGCTAATAATGTATTTGGAGAACCTTTAATTAGTTGTAGTAATAGCCCATTAACTGGATACTTTCGTGATGGTTGTTGCAATACTGACGAATCTGACTTAGGACTACACACTGTATGCGTTATTGCCAGTGAAAAATTTTTACAATTCTCATACCAAGTAGGAAATGATTTATCTACACCAATGCCACAGTTTGGTTTTTCTGGAATAAAGCCAGGTGATAAATGGTGCTTGTGTGCTTTGCGTTGGAAAGAAGCCTTACACAATAATTGTGCCCCAAAAGTTGTATTGGAAGCAACGCACGAAAAAACATTAGAGGTAATCAAATTAAAAGATCTTATAAAACATGCTTTCAGATAAATCTATGTATGATGTTGTTATACTTACCGAACACCGCTTTGTAAATCCTAAAAAAACAGATTGGTATATTAATCAAGTAATTCTTGAAGATAAAATACTAGAATCTGCACTTAAAAAAAAAGGATTACGTGTTACTAAAAGAGATTGGGCAGACAAAAACTTTGACTGGAAAACCACCAAATACGCTA
>TARA_B110000238_G_scaffold39907_1_pt1 | contig 10938 bp, 8 predicted proteins | sample TARA_B110000238 | Tara Oceans TARA_B110000238 (sample SAMEA4397569) | marine metagenome | biome: Polar Biome; feature: [SRF] surface water layer (ENVO:00010504); material: water (ENVO:00002006), including particulate matter (ENVO:01000060) such as... | depth 5 m | reverse complement strand
TCGCCAATAACAGACGCCATTTCACCAAACCAGAATAATGAAAAGTTACGATTTTTAAACAGACTGAACATTTAGACGTCACTCAATTACATTACGAATAGTTTATAGACTAACCACTATGAAGTTAACTGAATTGCCGCAATATAGGAGGTTTCACATATAAAACACGAGACCTTCAAATAAAGAATCGTGCGTGAACCACTTCACGAAATAGAAAAATGGCGGGCCGTCCGTGACTCGAACGCGAGACCAATTGGTTAAGACCCAACTGCTTTAGTAAATAACCAAGGTCTGTCTTTCCGGTGTTGCGCCTCATATTCCATGATATCTTTCTTGTACTCCATCGTAAGGCTTATTGTATCCAAGCCATGTAATAACTGCTGCCGGAGAGAGTCATCAATCTCAAAATTTATGATTTTACCATCAGGTAAAGAAATGGCTTTTTCTTCGAGATCAACATCCATCTCGTATCCCTCTGTCGCCTCTACTTCCTCTATAATCGCAGAGACCGTTCGGCTGGCGAGCTGGACAGGCAGAACACCATTTTTACAGCAATTATTATAAAATATATCAGCGAAACTAGATGCAATTACTACTTTAATACCAAAATCTCTAAAGGCCCATGGCGCGTGCTCACGGCTCGATCCACACCCGAAATTCTCTCCTGCCACCAATATACTGCCGCCCGAGTATCGGGGAAGATTTAAAACAAACTCTGGGTTTATTCTTCGTGTCGAGGTAACTGTATTAACATCTCCCTCATCAAAATAACGTAATCCATCGAATAACCAATCTCCGTAACCGGTTTTTAGAATCGATTTCAAATATTGTTTAGGTAACATAGCATCGGTATCCACGTTAGCTCTATTAAATGGGATAACTAATCCTGAATGGCTCTGAAGCGCTTCCATAATGATTTATATAATCTCTCTAATATCAACAAAGTGTCCGGCAACTGCAGCTGCAGCTGCCATTTGAGGACTGACTAAATGAGTTCGACTACCGTGCCCCTGCCTACCTTCGAAATTACGATTTGAAGTAGATGCACAATGCTCTCCTGGCAACGATTTATCTGAGTTAATAGCCACGCACATTGAACATCCCGGATCTCTCCATTCGAAACCAGCATCTATTAATACTTTATCTAAGCCCTCTGCTTCCGCTTGCTGCTTGACTAACCCGGATCCGGGTACGACCATCGCTTGTTTGATGGTGTTAGCCACTCGCTTTCCTTTCACAATTTCAGCGACACTTCGAATATCTTCGATACGAGAATTAGTACAAGAACCTACAAATACCCGATCTAACTGTACATCGGTTATTTTTTGCCCGGCATTTAAACCCATATACTTCAGCGCTTGAGAATAACTTTCTCTTACCTCTTCTTCACTCTGCTCTGCAGGATCAGGTACTTTTCCGTTAATTGGAATAACCATTTCCGGGGATGTTCCCCAACTGACATGAGGGGAAATATGGGCAGCATCAAATTCAAATATCGCATCAAATTTGGCTCCCGGATCGCTATGGAGGTACCCCCAAGACTGGCGTGCTTGGGCTTCATCATCGCCTTTAGGCGAATGATCTCGCCCTCGTAGATAATCAAAAGTGACTTCGTCATAGGCAATCAACCCAATTCGAGAACCTGCCTCAATAGCCATATTACATATGGTCATTCGACCTTCCATTGATAATGCGCTAATAGCTGTACCGGCAAATTCTATCGCCATGCCAGTAGCGCCGGCGGTTCCTATCTTGCCAATAATATAAAGAATCATATCTTTAGCGCTGACTCCTAGCCCAAGCTCACCAACAATCTTGATGAGCATGTTGCCAAACTTCTTTTGCGCTAAACATTGTGTCGCTAAAACATGTTCAACATCCGAAGTACCAATGCCTTGCGCAAGAACTGCAAAAGCACCATGAGTAGAGGTATGGGAGTCACCACATACCAACGTCATGCCTGGCAGAGTCAATCCTTGCTCAGGACCGATAACATGAACAATACCTTGGCGGACGTCATTTAGTTTGTACTCTCTAATCCCAAATTCGGCACAATTACTGTCTAGCGCTAGTATTTGGATTTTGGAAACCGAATCACTAATACCCCCAATACCGGTGTGCCGGCCTGTTGTGGGTACATTATGATCAGGAGTTGCAATACAGGAATCAGGCCTCCAGGGTTTTCGATTATTATCGCGTAATCCCTGGAATGCTTGCGCAGACGTAACCTCATGAAGAATATGCCTATCAATATACAGAAGAGAGTTTCCATCTTTCATCTGAGTTACTTCATGCATATCCCACAATTTGTCGTACAGTGTTTTGGGGATCATCTCTCTCATTCTTTTGTACTTTTTTGATCACCCAATGAACACAATCGAACCAACAAATCCGATAGCGAAATAACATCAGCATACTTCGTATCAAGATCATAGAGACTCGCTTCATGCACTGCCAAATTTCTATCACCACAAGCTTCCCTAGGAATCAATACCGGGTAATTATGTTGCAAACCATCAACCGCCGTTGCTCTCACACAGCCACTTGTTGTTAAGCCTGTGACCACTAATGAATCAGCCCCACAGCACACAAGTTGATCAGCTAAATCAGTAGTAAAAAAAGAGCTCGCCCACTGTTTTTCGATTAAGGGTTCGCTTGCGCGTCGCTCAAGTGCAGGATCAATCTTGACCCAATGAGAACCTGGTTTTAGGCAGTCTAGCGCAGGTAGTTTTTGCCGAAACACGCTCGCCTGTTTTTGATTGCGGTAAACAACAGATGTAAAAAAAATGGGCAGGCTTTGCCGACGAAATTCGTCGAGCAAATCCTTATTTGCGGACACTACTTCAGGACAAGCTGTCCCTAGAGCACAGCTAGGATCTGTAAAACCATTCACCACATCCACAACGATGAGCGCTGGCTTGGAACCCAAACTTAAAGACCTCGACTCTAGAGCCATAATCCTTTCTCAACTAAGACTTTACAGTTTTGAAGGTGGGCGTAATCGGTGGCTCTAAGTGAGTTTCCTCAAGACTACGAGCCTTGATCTCCTCGATTGTGCCACCAAAGTTAAACAGTGGAATATCATCTCCGCGTTCTTTAACCAATTTTGCTCTTAATTTTTTGGTACCCGCTGCATCCATTGAGCCGTCTGCGGAAATGACTACGCCATAACGTTGTGCACCATCAGCGGTCACTAAACGACGATTTACATCTTGATGTACCAATTCTGGATCGCGCGCAAAAGGATCGCCCCAACCAGCCCCACCCCAAGTGTTGAAGTAGAGTAAATCGCCTGTTTTGACTTTGACTCCCTCTACCTTAGCCGGCAACCACTCTACAGACCCGTCTACTCTAACTACCCTTTTGGTTGATCTTAAGCCCGTTTCGCCACCTAAAACACCCCATGGGTAAGTAAGCCATCGATCATCATGAATGCCGATCTCTCCGTCACATAAAAAACGGTAAGCGACACTTAAACCATTTCCACCTCGGTGCAAACCAGCGCCACCCGAATCTGGAATCATTTCGTAGCGTTCAATCCGCAGTGGATAGTAAGATTCAATAAATTCATTGGGCACATTAGTGAATCCTGGCCACAAGCTATGTCCATCTGGACCATCACCAATCGGGCGTCCGGGAATACCACCAAAACCAATTTGAAATAACTGGAACCACTCATCTCCCTTACCTGGGCGGGTATCGTAGCCCGAGAAAAATAAGTGCGGTGAATCAGAGAATCCAGCAGCATTTAGCATCATCTCCGGTGCACCCATACCCAGTAAGGCGCCAAGCACATCAAAGATGCGTCCCAGGGCGTGAGTCCTTCCAGATAAAGCAGCAGGATAATTAGGCTTCAACAGAGTCCCTTGTGGAATACGAACATCAACCAAGTCATAGAAACCATCATTGAATACAATTTGAGGATCAACAACATTTATAGTGAAAGAACCGAAGAACATTTTGAACATATCTTCGTTTAAGAAGAAATTAATAGAGCTCTGCGCTTGAGGATCAGTCCCAGAAAAATCAAAGATCGCTTTTTCGCCCTCTCGCCACATAGTGCACTTAATTTTATAGGGGCCCATTCCCATTCCGTCGTCACAAAGATAATCTTCAAAAACTCTTGGTTCTTCTGGTATGAACATACCAATAATATGTTTCATCGCATCATAATTACGCTGTAACATAATATCCATGGTCGAATATAAAACATCATCACCGAATCGCACAGCAAGTTCCACGCAACGTTTAGCTGCAGTATTACAGGCTGCGACCAACGCATTTAAATCGAAACGGTTCCACTGTGGAGTCCGAACATTGTGTAAGATCAATTCAAGCAAATCGCTCTGCAGAACACCTTTCTTATATAGTTTTATTGGAGGAATTCTCACACCCTCCTGAAAAATAGTTGTGGCCTCAATCGGAATCGAGCCAGGCACCATGCCACCGTTATCTGACATATGGCCAAACATTGCTGACCAAGCCAGATGTCGGCCGTCTTTGAACACCGGAACCAACACCACCCAATCAGGCAGATGCGACACTGCCGCATTACACATGTAGGGGTCATTGGTTAAAATAATGTCCCCTTCTTCAATTTCCTCATCATAGGCTTCAAGAAAAGGACCTATAAAGGAGCCAAACTGGCCAACAATCATTTTTCCCTCTTTACTCGCTATCATCGGGAAACAATCGCCTTGCTCCCGAATGCCCGGAGACATGGCCGTTCGAAAAACAACGGCATCCATCTCCTCCCTTGCATTGCGCAACGCATTTTCAATAACATCAACAGTTACGCCATCAACAGGGACCTGTTCTAAAGGGTTTGTATTAGTTTCCAATAATCTTGCAGTCATAATTACTTACCCCTCTTAACAGGATTAATAAGCAGATTTCCAACGCTATCTACTTCAGCAAAAAAGCCCGGCAGTACAACCGTAGTTGAGTCCATCTCGCTAACAATTACTGGGCCTGGAACTTCAAAACCAGTGCTAAGTTTGGTCCGGTCATAAATTTCTACCTTATGCCACTCACCTTCATAATAGAAGCGACTATCCGCAATTTTACACTGAGGTAAAGTCAGTCCAGTTTTGCCAACCTGGTGCTCAGCAATGGCCTTTGCCTTAGCTTTTGCAACGGCACGTATCATTAAAATTTCGTGCCCATCGCCCAATTTAAAGGTAAATAACTGTTCGTGTTCTGCGTCAAATTGATCTGTAAGTAGCGCCACGCCCTTCTCTCTGAGTTCCGCCTCAGTAAAGTTAATCGTGATTTGGAATGCCTGACCGGCATAGCGTAAGTCAGCTTGATAAGAAATTTCATGTTCGGATGCAGGGATATTATCGACAATTAAGGCCTCTCCTGCGCGAGTCTGTAACTCCAGTAAATCCGCAGCTAACTTTTCATCGCTAAGATCATCAGCCATGGTCAAATAAGTTCGAGCCGCTTCATCTTGCACCTGTGTCGTAGCATCACCATAGGCACACAGAACACCGGGACCTGGGGGAATAATAACCGGCCATGCATCGGTCAATATGCCAAGTGCGTTCGCATGTAGTGGTCCCGCGCCGCCAAATCCTACAAAAGCAAAGTCTCTTGGATCATAGCCCTGCTCAACAGAAACTAATCGTAAGGCTCCAAACATCGACTCATTTACAATTTTAATAATTCCTTCCGCAGCCTCCATGAGATCAATACCCATAGCATCTGCGACAGACTGAACCGCGACCACGGAGGCTTCTCGGTTTATCTCCATCTTACCGCCTAATTGCACGTCCGACGGCAGATATCCAAGTACCACGTTAGCATCACAAACCGTGGGTAGCTCACCACCTTTCATATAGCATGCAGGACCAGGGACAGCCCCCGCAGACTCCGGGCCAACCCGCAGAGCTTTCGTTAGCTCAGGCACAAACGCTATGGACCCTCCACCAGCACCAACAGTCCTAACGTCGACAGAAGGAGCTCGAACGCGAACATCGGCCACAATGGTTTCGCGACGAACCCTAGCTCTAGCATTTTGAATAAGCGCTACATCTGTAGAAGTCCCTCCCATATCACAGGTCAAAATATCGTTATATCCCGCACGCTGGCAAAAATAAATCGCTCCGGATACTCCGCCCGCAGGCCCAGACATCAACATGTTTACTGGAGACTCAGCCGCCGCTCTCGCTGACGACAATCCTCCATCCGAACGGAGGATAGACAATTGTGTGTCGGAGCCCATTTTATTGTCGAGAACGTTCTGTAGATTGCTCACATAACTTGCAACCTCAGGACGTACATAGGAATTTACAACGGTCGTTTCTGTCCGCTCGTATTCCTGCATCTCAGGGACTACATCGCTTGAAATAGAAATTGGAGTATCTGTGAAAATTTCTTTGGCAATTTCCATCGCTCGTTTTTCGTGAGTACTGTTGGTATAAGAATTAATAAAACAGATTGTTAAAGCTTCTACCTCTCCTTTACTATGCAGAGTTTTTAAATCATTTCGCAATTGCGCTTCATCCAATATTTGGACCACAACCCCATCAGCGCCGATTCTCTCTTTGGCACCAATCGTTAGCTCTAGTGGAGCTAACAAAGGTCTTTTAATAAAGCTAACCCAACCGCCTAATCCTCCGGAACAGAAAGAGCGAGCAACCTGTAATGTATCCTCATAACCTGAGGTAGTCACCAAACCGACTTTAGCGCCTTTGCCAGTTAACACAGCATTAGTAGCTACCGTGGTACCGTGCATCACACGGTTAACATCCTTAGGGTTTATGCCAGATTCATCACAGATCTGCGCAACACCATTCAAAACACCGATTGATGAATCGTCGGGTGTAGAAGGCACTTTTGCAGTGTGGGTCTCACCCGTTTCTTCGTTAATCAGCAGGAGGTCAGTAAATGTACCTCCAACGTCTACTCCTAGTCTGTAGCTCATACCCATCTCCGAACTATTTTTATAGTTATTTAAGTTATCACTTGTATCTTTTAGCGTTCTATCATGCTTCTTCTAATCTTTTTTCTCAACCTTGCAAAGCAAGGGCCCAAATTCTAGTTATCACCTGCTATGCCCAGCTGTCTATTATTCAAGCTTCCCTTTCAGGTTAAAAAAAACAGTCTTAAACCAGGCTTCCTATCTCTTCTCAGATCTGGCTATTTATCCTATAAACCCTTTTTTTCTCATATCACCAATTTCTGATTCTGTATAATTTAGTAAACCAGAAAAAATATCATCTGTGTTCTCACCCTTTACAGGTGCAGGAGAAAAACTCTCTTCATTAGTTCGGGAGAATTTGATCGGATTCCCAGGACCTTTAGTGCTTTTCCCATTTGAATGCTTGAGATCAACCACCATATTCCGATGCAATACTTGCTCATCATTAAGCGCCTGGCTAAATTTATTTACTGGCGCGCAAGGAATGCGTTTCTCAACTAACTTTTCTAGCCAGTATTCAGAACTCTGCGTTGCAAGAATTTCATTCAACTTACCATCAATGTAATCTTTACCAGCAAGGCGTCCAGGTTGCGTGTCATATTCTTCACGATCAAATCCCGAAAAAGTCACTAACTGCTTCAGATTCTGCCAAAAATTATCAGTAATCACTGCAATCACAATAAATCCATCTGCGGTTCTATAGCTGTTATAGGGAACATGGACAAAATGATTATTACCTATTGGTGTAGGATCATCCCCAGATAAGAAGTACATAGTAGCCATATAATTCAACATTGAAATCTGACAATCTAACATTGAAATATCGACATGTTGCCCCTCGCTACTCACATCACGCTCGCGCAGTGCCGCAAGTATGCCCATAACTGCAAACATACCCCCACCTAAATCTCCAATTGGTATGCCTGATCTCACAGAAGATTCTGGATTCTCACCTGTAATCGACATACCGCCACCAGTAGCCTGAGTTACTTGATCAAATGCGGGACGCTTATGTGCAGGACCTGATGAGCCAAAACCAGTAACAGAGCAGGTGATAATCTTTGGGTTAACCTTCTTAAGTTGATCAAAATCAATCTTTAAGCGTTCTGGTACACCTGCTCCAAAATTATTAATCACCACATCAGATGCTTTAACAAGTTCATAAAATACGTTTTGGCCTTCACTACTTTTTAAATCAATACACACACTTTTTTTATTTCGATTTAAAGTAATAAAGTAAGCGCCCATACCATCAATTGAATTCTTAGGGTCTGTTGCTAAGAGCTGTCTAGTGCCCTCCCCATGTAACGGCTCTACTTTTATCGTCTCTGCACCCAGATCAGCCAAAAGCATTGTCCCATAGGGTCCAGAAAGCATGTGAGTCAGATCTAAAATCCGAACGCCGGTGAGAGGTTTAGTCACGACTAACACTCCTGAGACATAGTGTGCGATTTTTCAAACTTCCATCTCCATTTAGCTCTTTTAAATGTAGAGGTAATTACTATTTACCTTTCAAAGATTATGTAACTTTCGTTTTAAAACTTTACCCGTTGAGCCGCGCGGCAACGCAGAGATAAATTCAAATGCCTTGGGAATTTTGTATCCAGCCAAGGTCTTCCCGCAAAAATCGCTCAAACCATCACTATCTGCACTTTGGTTTTCTCTCAAAACCACGTAAGCCTTCACAGATTCGCCCCAATACCTATCGGGCACCCCAATGACTGCTGCATCAAAAATAGCTGGATGTTCATAGAGAATTTCTTCTATCTCTCTGGGATAAATATTTACACCCCCCGAAATAATCATATCCATCTTTCTATCAACAAGATAAACAAAGCCTTCATCGTCAACCTGAGCTAAGTCTCCAGCAGAAAACCAGCCTTCTTTCATCGAACTAATGGTCTCAGGATTCCCCCAATAACCTGAAAATAAATAAGGAGAACGGCTAAATAACTCGCCAACTTCACCAGGCTCTACAGGCTTCCCTTTCTCCGTAAGAACCTTGGTCTCGGTACAGGCGAACCCCAACCCAACACAACGCTCCTTTCTTAATTGATCTATAGGACGTAAATTACAAACGATACCGGCCTCTGTAGAGCCGTAAGTCTCATGCAGTATTCCCTCCCCAAAGTAACCTACCGCAAGTCTTTTTAGCACTTGAGGTAACGCTGAGGCATTAGAAATTATCGTTTTAAGATGACTAGGTTTTAGCTTAGTTTGCTGTTTTTCAGATAGGTCAAAAATTGCCTGAAAATGCGTGGGAACCATAAAAACATTGGTTATTTTTGATTCTTTGAGCAGTTTTAAGGTTGTGGCTGCATCAAATTTTGGAGCAATTTCACAGTACCCTCCAAAAAATAGTGCCGCAATAGCAAACGAGAACCCAGCGCCATGAAATAAAGGTGCCACCGCTAGAGTTCGGTCATCTGGAGTGTAACAACCGTACTCTGAAGCCATACCAAAAAACGTCAATACTCGAGATCGATGTGACAACATTACACCTTTCGGTTTACCAGAAGTCCCCGCGGTGTAGACAAGTGCAAAAGTGTCCGTTTCGGCTAGAGGAGCAAACAGATACTCAGGACTGGACTTAGCTAACCAATTCTCATAGCCATCACCAATAATCACCACGTCTTTTACGCTAGATAATTTAGCTATGTCTACTTGCCCTACGGCTGATACATGCACAAAAACTGCTGATGCGTGACAATCATCACATATATATTGAATTTCAGAAGAAGTTAGGTCTGGATTTAGTGTAACCACTACAGTCCCCGCTTGAGCAATACCTATAGCAAGCTCAGGATACTCTATACAGTTAGGCGCGATAAGGGCAACCCTATCACCCTTCTTAAGACCTAAGTCTCTGCGGATACCATTAGAAACTCTATTAATACGATCCGCCAGTTGCGCATAGTCTAAAGTCAGACTTCCTTGGCCCAGTGCAACCTTATTAGGCTTGTGTTGGGCAGCGCATCTCACACCATATCCAATATCTAAGGCGAGGTAGGCTTGATTATCAAACTCATCTTTCATTGTTTATATCTCAATAGTATGGAGAAAATGCATCATTTCTTTTCTACAACTTAAATATGCGTTTCGCATTAGTGTTAAGAAATTTTTCCATCACGGAGGGCGATATTCCTAACTGTTTTATCTCTTCCATAGCTCGTTCAGGGCTAATAACCGGCCAATCAGTTCCAAACAAGACTTTGTCTTGGCCGTATGTCTTCAGGTAATGAACAAAAGAATCAGGCCAATACTTAGGAGCATAAGCATCAGAACCTATATAAACATTCTCATGCTTCCATGCCATGGAAATCATTTCATCGGTCCAGGGGATTCCAATATGGATTCCGATTAATTTCAAATCAGGGAAATCAATAGCAACTTGATCCAGGGTGATTGGACGGCCAACGCTTGGCAGTCTTCTTTCTCTTGAATACACTAAGTTGTGGCCAACTTGCATCATGATAGGAATATCTAATTCACAGCATTTGGCGTAGTAAGGATAATATTTAGCGTGATCTGGTGCCAACTCAATCCAATGTGGATAAAGATGTGCCCCCACAAAACCCAACTCTTTAACCGCATACTCAAGCTCACGAACACCATCCATCCCACGATAAGGGTCTATCCCAGCCAAACCAGAAAAGCGCTCAGGATGTTGTTTGCATACAGTAGCCACCTGCTCATAGGGAATTTCAAAAGATCCTCGCACGCGCTGATCGCCTGCTCGCACAGCTATTAATAATGAGCGTTCAATACCGGCACGATCTTTCATACCAATATAGTCATCGATAGAAACACCTTTCCTCCACTCTGCAGGAAAGCGTATCTGCTCTAAAAAATGCTCATCTAGGCCAGTTTGCCCATTAGTCACCTCGTATTCAGTGAACAAATTACAAACTGTATCTATTGCCAACACCATATTTGCCTCTTACATTATTGATCGCTTAAATTCTGAAACACTTTAGAACCAGTCACCTATCTACCGGAGTTGCTTAGAAACC
>TARA_B110000238_G_C16142593_1_pt1 | contig 10946 bp, 11 predicted proteins | sample TARA_B110000238 | Tara Oceans TARA_B110000238 (sample SAMEA4397569) | marine metagenome | biome: Polar Biome; feature: [SRF] surface water layer (ENVO:00010504); material: water (ENVO:00002006), including particulate matter (ENVO:01000060) such as... | depth 5 m | reverse complement strand
ATTGGAGATAATGTGAAAATTGGGAGAAATGTTAAAATAATGAATAATTGTTCTATTTCTGATAATGTTGAAATTTTAGATAATACAATTATCCACTCATCAGTAAATATTTATCATTCAACAAAAATTGGGAAAAATAATATAATTCACTCTGGTGCAGTCATTGGAGCTGATGGATTTGGCTTTGCTGCTAATAATGATTCATTTAATAAAATTAACCAAATTGGTAATGTAATAACTGGTGATCATGTAGAAATTGGTGCTAACACTACAATAGATAGAGCAACAATTGGTTCAACTATTATTAATAGTGGAGTAAAAATAGATAATTTAGTTCAGGTTGGTCATAATGTATTCATTGACTCAAATACTGTTATAGCTGGACTTACAGCTATTGCAGGTTCAACATCAATTGGAAAAAATTGTATGATTGGCGGTCAATCTGGAATTGCTGGGCATTTAAAGATTGGAGATAATGTTATAATCGCAGGTCAAAGCGGGGTTACTTCTAATATTAGTGATGATAAAACTGTTCAAGGCCTATTTGCTTTTAACAAATCAGACTTTCAAAGATCATATGTTTTATTTCGACAGTTACCAAAATTATCTAAAAAGATTGATAATATTTTAAAGCTTTTAAACTAAATGTATCAAAAGACAATTAATCAAAAAGTCCAATTTTCAGGATTTGGAATTCACTCTGGAGCCAAAGCAAATCTAACATTATTACCAGCTAATAAAAATTATGGAATAAGATTCAAAAGAGTAGATATTAAAGAATCAACATCTATTAAAGCAAATGTTAAAAATGTTATTTCAACAAATAGAAGCACAAATATTAGTTTTAATAATGTTGAAGTTCATACAATAGAACATTTGTTATCTGCAATTTATTCTTTAGGCATTGATAACTTAGTAATTGAAATTGATAACATAGAAATACCTATACTTGATGGATCTGCTTTGGAGTTTACTGAAAAAATTAAAGATGTAGGATTAAAAAATCAGGAAAGTAAAAAAAACATCTTTGTAATAGATAAGAAAATTGAGTTTAAAGATAAGGATTCAGGTGCTCATTATATTTTTGAACCTTCAGATAAACTTTCATTTAATGTTAAAATAAATTATCCCAATTCTTTTTTCAATAACAATATTGCTATTCTTAAAGATATTAATAGTTTTGAAAAAATGATTGCTCCTTCTAGAACATTTTGTTTTCTAAATGATTTAAAGAGTTTAATTGAAAATAATTTAATCAAAGGAGGAGATCTAAACAACGCAGTTGTATTTATTGATAATGATGATGATGATCTAAAAAAACTAATATTAAATAAATTTCAATTAGAAATAAATAAAGGAGAAATCCTTAATAATAATAAATTAAGGTTTGACAATGAACCTGCAAGGCACAAATTATTAGATGTAATCGGTGATTTTTGTTTACTTGGCAAACATATTCAAGCTAAAATAACATGCTATAAGCCTGGGCATAAAAATAATATTGCTTGTGTGAAATATTTACATAAAATTATGAAAGAAAAAGAAGAAAAAATAGGACCTCAAATTGATTTAAGTGTTAATCCTTTCTATAATACAGAACAAATAAAAAAAATTCTTCCTCATAGGGATCCTTTTTTATTTATTGATGAAATAAGAGATTTAGGAGAAGATTATATAGTGGGAGTTAAATATGTTCTAAACGAAGAATCTTATTTTAAAGGACATTTTCCAGATGAACCTGTAATGCCTGGCGTTCTTCAGTTAGAGACAATGGCTCAAGCAGGAGGTGTTCTAATTTTAAGTACAGTTGAAGATCCTGAGAATTATCTCACTTTTTTCATGAAAATAGATAATGCCAAGTTCAAGAAAAAAGTTGTTCCTGGGGATACAATTATCTTTAGTCTTAAATTAATTTCTCCTATTAGAAGAGGGTTATGTCATATGCATGGAAAAGGATATGTTAACAATCAAATTGTAGTGGAAGCTGATTTATTGGCTCAAATTGCAAAAAAACAATAAAATGCAGCAACCATTATCTTATATTGACCCTCAGTCTAAAATAGCTAAAAACGTAGTTATTGAACCATTTGTAAATATTGAAAAAAATGTTGAAATTGGAAGCGGAACCTGGATTGGATCAAACGTAACTATAATGGAAGGTGCTAGAATAGGTAAGAATTGCGAAATATTTCCTGGAGCAGTTATTTCAGCGATTCCACAAGATTTAAAATTTAAGGGAGAAAGCTCTTTGGCTATTATTGGCGACAATACAGTTATAAGAGAATGTGCAACTATAAATAGGGCAACATCAGCAACTGGAAGAACAATCGTTGGAGAAAATTGTTTAATAATGGCTTACGCTCACGTAGCTCATGATTGCGTTATTGGAGACTATGCTATTATTGTAAATAATGTAGCTCTTGGTGGACATGTCAATATTGGAAAATATTCAATTATTGGAGGCTTATCTGCAGTTCATCAATTTGTTAATATAGGAGAACATTGCATGATTTCTGGCGGATCATTAGTTAGAAAAGATGTTCCACCATTTGTAAAAGCTGGAAGAGAGCCATTATCATTTGTAGGAATTAATTCTATTGGTCTTAGAAGAAGAGATTTTGATGAGAATGAGATTGAAGAGATTCAAAATATTTATAGATTTTTATATCAAAAAAATTATAATAATAGCCAGGCAATAAATAAAATTGCAGTTGAATTTAAGGCTTCAAAATTAAGAGATAAAATTATTTCTTTTGTACAGAGTTCTGTAAGAGGAATAATGAGAGGATATAATTAATTAAAAAATAAAAAATGGCAACAACAGCAGATTTTAGAAATGGACTTTGTATACAATACAACGGAGAACCATGGAAAATTGAGTCTTTTCAGCATGTTAAACCAGGGAAAGGACCAGCTTTCGTAAGAACCAAAATAAGAAATCTTAATACTAAAAGATTACTAGAGAATACCTTTACTTCAGGTGTGAAGATTGATATTATAAGAATTGAGAACAGAAAATATCAGTTCCTTTATTCTGATAATTCGGATTATCATTTAATGAACCTTGAAGACTATGAACAAATAATGCTTCAAAAAGATTTTATTGAAAATGTTAATTTTTTAAAAGAAGGAGAAAAAGTTGATGTGCTTTTTCATGCGGATGAAGGGCTACCAATATCTGCTGCATTACCCGCTCATGTGGTATTAGTTATTGAGCATACAGAGCCTGGTATAAAAGGAAATACTGCAACAAATACATTTAAACCTGCAACAACTGAAACAGGTGCAAGTATTCAAGTTCCATTATTTATTAATGAAGGTGATAAGATTAAAATAGACACTGCAAAAAAAGCTTATATAGAGAGAATTAAATAACCTAAACATGAAAAAACATAATTTTAGTGCAGGTCCTTGTATACTTCCACAAGAGGTGTTAAAAAAAGCTTCTGATGCTATACTTGAGTTTAATAATGATAATCTATCTTTAATAGAAATATCCCATAGAAGCAAACCTTTTGTTGATGTAATGGAAAAAGCAAAAAAATTAGTTATTGAATTGTTAGATGTACCTAATAATTATTCTGTGTTATTTCTTCAAGGAGGAGCTAGTTTAGAATTTTTAATGACTCCATATAATCTTTTATCAAAAGAAGGCACATGTGGTTATATAAACACAGGGACATGGTCTTCAAAAGCTATCTTTGAAGCAAAAAAACTTGGAAACACCTTAGTATTAGCAGACTCATCAAATAAAAAATTCAATTATATTCCTAAAAAATATAATATTCCTAAAAATTTAGATTATTTACATTACACCTCAAATAATACTATTTATGGCACACAGTTTAAACATATTCCCGAATCTGAAAATATTTTAGTTTGTGATATGTCTTCAGATATATTTAGCAAAAAAATAGAGGTTAACAAATTTGGACTGATTTACGCAGGAGCTCAAAAGAATATGGGGCCAGCAGGTACAACTTTAGTAATTATTAAAAATAGTATTCTTGGTAAAACAGGACGAAACATTCCCTCTATGCTAGATTACCAATTACATATAGAAAAAGAAAGTATGTTTAATACTCCTCCTGTATTTCCTATCTATGTTTCTATGCTAAATTTAGAATGGCTAAAAGAAAATGGCGGGATCTCATGGATTGAGAAAATAAATAATAAAAAAGCAGAAAAATTATATTCAGAGATTGATAAAAACATCCTTTTTGAAGGTCTTGCAAATAATGAAGATCGCTCAACAATGAATGTTACCTTTAAATTAATAGATGAAAATTGTAAAATTAGATTTGATGAATTATGTTATCAAAAAGGAATCAATGGCCTTAAAGGACATAGATCTATAGGTGGCTATAGAGCATCCTTGTATAATGCTCTTGCTGAGGAGAGTGTAGATGTACTAATTTCAATAATGCAAAAACTAGAAAACGAAAAAAATGATTAAAATTTTAGCAAATGATGGAATATCATCAAATGGAATAGAAAAACTTGAAAGCAATGGCTTTATAGTTTTAACTGATACAGTAGCTCAATTAGATCTTGTTAAATATATAAATGAAAATAAGATTTCTGTACTGCTAGTTAGAAGCGCTACTAAAGCAAGAAAAGATTTAATTGATTCTTGTCCAACTTTAAAAGTTATAGGTCGTGGAGGAGTTGGCATGGACAATATTGATGTAGAATATGCAAAGGAAAAAGGAATAAAAATAATTAATACCCCAGCAGCATCTTCAAATTCAGTTGCAGAACTAGTATTTGCTCATTTATTTGGTCTTGTAAGATTTCTACACTCCTCAAATAGACAAATGCCGATGGAAGGCGATACAAATTTTAAAGAATTAAAAAAATCTTTTTCCTCAGGAAAAGAGCTAGCAGGAAAAACTCTAGGTATTATTGGTTTTGGCAGAATTGGTCAAGAAGTAGCTAAAAAAGCAATTGGCTTAGGAATGAATATTATTGTTCATGATAAATTTATTCAAGATGCTGATGTGACATTAAATTTCTTTAATGGCGATAAAAAAACATTTAATATAGAATCTCAATCTTTGGAAAAGGTATTAAAAGAATCTGACTTCATAACAGTTCATGTTCCTAAAATTGATAATAAAGCAATTATTGGAGCTAATGAGATTGGATTAATGAAAACAGGAGCAGGAATTATTAACACTTCTAGAGGAGGTGTTATTGATGAAACTGCTTTAATGTTTGCTTTAGATAAAGAAAAATTAGCATATGCAGCTCTAGATGTTTTTGAAAATGAGCCTAATCCAAGTATGCATTTATTAATGCACAATGCTCTTTCCTTAACACCTCATATTGGAGCGGCTACAAAAGAAGCTCAACAAAGAATTGGAGATGAATTAGCAATACAAATAATAAGTTTATTAAAATAATGACCTCTTTTATACCATTTAAGGGAATAAGACCAGTTAGAGATAAAGCAAATTTAGTAGCTACAAGATCTTATCTTTCATATACAAAGCAAATTCTTAATGAAAAACTCGACAATAACCCTTTTACCTTTCTTCATATTTTAAACCCTGATTATAAAAGTAAAAAACCCGTAATTGGTAAAAATAAATTTTCACTCGTAAAAGATAAATTTAAATATTTTTTAAAGGAAAAAATATTTAATGAAGACAAAAAAGAATCGTTTTATATTTATCAGCAAGAAGATGAGTTGAAAAAATTTACTGGCATTATTGGAGCAAGTTCTATAAATGACTACAACGAAAATAAAATCAAAAAACATGAAGAAACAATACTAGAAAGACAGTCAATGTTTAAAGATTATTTATCAATTACAGGTTTTAATGCTGATCCAGTTTTACTTACATACAAAAAAGATAAATCAATAGATCTTTTAATTAAGAAAACCATAGAAAAAAGATCTGAATATGAATTTACAACAACAGATAAAATCAAACATAAATTTTGGGTAGTTGATGCAATAGATGAAGTATTACAGATACAAGAATCATTTGAAAAAATTAAGAATCTTTATATTGCTGATGGACATCACAGATCAGCATCATCATCATTATTTCAGAAAGAGAATAAAGAAAATAAAGCATCAAATTATTTCATGACTTATTTAGTTGATGAAGACCAATTAAATATTCTTAATTTTAATAGATTAATTAAAATAACAAATAGTCTTAGTGCAGATAAAATAGTTGATTTAATTTCTACAAAATGCATAGTAGATAAAAAAGGAAAAAAAGAACACTACCCATCAAAGAAAGATGAAATTTCAATGTATCTCAACAAAAACTGGTACAGCTTAATCTTTAAGAAAAACAAAAGCAGAAATAATATTGTAAAAAGCTTAGACCCATCATTATTATCTGAAGAAATTTTATGTCCAATTCTAAAAATAGAGGATGAAAGGAAAAATAAAAATATAAGCTTTATTGATGGAAAAACACCTTTAATAGATCTTAAAAAACTTGTTGATACTAATGAATATAACATAGCTTTTATCTTAAAACCTATCACAATAAATCAAATCAAAGAAGTAGCAGATCAAGGATTAAGTATGCCTCCAAAAAGCACCTATATAGAGCCTAAACTGAGATCGGGTTTGATAATTTATAAAACAAAGTAATGTCAATTAAAGACAATATTTTAAAAATTAAATCGGAAATAGATACTAAAACTAAATTAGTTGCAGTATCTAAGACTCGAGGAAATGACTTAATACTTGAAGCATATAATAATAATCAAATTGATTTCGGAGAAAATAGGGTTCAAGAATTAGCTAAAAAACATGAAGATTTACCTAAAGATATTAAATGGCATATGATTGGACATCTGCAGACAAATAAGGTAAAGTATATTGCTAAATTTATTACACTTATTCACACAGTAGATTCAATTAAACTAATAGATGAAATTAATAAAAGAGCAAAAAACGAACAACGTATTATTGATTGTCTTTTACAGGTACATATTGCTAATGAAGAGCATAAATTTGGATTTAAAATTAGCGAAATATCAGAAATAATAGATTATACTCAAGGTAAAAATAATATAAGAATAAGAGGACTAATGGGGATGGCTAGTAATACAAAGAATAATCAACAAATTAATCAAGAATTTCAAGAAATAAAAAATTTATATAATGAAATTAAACTACCATATTTTGATACTCTTTCTATTGGCATGAGTTCTGATTATCAAATTGCTATAAAAAATGAAGGAAATATGATTAGAGTTGGAAGTGCTATATTTGGTGCTAGACATTAGAATAATGAAAAAAACAATAAATCCAAAAAAAAGTGCAAATCCAATTGGTCCATATAGTCATGCTGTATTATTAAATAAAACACTATATTCCTCAGGTCAAATTGGTTTAAATAAAGATGGGGTGCTAATTACACAAAATATTGAAAGTGAAACTTTTCAAGTAATGAAAAATATTGAAAATATTTTGACAGAAGTTAATATGAAATTTGATAATATTATAAAAACTACAATATTTCTAAAAGACCTAAATAATTTTGAAAAAATAAATAATGTCTATTCAAAATATTTTAACAAATCAAAGCCAGCAAGAGAAACTGTTGAGGTTGCAAGACTTCCTCGAGATGCAAATATAGAAATTTCATTCATTGCAGTTCTTTAATAATGGAGCTCTATAAAAAAATAATAGATGGTGATATAGAAGCTCTTTCAAAAGGAATTACACTGTTAGAAAGTACATTAGAAATAGATAAAAAAAGAGCTGAAAATTTATTATTAATAACAAGAAAACAAAACAAAAAATCCATTCGAATTGGCATAACAGGAGTACCTGGAGTTGGCAAAAGTACATTTATTGAAAATTTTGGACAACATTGGATAAATAAAAATAAAAAAGTTGCTGTTCTAGCAATTGACCCTACAAGTAATTCTAATAAGGGTAGTATTTTAGGTGATAAAAGTAGGATGCATAATTTAGCCTCTCAAAAGAACGCATTTATAAGACCAAGCCCAACATCAGGAACTCTTGGTGGAGTCGCTGAAAAAACCTTTGACTCAATATCTCTTTGTGAAGCTGCTGGATATGATATAATTTTAGTTGAAACAGTAGGAGTAGGACAAAATGAATTTCTAGTAGAAAAGTTAGTTGATATTGTAATTTTACTTATGCTTCCTAATGCTGGTGATGAATTACAAGCAATAAAGAGAGGAATTGTGGAGTATGCTGACATTATAGCTGTAAACAAATGTGATGAAGAAAATAAAATGCAAGCAATGAAGTCAATGATGTTATATAATGATTCATCAGTATTTATTCAATCTAAAAATTATTGGACAAAAAAAGTGGTTGTGTGTTCAGCATTAGAAAATACTGGAATTGGTGAAATTTTAAATTTGGTAATTGATTATAATAAAATAATTAAATTTGAAGAAACAAATAAAAGTTTAAGAAAGGATCAAAAATTATTTTGGTTTCACAAAAAAATTAAAGAAGAACTTGGGTTGAAAAATTACAGGCTATTAGTTAATGATAATAAAATTAAAAAAATCGAAGAAAGATACTTAAAAAGCGGTATTACTTTAGACGAAATATTATCTGATTTCTGCTAATAAAACAAATCTATTTTTTCCTTGTTTATCCATCCAGCTAGATATTTATAATCAACAACAAAAACTCTTAAATCTGATTGATAAGAATATTCTGTAAAAAAAATATTTTTTTCAGCTTGATATTTATACTCACAAAAATACCATGAGCCTTTATTTTCTTTTGCTTCATATTTATGATCAACCTTGTAAATTAATAAATCGGCATTAATTTTATTATCAGTAACAAAAACCTTTATATCTGACTGATATTTAAAATTTACTGAATAAATATTTTGCGAATAAACCTTCGAAGATAAAAACAAAATAAGAAGCAGTAATCTAATAATCATATCATTGTAAATATATAAAAAAACATTAATCTATCTTTTGTATAAATACTTACATTTGTACTTTTAAAACGATAAAATGAATAAAGTATCAGACAGATTAAATAGACTTGCTGAAAGCGCAACTCTAGCTATGGCAAGAATGAGTCGAGAATTAAAGGATGAAGGAAAAGATGTAATTGCTTTAAGTTTAGGAGAGCCAGATTTTGATACTCCTGAATTCATCAAAGAGGCTGCCATACAAGCAATAACTGACAATTATTCTCATTACACTCCTGTTGCTGGATTGATAGAGCTTAGACAAGCTATTGTAAAGAAATTTGAAAGAGATAACAAATTAATCTTTACTGCTGAACAAATAGTAACTTCAACTGGAGCAAAACAATCTTTAGCTAATGTTTGTTTAAGTATTTTAAATGATGGGGATGAAGTTCTATTACCATGTCCATATTGGGTTTCTTACTCTGAAATTATAAAGTTAGCAGAAGGGAAATCAGTCCCAATTCCTTCAAGCATAGATAATAATTTTAAAATCACAACAGAACAATTAAAGAATGCAATTACTGATAAAACTAGAATGCTTATTTTCAGTTCTCCATGTAATCCGAGTGGAACTGTATACACTAAACAAGAGCTATTAGATTTTGCTGATATTTTAAAAAACTTCCCAAATATCATAATCATTGCAGATGAAATTTATGAACATATAAACTTCACAGATGAACATTTTAGTATTGGAAGAATTGATGAGTTGAAAGATAGAGTTGTTACAGTTAACGGAGTCTCAAAAGGTTTCGCTATGACAGGTTGGAGAGTTGGTTTTATTGGTGCTCCACTATGGATAGCTAAAGCTTGCAATAAAATTCAAGGTCAAGTTACATCTGCTACATGTGCTATTGCTCAAAAAGCAACAGAAACAGCAATGCTGGCAGAACCGAAATCAACAACTAAAGAAATGAAAGAAACATTCTTAAGAAGAAGAGATTTGTTAATAAAAGAATTACAAAAAATTAATGGGGTCAAATGTAATATCCCCCAGGGGGCTTTCTATATTTTCCCTGATATTTCTTTTTATTTTGGGAAAACCGATGGTAATATAACTATTAAAAATGCTACTGATTTATGTATGTATCTATTAAATTCATGTTTTGTCGCATTAGTTGCTGGTGATGCTTTTGGTAATCCCGAATGTGTTAGAATTTCTTATGCTGCTTCGGATGATAAATTATTAGAAGCAACAAAAAGAATACATCATCAACTTAAACAGCTTTATTAAATGGGTCTAGAAAAACTTCTTAATAATTTTAAAGCAAAAAGAATTTTGATTATTGGTGATGCAATTATTGACTCATATCTTTGGGGAGAAATTAATAGAATGTCACCAGAAGCACCTGTACCAGTTGTAGATGTACAAATTAATCAAAATGATAATAGATTAGGAGGAGCTGCTAATGTAGCATTGAATCTAAAAGAGCTAGGTGCACAAGCAATTTTATGTACAGTTATTGGAAATGATGCAAAGGGTATTTTATTTGAACAATTAATGCAAGATCAAGGTCTCAGCCTAGAGGGAATGTTAATTTCAGATGGAAGAAAAACTACAACTAAAACTCGTGTAATTGTTAAAGACAGACATCAGTTAAGGATTGATGAAGAAGATAAACACCCGATAAGAGTAGAACACCAACTAATAAGTTTATTTTTAAAACTTAGTAAAAATGTAGATGCTATAATTTTACAAGACTATAACAAAGGTGTACTAACAAAAAATGTAATTTCTACAGTTATTAAATATGCAAATGAGAATAATATCCCTACCATAGTAGATCCAAAAAAAGATAATTTTCTTTCTTATAAAGAATGTACATTATTCAAACCAAATTTACAAGAAATTTCAGAAGGATTACAAATCAATATTGATGCTAAAAACTTAGAAAATATTAAAGATATAACTTCAAAGCTTAGAAGAAAATTAAAAAGTAAATCTATTTTATTAACCTTATCTGATAAAGGGATTTGTCTAAATTCAAATAA
>TARA_B110000238_G_scaffold36692_1_pt1 | contig 10996 bp, 6 predicted proteins | sample TARA_B110000238 | Tara Oceans TARA_B110000238 (sample SAMEA4397569) | marine metagenome | biome: Polar Biome; feature: [SRF] surface water layer (ENVO:00010504); material: water (ENVO:00002006), including particulate matter (ENVO:01000060) such as... | depth 5 m | reverse complement strand
TAAAACTTAATATTAGAGTTATCGGAATTGCAAATTCCAGAAAAATGTTTTTTGACAATAGTGGAATCGACCTAAAAACCTGGAAAAAAAACCTAGAGAATGGAGAACCAACAACTTTAGATAGCTTTCGTGAAAAAGTAAAAGAATTGAATCATAGAAACAGTGTTTTTGTCGATAATACAGCAAATCATGAGGTTTCTGAAGTGTATGAAGAATATCTACGTGAAAGTATTTCTGTCGTAACTTGTAACAAAATTGCGTGTGCTTCTAGCTTTGATAATTACAAAAATTTAAAAGAAATTTCAAGAAAATACAATGCTTCCTTTTTGTTTGAAACAAATGTTGGTGCAGGTTTACCAATTATAGACACACTTAAAAATTTAATAAATTCTGGAGATCGAGTTCATAAAATTCAGGCAGTTTTATCTGGAAGCTTAAACTTTGTTTTTAATAATTTTGATGAAAATTCAACTTTTCATGATGTCGTTGCGCAAGCACAAAAAGAAGGTTTTACAGAACCCGATCCAAAAATTGATTTGAGTGGTGTTGATGTTGCTCGGAAAATTTTAATTTTAGCGAGAGAAAGTGGCTATAAATTGGAACTAGAAGACATTGAAAACAATTCTTTTTTGCCAAAGGAAACGTTGGAAACCAAAAATAATGATGATTTTTACGCGTCGTTAATCAAACATGAAAATCATTTTCAAGACCTTTATAAAAAAGCAAATGATAAAGGGTGTCGTTTAAAATATGTTGCCGAATTTGCAAATGGGAAAGCAAATGTTGGTTTGCAACACATTGCTTCAGACCATCCCTTTTATAATTTAGAAGGAAGTGATAATATTGTGTTATTTTTCACGGAGAGATATCCTGAAAACCCATTAATTATAAAAGGCGCTGGCGCTGGTGCAGATGTAACTGCTTCTGGTATTTTTGCAGATGTAATAAGAATTGCTAATAAATAGTTATTGGCTGTCTGTTGTTCGTTTATGGTTCTCATCTGAACTAAAAACGAAAAACTACAAACCACAAAGTAAAATAAATGGATTATTTAAAAATATTTTCTCCTGCCACCGTTGCCAATGTTTCTTGTGGATTTGACTCTTTAGGTTTTGCTGTAGATGCTGTCGGTGACGAAATGACCTTTACAAAAACAGCAGAAAAAGGTGTGAAAATAACCAATATTACGGGCGCAAATTTAACCTACAATGTTGATGAAAACGCTGCAAGTGCTGTTGTTAAAAAAATATTGAAAGAAGCGAATGCTAATTTTGGAATCGAGCTTACAATTCACAAAGGCTTTTCTCCAGGAAGTGGCTTAGGAAGCTCTGCGGCAAGTGCTGCCGGTGCTGCTTTTGGTGTAAATCAGTTTTTAGAAAATAAATACACTGCATTAGAACTCACAAAATTCGCAATGTTTGGCGAAGAAGTTGCTTGTGGTTCTGCTATTGCAGATAATGTTGCTGCAGCCATCTTTGGTGGTTTTGTTTTAGTAAGAAGCTACGACCCTTTAGAAATTATAAAATTACCCGTACCAAGTGCATTGAGAGTTGTGGCGATTCATCCGCAAATAGAGGTAAAAACAAAAGATGCTCGAGAAGTTTTACCAAAAGAAATCGCATTAAAAGATGCCGTTACGCAATGGGCAAATGTGGGCGGTTTGATTAGCGGTTTATATACCGATAATTACGATTTAATTAGCAATTCTTTAGTCGATATTATTGTAGAACCATATCGTAAAAAGCTCATTCCTTTTTTTGATGCTGTAAAAACCAGTGCAATTAATGCGGGAGCTTTAGGCGCTGGAATTTCTGGTTCTGGCCCAACAATTTTTGCTCTTTGCAAAGGCGATGAAATTGCAGAAAATGTGCATCAAGCGATTGAAGAAAGTTATAAAAATACAGGAATTCATTTTGAAATGTTTATTTCAAAAGTGAATTCTGAAGGAATGAAAATTATAAAATAGTTGTTGGTTCATAGTTTTTGGTCGATTGTCGAACCAAAAACCATCAACTAAAAACCAAAAAATAAAAAAAATGAACTACTACAGTTTACACAATAAATCACCAAACACAACCTTTACAAACGCCGTTATCCAAGGGCTTGCAAAAGATAGAGGAATATATTTTCCAGAAAAAATAACACCACTTTCAAAAGAATTTATTGAAAATATTGCTGATTATTCCAATCATGAAATTGCTTATGAAGTAATTAAACAGTTTGTAGGTGCTGAAATTCCGACGATTAAACTAAAAGAAATTATTGCAGAAACTGTTTGTTTTGATTTTCCATTAGTAAAGATTGATGATACTATTGCCTCTTTAGAATTATTTCATGGCCCAACGATGGCTTTTAAAGATGTAGGCGCTAAGTTCATGGCAAAATGTTTGGAGTATTTTAGTCGCGATAATGAGGAAGAAATTACGGTTTTAGTAGCAACTTCTGGCGATACTGGTGGCGCAGTTGCCAACGGTTTTTTAGGTGCAAAAGGCGTGAATGTGGTTATTTTATATCCATCAGGAAAAGTAAGTGATGTGCAAGAAAAACAACTCACAACTTTAGGGCAAAACATTACGGCTTTAGAAGTTGATGGTGTTTTTGATGATTGCCAAGAAATGGTAAAAACTGCTTTTTTAGATGAAGAAATTACCAAAACATTAACCTCTGCAAATTCTATAAATGTTGCCCGTTGGTTGCCACAAATGTTCTATTTTTTCTTTGCGTATAAAGAATTAAAGAAACTAAATAAGGAACTGGTATTCTCTGTTCCTAGTGGAAATTTTGGAAATATTTGTGCCGGAATTATGGCTCAAAAATTAGGTTTACCAATCAAACATTTTATAGCTTCTACCAATATCAATGACACGGTCCCTAATTATTTAGTGGACGGTATTTACAAACCAAAACCATCAAAAGCAACCATTTCTAATGCGATGGATGTTGGAAACCCTAGTAATTTTATTAGAATTCAACAATTATTTAACAACGATTTAGAAGCTTTAAAAAAATCTTTTTCCTCGTATAGTTTTACAGATGACGAAACTCGAGAAACCATGAAGAAAATTTACGATTCGTCTGGTTATGTTGCAGAACCGCATGGCGCTGTTGGTTATTTAGGTTTAAAAAAATACGGCTTACAAGAAAACGAGTTTGGTGTATTTTTAGAAACTGCACATCCTGTAAAATTTTTAGATGTTGTGGAAAGCACATTGCCTGTAAAAGTTCCAATTCCCACACAAATTCAGAAAGTTATCAATAATAAAAAGATTTCCATTAAGGCAAGTTCGTATGAGGATTTGAAAGCTTTTTTAATCAAGTAATAAGAAAAAAAACAGTTTGCAAAAATATAAAAAGTCCTAACCATTTAAAACGTCAAGACTTTTTTTCTGCTGTCCAAATTAATAAACTGTTTTTTTATTTTTAAAATACGACTAAAAATTGTTTCCAGCTTTCTCCACCATCAATTGATTTAAAAACTCCTCGCTCTTTATTTGGACCGTACAACGCTCCTTGTGCCGCTTCAAAAAGAATATCTGAATTTTAGGATCTATAACTATTCTTGAGATATGTTGAGTAGCCTTTAAGCCTATATGTTTCCAAGTTTTACCGGCATCATTAGATTTATAAACCCATCTCCATAAGAAGTCATTACGCCTCTAGGTGTGTGTTCTCCCATGCCTACATATACTATGTTTGGGTCACTTCCAGAAACAGCAACAGCCCCAACCTAACTAGTTTTAAAATAGCCATCCGAAATATTTTTCCAAAGCTGACCGCCATCTTGTGTTTTCCAGAGTCCTCCGACAGTATTCCCCATATAGTACGTCATAGGATCTCCAACAACACCAGATGTCGCAACAGATCTACCACCTCTAAAAGGACCAATATTTCTGTATTTGACAGCTTTAAAAATAGAATCTATGGATTGTGCGAAAGTTACTGCAGCAATAAAGAATAATAGTAAAGAAAAGATGATTTTTGCATAGCGTTGATTTGAATTATGGTTAGTTTTATAAAAAGCAAATTCAAATTTAATAAAAATTATATAGGGAGCGCGGTATTTTGCATAGTAGCCATAAAATAGTCTATTACAGAATATGAAAGAGTCTTACTGATACATATTTGTATTATACTCGTTAGATACATTATGTTCACTTACAGCGATAAATACTGCACAGAGAAAACAACTTCCATTAAATTAAATTACAAATCTATTTTACTTGATCGTAATTATCATCCCAATTTTTTGGTTTAGGATCATGAAGTTTGCCAAGAGATTTTGCAACTAACATGGATACTGTTGCATCACCTGTTACGTTTACAACAGTTCTACACATATCTAAGGGTCTATCTACGGCAAAAATAAGTGCCAACCCAATGGGCAACAGTTCTTGAGGAAAATCGATAGACTCAAGTACAATAACCAACATTACCATTCCTGCACTTGGTACGGCGGCACTTCCAATAGAAGCTAATAATGCAGTCGCTACAATAACTAGTTGATTGGTAAAGGATAATCCTTCAGGCCATATAACTTGCATAATAAATACGGCAGCAATACCTTGATATAAACTTGTTCCATCCATATTCACAGTTGCTCCAACAGGTAAAACAAAACCCGACACTTCTTTATCTACACCTAAATGTTCTTCAACACGTTCCATCGTTACAGGAAGTGTAGCTGCACTCGAACTTGTAGAGAAAGCTAATAATTGCGCTGGCGAAATTTGCTTTAAAAACCATAAAGGTGATTTTTTTGCATAAACCTTTACTAAAATTAAATAAAAACCAATCATTAAAACTAGACCTCCAACTACACAAAATGCATATTGTAATAACTTTAAAAGTATTTCTGTATCATCGAAAGCAATAATAACATTTGCCATTAAAGCAAATACGGCGTAAGGTGCAAAAAGCATAATAAGATCAACCATTTTCATAACAACTTCGTTTAGTGAATCAAAAAATTTCACCAACGGTTTAGCTTTTTCTTCTGGAATTAATAAAAGACTAATACCAACAAATAATGCAAAGAAAATGATTTGCAACATTTTTGCTTCCCCTAAAGATTTAATTATATTCGTTGGAAAAATATCTATTAAAGGTTGCAAAGGCCCAGTAATTTTTTGGGCACTTGCTTTGACTAATTTATCTTTTACACCAGCATCATTCTCATATTTCAATTTAATTTTTTCAATAGTATCTAAAGACATACCTGCTCCTGGCTTTATCGTATTTACGATAGTTAAACCAATAATTATGGCAATTAATGTAGTACCAATATAAATTATAATGGTGCGTAATCCCATCGTTTTAATTTTTGATATATCTTTTAAATCTGATATTCCTTTAATTAATGATGCAAGAATTAATGGTACTGCGATTAACTTTAATAGATTGATAAAAATTTCACCAAAAGGTGAAATCCAATCAGTGACAAAAACTTTTCCTCCAAGTATAGAATTCATAATAAAACCAAAAAGGATTCCTAATACCATTCCAATTATTATTTTCCAATGTAGTGCTAGTTTTTTCATTTTATCTATTTAGTTAATTTGATAATTTTGTCGAAAGATAAAAAAAGTAAACTATTCTATCTATGCTTTCAAATATATTTAAAAAAAAACATCAAAATGCACTTATAAACGAATGACTTTTTTTAGGGCAAATCCATCGTTTGTTTTCATCTTAAAATAATAAATACCGCTTGGTTCTTTATGCAAATCTATAGAAGGATTATTCTTACTATTCATTTTTTCAAGCCGTATTCTTTGACCTAATAAGTTATATATTTCTACTTGATATACTTCTTTTGCATGGATTACAACGGTTCCTTTAGTTGGGTTTGGTGAAATAAAAATACTAGCATTTAAATTAAAATCTTTTAAACTTAAAGTACTTGGAAATACATTTAACAATGCGTTGCCCATTTTTGACCAACCCGATTCATTGTTTCTTAATTTTGTACGTTCTTGTTCTACATGAATAAATCGACCTGTAGTGGTTGTCGCAGAGTTATTACAATCGTTAGCAGCGTTATTTACCAGCCTTCCTTGTGTGTTTGTAAATCCTATAAGGCGCGTCCAGTTTGTATTAATATGCGCTAATTGAAATGTTAACGAGCTATCTTCATTCAAAAGTTCGTTCTTAATCAATGCTGCATAATCTGTAGTTGGTGTTTGGCGCGTTCCATTACTCATAATTACATAAGGATCTGAAGAGTTTCTTCCGAAACCATGTAATTGAATAAAAACCGAGTTTGATATATTCGTGAATAAATTATCTGTAGTTTTTTGAAACATCGTTGTTACATTATGCGCCATATCGGATATTCTATAAGATTGAGTGCCTGAATTACAGGTACTTGTTGTCCCAGAGCAAGAAGAAAAATCAGTACTATTACAACGATGTGTTCCACTGATAAACAAAGCTCTAGCCAAGGTGTTTTTAAAACAATATACAGCTTGCTGCCCGGTATTTAAGTCATTTTTTACATGAGGAGCTTGGATGACCAAATTATTTCTAGTTGGAGTTTTACTAAAAACATACGTGCCCCAATAATTAGAGGATGTGGGTTGTTTTTCCAATACATAGAAAATTTGATTAGGAGAGATAGAAGTGTCTGTAAAAACGGTTACTTGATAATTAAGGCTATTTACAGCAGCTCTAGCATTTGTGATATCATTTGCTAATAAAAAATCAATAACAGTATCCCAATTATTTAGTTGCGTACTATTTGGTGTTTCATACTCATCCCCAAAACTATTGGGTACATTATCTATAATATTGTCTATATATATTTCAATGTCTCCTGTTGCGGTTTGAGAAAAAAGAGGCATTGAAAGAAATAAAATAAAAATTAAATTCTTCATAGTTCTATATTTTTTCTTCTTTCGAAAGTTCATTCGTTTTTGGGTTGGTATTATTAAAATTTTGCATTAATTGATAAACGTACGGAATCTGTTTTTGAAATCGCATTAAAATAGCATCAGAAATATTTTTTCGGCTAAAAGGCACCACTTTTACATATTCTTGAATTTCATTTGCATTTCTGCCATATTTATACGCATAAGGAAAACGACCGTCTTTATCAATTACATTATTAGTATTGTCCTTATTTGCAACACTTATATAAAATTCACTGTTTTTAATATTTCCATTTAGGTTGAATCGTTTTTCTAGCTTTAAATACTCGTATAATTCTTTTGCGGTATCCACTGCAGGATCAATTAAGTGAATATTTTCGACCATAAAAGCACGATATACATACGCACCATCATTTCCTTTATAATTATATAACTCTTTTAAAATTGCACTAATTTCAGTGATTAAGTAAGGATAATGTGTACATCCTAAAATAATAGATTTTAATTTATTATTTGTTTTTGACAATCTTATTTGCTCTAGTAAGCTTACTAAATGATACCGAACATAATTTTCTGCATCATTAATTTGTAGCATCGAGCAATCATCTGTTTTTTCTGAATCACATAGCATTTTACTATCATTAAAATCAAAATTATACACATCGAATAATGTTTTATCAATTTGTACATCCCCTTTTAAATCGGGTCCTTTATAATCGACTCTTGGTTTTTTTAAATTCTTATTAAAATAATTTGGGTCTTCGTCTACTGCTTCTGCAATTCCTATTCCACCTTGAGAAAATACCTCAATATTTCCTGTAAATTCCATTTCATCTTTAAACTTTACAATCGTATTATGATATCCTTTTGAGGTAACAGTACCGGCGGTTGCCAATACACCAATAATTGCATCTTCCTCTTTATTCAGAGTGCCTAAAGTTCCCCGAACTCCTGCATCAATCACACCAATTACTTTGAGGTTAGCGTTTGCTTTTTTAAGGAATTCCTCAATATACTCTTTACCATAAGCCGTTGCTGTATTGCAAGCAATTACCAATACTTTTACAGGCTTTTTACCTGTATTTACAAGAGCATCTTTTGCATTAGAATAATATTTATTATTCATTAAAAACTGCGCATCTTTTATAATATGCTCTTTTAGTAAATCGACTTTATTTTCTTTGGGATAGTTCCCGTAAGGCATGTTTGCCTGGTCTCCTAGATAAATGAAAGATTCTTTATCAAAGTCTAAGATCCCATCTCTACCCGTTTTATGAGAAATATTTTTATTTTTATCGTAATTTACAATTGCTTTTAAAACAGTTAATCCACCAGTTCCAGAATCGAAAACACCTATTGGTAATGAAGTATCAGAAAAGGGATAATTTGCCATATCGACATGATAAAAGTTATCTTTATCATTCACAATGGTGCTTATAATGGTGCCCTTTTTGATGCTCTCTTTTTTCTTTTGACTTCCTTTACAGCTCACTAAAAAAAGTAGTAGAAATACTGAAATATATACCTTAATTTTCTTCATGTTTCTTTAATTTTTTGATGCAATAATCCTAAACTATATGGAGATATAGCTCTAACTAACTGTATTTAAATTTGTTTATTTTTTTAATACTTTCCCATAAAGTTTTCCTGTAAATTTTTCATTATCTACGGCTATATTCCCATTAATGATGCTGTAAATGAGTCCTTCTGAGAACTGAAAAGCATCGGTATAATCCGCTATATCCTTAAATGTTTTTGGATTAAAAATGATAATGTCTGCAAAATAACCAACCTGTAATTTTCCTCTATTTTTAATTTTGAAAATAGCCGCAGTTTTTGAAGTACTTCCATTGATAAATGAAGCCATATCAATCACTTTTTCTTGCTGAACATATTTGTGATATTTTCTTGGAAAAGAACCATACTTTCTTGGATGCCCTGAATTTCCGTCAGAACCTGTAACAACCCAATCTTGTTTCATAAATGTATGAATATCATCTGCATCCATATTAAAAGAAGCTACTCGTATATAACCAGTTTTTAAAGTTTCAAAAACAGCCACTTCTGGCGAAATATTTAGCATTTTAGAAATTTCTAATAAATTTTTTCCCACAAATTTTGGTTCCGTAGACTTCACAATCAACAATTTATCTGGACCTCCACGACGAATGATATTCTTTTTAGTTTCCTCTAAAATTATCTCTGTAAACTTTGCATTTTTATAGCGAATAAATAAAGAGTCTTTTCCTCCACTCTCTGCCCAACGTGGCACAACTGCAGCTTTTAAACCTGTTGCAGAAGCAGCATACGGATACTGATTTGCAGAAACTTTAATTCCTTCTTTTTGTGCTTGTTCAATTACCGAAACAATCTCTTTGCTTTGATGCCAAACATCGACTCCTAAACATTTTATATGAGAAATATGTATTGGTAATTTTGCTTGTCTCCCGATTTTTATGGCTTCTTCTATAGCAGGAATTAATCCAACAGTGAAAGAGCTTTCATCGCGCAAATGAGTATCATAAATTCCATCGTTTTTAGCAACCGTCTTTGCCAAAGCAATTACCTCCTCTGTATTTGAATAGCTTCCGGGAGCATAAAATAATCCTGTAGAAATTCCGAATGCACCAGCATCCATTTCCTGCTGCACTAAACGCTGCATTTCTACTAGTTCTTCAGTTTTTGCTTTTCTGTCGCTTTTTCCCATTACTTGCTGACGAATAGTTCCGTGACCAAAAAGCGGAACGACGTTTGTGCCAATTCCTTGAGAAGTATATACATCGATATATTTAGATGTTGGATAAAAACTATCTCCATCATTTCCTGTCACAACCGTTGTTATTCCTTGAAATAAAAAGGGTTTGTTATGCGAATTTTTCGGGTTTTTTAAATCTCTATCCGCATGTGTATGTGGATCTATAAATCCAGGAGAAACTATTAAACCAGTAGCATCTATTATTTTTTTAGTGCTGATTAAAACTGAATTTTCATTTCCGATAAAAACTATTTTATCATCTTTTATAGCAATAGAATTATTGGTTGCTTGGTCGTCAATTCCGTTATAAACGCTTCCGTTTTGAATTAAAATATCTGCTTCAATTTTCTGTTTTGAACAAGAAAAAGCAACATATAAAATTAATAAAACCGCTATTTTTTTAGTTTTTTCCATCTTAACTTATAAATCCGGGAACTGCAATAGTTGCCATTGTTTGTAAACCTACTGGTGCTTTTAAAACACTATGAATACAATTAATTGTAATGGCACAGGTCGCAATATCACCATTAATTCCACCATCAATTTCTGAAGTAAAATTTGGCACACCTTTAATGGTTACTTTATCAAAAGAACGCGACTCTCCTATTGCAGCTTTAAAATGCATTTTTATTTTACAAATTCCATTTTCATACCCATGAGCTATTTGCTCAACACCTCTAGCATCGCCTTTATCAACATTAATAGCTTGAGATGCAACTGCTGTTTCTGCAATTACAGGATGTAAACTTTCTGTAACTTCATCTAGCTCTAAACCCATACTATTTGCTAATAAATAGACCGATTCTTGCAACCCAACATGCCGTAAAGTTCCAGTTGCTTCTTTCTTTTTAAATTCGTCTAAAGTTAATCCTGCGCCAATTTTTCGTTGAAAAGGAACCCGTCTTGGTGTTGCATCTTGCACTCTTTCTACTGTAATCTGCTCAATTTCTTTTGAAATAGACGTAAAAACAGCCGGTAAATAATCCATTAAAAAACCGGGGTTTACACCTGTTCCTAGACAAGTAATATTGTATTTTTTACAAATAGTATCTAATTTCTTACTGAGCTCTGGCTGCAATATCCAAGGATAAGATAACTCTTCACACGTTGAAATCACTGGAATTCCGAATGCTGCGACCTCTTCTATCTGCGGAATTAATTTTTCTAAACTAGAAACCGTTGTTATAATTGCGATATCTGGTTTGATCTCTAAATAGTCTACAGCCTCTTTTACTGAAGCAAAAATAAGTACGTCATTTGATAAATTATGATCTAATTCTGAAAGTGGTTTTCCTATTAAATTGGCATTAACATCAACCCCAACAATGGTTTTAACGGTTGATTTTTGAGCAATATACTTCCCTATCTGAATCCC
>TARA_B110000238_G_scaffold55750_1_pt1 | contig 10999 bp, 10 predicted proteins | sample TARA_B110000238 | Tara Oceans TARA_B110000238 (sample SAMEA4397569) | marine metagenome | biome: Polar Biome; feature: [SRF] surface water layer (ENVO:00010504); material: water (ENVO:00002006), including particulate matter (ENVO:01000060) such as... | depth 5 m | reverse complement strand
TGGGCGCACGCGAACGGCTGCCCGTGGGACACAAACACGTGCATTTATGCGGCGAAGGGCGGGCACTTCGAGCTACTGAAATGGGCAAAAGCGAACGGCTGCCGAGGCTGATGAGACCAGAAGGAGAACGCCAAAGACCCCGAGTACGAATAATAATACTACGAATCGATGAACAGTCTAAGTCTCCCACTACACTTTGTCTTCCCCCTTTTCGGTGCTCCTCACGTCTTCTTCCTTTCGCGCATCCTTTATTCCCGCTACTTTCACGAAGACAAGCATCAACCCCGCACAAACCCACCCCACGATTTGCATCTCGCGCCAATGAATTTTCGCCAGCGCGGGCCCGCTTGCCACGCTCGCGGCGCCCGCGAACGCGAACGTCACCACGTCCGCGGCGGATTGCACCCTCTGCGCGCTTTTTGCTTTTTGTGCAGCTTTTACGCTGCGCGACTGAATACCCATACACGCGTTTTCCGCTTCTTCCATGGACACCTTCGCAACTTCCGAGGTCGCTGCGACAAAGCAGAGGTTCCACCCTATACCAAGCACGAGCTGCCCTCCCACGAAGTTCTTCATTGACACGCCGTCGTGCATCACAACCGACGCGACGACGAACAAACCGGCGCCGACCGCGGCGACTGGTCGCCAGCCGAATCTAGCAACCGCCCCGCCCGATACAAATGAAGGCGCGTACATCCCGAGCATGTGCGACAGAATCACGTGCGACACTTCGTGGAAGGAGAACCCGCGGTCGCGCATCGCGAGGGGGGTTGGGGACATTAGGAACGACATGGCGCCGTACGAAAGCGCGGCGATTGCGACGGCGGCGACGAACCCGAAACGCGCAAAGGACGCGGCGACGGCGACGGAGGGTGCGTTTTTCGGTTCTGCGTTTTTCTTTTCTGTGCTTTCCCCTTTGCCGTCGGTGCTTTTCCCGCAAGGTTCCTCCGACCCGCCCGGTGCCTTTTCTCCACCTGCAGCCTCCTGGCCTCCCTCAGCTGGAAAGGTGACTAGCCCGGGCACGGACACGATACATAGCAGCAGGAAAAACGCGACGCCCGTACACACGTACACTCCCGCGAACGGCGCGTCGGCGAACATGTTTTTCGCCGCCGCAGCGTACAGCGGGCCGATCACGGCGCCCGCGATCCCGCCGGTGAGCACCAAGCCGATACACTTCGGCCTTGACCTTGCTGGTACCAGGCTCAGGACGGCGAACCTGAAGCTCTGCCCCGCCGCGGAAGGGAGCGCGAACAGCACGGAGGAGACGCACAGGGCGGCGAAGCTTTTCTCGGAACACGCGAGTGATGCGGTCACGCTGGCCACCATCCCGACGCACGACGTCACACGGTACGTGTTTAACCGGCCGCCGAGTTTCGTGAACAGGGTGGGTAAGGCCATGCTCCACCCCGAAAGGGCGACGAGCAAGATCGCCAGGGGCACGGTGTTCCACGACGACGAGGGGGAGAACGCGGAGCTGGCGAGATTCGTAGCGGTGATAGAAGCCGTGACCACCGAAAACGAAAGCGCCCAGCCGGCGCTGAGCGCAGTTACCGCGGGCCAGTCGTGCAGGTGCGCGTCGTCGGGCACAACGGCGGGGGGGGTCGCCATTCCCGCGACCACACGCGTGGTTGGGCAAAAGGCGAAACACGGGCGAACACGAACGCGCGGCGACGAATGAACGTTGTGGGCGAATGATTGAGAGTGTCGCGTTTTATTCGCGATGAATGACACGTGTGTGACACATTGCAATGGCCGGCTTGGAAAACCGAAACGCCAACTGGAAAAAGCGTTTTTCGAGCAAATCAAAAGTACATAGACTTATGATACATAACTCTCGCCTAAATACACAACTCACATCCTGGCCCTCTCCCCCACTATCCCGTACCCCCCCTGAAACGCGTGCGCGAGCACGTCCGCCATGGTCGCGCACGGCACGATTTCCAGCGCAAGTTTCGTGGCTTGCGGAACGTCGTGCTCCACGTCCACCGCGTTTCGAAACGGGATGAGTACCTTTTTTATGCCATTCACGTGCGCCGCGATGAGCTTTTCTTTCAAACCCCCCACTGGTAACACCAAGCCTCGTAGCGAAACCTCTCCGGTCATCGCCACGTCGCTCCTCACTGGCCTTCCCGAAAACAAACTCACCAGCGCGCAACACATCGCCACACCCGCGGACGGGCCGTCTTTTGGAATCGCGCCTCGAGGTAAATAAAAGAAAGTGTCAGTCTTGAGTCTACGGGTGTGCTGTACGGGCAAACAGTGCGTATGTGATGTGTGTAGTTGTAACAGTTGTTACGGGCAGTAGTGCACTCAAACCGGCAAAGAGGGGCAGCAAACAGTGTCGAGATTTGGGAAACGCGCAACACGTACCTTGCGGCAAATGGATGTGTACGCTTCGTCCGCGCAACAACCCCTCGCCGCCTAACGGAGGCAGCGAGTCGATACCGTTCGCGACGATGCGCCCGTACGACCCTTGTGTGTCCGCAGATGCAGATGCAGCGTACATCCCACCGCCTACGTTGCCGGCAGTGTGGTTCCCTCGTTCTCCTTTGCCCCCGCCTGGAATCGAACCGCCGCTGAGCCCCAGCGCAAACGCGTGCGACTGCACCCAGGAAAGCGCGATGCGCGCGCTTTCCTTTATGACTGTGATTGTTACACGAAAAGTGTAAGTCTTGTGGTATGGGCAAACAGTGTGTCAGTATTTGGGAAAGCCTGACATACGTACCGTCCCCTAGTTGCCCCGTGAGTTGCAGATCGCCCTTCCCGGGCATCACCGCGGCTTCTATGTACATCAAGTCACCCCCGGCCGGGGTCCAGGAAAGACCCGCGACGACCCCCGGAATCGCCGCGGCGTCCGTGAAACGCAAATCGGAGTTTGCGCTTTCGTAGCGCGGCGGACCCAACACTTTGGAAATCAGCTCCTGGGTGACGGTTGGTACGCCGCCGTGTTTTGAACTCGATTGCATCGCGTTGGCCATCGCGCGAAACGCGGGGTGGAGGGATACTCCATTGCGACTTTGGGAATCTTTCGCACCAACCCCGTTGCTGTCTAAAGAAACCCCAACCGACCCGTCATCCGCGCCCGCCGCGTGCACGGCGGCGGCGCGGCACAGCGACGCTAAACACCGCGTGAGCCCGCGCACGCCCGCTTCTCGGGTGTACCCTTTGACCACGGTTTCAATAGCCTCCGCGCCAATGGAAAGCCGCGGCGTGCCTGCCGTAGTTAGTAACCCGTGCTCTTCCAAAACTCTTGGTACGACGTGTTGCATCGCGATGTGCAGTTTCTCCTCCGCCGTGTACCCCGGGACGTCGATCATCTCCATGCGGTCGCGTAGCGGGCCGGGAATCGTGCGCGCGTCGTTCGCGGTGGCGAGGAACGTTACCCGAGACAAGTCAAACGGAACCCCCAGGTAGTGGTCCACGAACGCGTCGTTGAGCTCGGGGTCAAGCACCTCCAGCAACGCCGCGGCGGGGTCGCCTCGTGAGTCCGCGCCCATCTTATCGAGCTCGTCCAGCAAAATAACCGGGTCCTTCACCCCGACGCGCTTCAAACCGCTGATAAGCCGGCCCGGCATGCTCGCTACGTACGTCCGACGGTGTCCTCTGATGTCCGCTTCGTCGCGTACGCCTCCTAGGGATATTCGCTGGAAAGGCCTCGAGAGCACCTCGGCTATTGACCGCGCAAGGGTTGTTTTGCCAACCCCCGGTGGTCCTAGGAAACACAAAATTGGAGGCTTCGCGTCAGGCCTCAACCGCCGCACCGCCAGGTACTCCACGATCCGGTCCTGAGATAATAAAAGAAAGTGTCAGTCTTGTATGGGCAAACAGGGAGGCGGGATTTGGGAAAGGCCCAATACGTACCTTCACCCTGTCCAAGCCGTAGTGCTTCTTGTCTAAAACACCCCGCGCCTCGCCAATTGCTCGTTCCGGTCCGGCGTGGGACGCGGCGGCCTCTACTGACCAAGGCAGGGAAGCGATACATTCGATCCACTGCCGCGTGCTGCCAAACCCTGGGGCCTGTTCCGTCATCTTCCGCAGTTTGCGCAGCTCGGTTTCGGCGGCTTTGAGCGTATCCGCCGGCGGGTTCGCGCCCCGCACCTTACGATAAATAAAAGAAAGTGTCAGTCTTGTTTGGGGAACCAGTACTGGGATTTGGGAAACGCGCAACACGCACCTTCGCCAGCAGCACGTCAAGGTCCCCCTCTTCATCCTTGTTGTCGTCCCTGCCCTCCCCGAGCTCCTTCTTGATAGCCGCCATTTGCTGCCGCAGAATGAACTCCCGCTGTGTCTTGGAAAGCTTGCCCTGTACTCGCCGCGCGACGTCCGCGTTGACGCGCAAACTCGTGAGCTGCTTTTCAATCAAAGCGAGCGACGCGGCCATTCTTTGTTTCGGGCACGTCATCGCGAGCAACTCGATTCTGTTTTCGAAGTCGTCCTCAAACGCGGCGACGAACAGGTCCGCGATGCGGTGAGCGGGTGCATTTGTCAGCATTGACTTTAACCTTCGCGCGTGGCCTTTTCTCTGCTCCAGCTTGTCCACGAGCTCGCGCGCGCGTAGTTTGAAGCTCGCCGCCATCGCCGCGAGCTCCGCGTCAACCGGCGACGAAGACGAAACTCCCTGCGAGGTTCCGGCATTATCGGTCAAAGACCCGGTGCTTAAGCTGTCCAGCTGAGTTACAGACGCGACCAGGAACGGGTCCACGGACACTAAACGGGACAGCTCGAAGCGACACCGGCCTTCCAGCAACAGCGTGTACGCCCGCGTTCCGCCGCCCCGGTTCTCGGTTCTCGCGACCTGCACGATCCTCGCCGCGACGCCCACGTCGTGCAAGCGCTCGCGAAGGTCAACGACATCGTCAGGGAGGTCCCCACCCAGCGCGGACGCTGTGCCAGACTCTGTGTCAAGCCCTTCGTCGCGTCGCAAAGGCACCACGCCCACGAACAAACTCCCACTCGCGACGTTTCCGGACGCCAAGGCGTGGTCCACGAGCGCGACGTCTCGGGGTCGTGTCAGCGTTAGCTTCATCGCGCCGCTGGGTAACAACACGCGGTTCTTCAGGGGCAAAATCGAAAGCGTCGGGGACAACGCCTGTTCCGTTGGGTTGGGCTGGTTCACGTGACTCATGGCTCACGAAACGTGGCAGGCGGGGTGTGGGAGGCCGTCCACAGACCGCGCCTGCGAGGCGGTCGCGGGAGACGACGAAAGAAATCGACCGACTTTTTGCGTAAAATGCGAAAGGAGGGATGCCGCACGCAACGAACGGCGCGGGTGGGAGGTTTCGCGGACCAGGACACACGTGTCGCGAAAGACGCGGAGGTGTGACCGGCGACACACGCGGTGGGTTGTGCGGTGGGTTGTGCGAGGTTACGCGAGTGTCCTCACGGAGCATGTAGCGAAAACGGGTTGGCTCAGGATAGTTTCTGTGGATTCGATTGTCGCGTCACCCTCTGCCAGGCCCCTGCGGAACTGACGAACCGAGTCGACATCGCTCGTTTTCGTTTGCGAGAGCCTCCGCACTGGTACGCCGCGCGCCTGTCCATCCGACACGCGCGTCGATGGTGCGTGCGTCGCGTCGCGACAGACGCCCCCACGCCGCGCGTATCCAACGCAGACGCGTCCTGCTCACCGCGGCGGTTGCGTTTTGTTTCCTCGCGCTTCTCCCGTGCGCCACCGCGAAACGCGGCCCGCGGATCAGCGACAACCTGGACGACGTGGTTGATTCCGAGGAGGACGAGGCGTTTTTGGAGTGGGGTCGTCGTACGGTTGTGGATGACGGGCTGCCACAGATGACGCAAAGTGGCGCGCAACTCGCGTTCGCCAGGCTCATACCGCTCCCGGTGGGCACACGAAGCATTGAAGATGTGAATGTGCTGGCGAGTCAATGGGCGACGCTGTTGCGGTCGGGCGGGATGTCGGAACAAGCGTACGCGGTGGACGACACCACGATTTTAATGTCAATTCCGAACGCAAAGCTCATGCCCGAGGTACGGGAGTTTCTTTGGCTGCAGCCCAGCGTGCAGAGCTTCGAGTGGAACAGCGAGATGTGGATGAAGGGGGAAACAAACGCGGTCGCGCGGCCGGCGCCGAGGAACCTTCGAAAAGAAAAACAGGATTTGGAGAAGGCGCGAAGGAAAAAAGAACGAGCGCGAAAGCGAAGGAAAGAGAAGAAGGCGAACGTGAAAGCAGACCTGTGAGTTCCCGAGTGTGGGTATCGTGGGTGTGACGTAGTACTAATAGGGTTTAGACCCTAAACCCCTAATAGTCTGAATAGAGTAGTACCTATTAAAGTTAACAAAAACGTCGCTTTAGGTCGCTTTGGGCGTCGCCGTTTCGAGTTTAATTCGATCCGCCTCAATCGTCGCTTCCCTCTTCGCTGCCGCCCGCTTCGTATCCTCCTCCTTTATCGCGCGCATCAGGTTTTGGTACCCGATGTTGAAATGAAGCGCCACCGCCATGGCGATTTGAATCGACACGTTCACCAAACTCCCGTTCTCAACCGCGGCGTTGAACTTGCGTTCCAGGTGGCGGTGGAAGGATTTGCGGGGAACCTGATTTGAGGCGCTTGAGGTTGAGGGACTTGAGGGACTTGTATCCCTCGAGGTATCCAGCGCATTGTCATGCAACGCGTTGTCATCGCCATTCGCGCCCTCCTCCTTTTGTTTCCGTAACTCTTCCAAAACCCACTGTGTCTCCGCGTACCTCTCCAGCGGTCCCCAGAACGCGCTCGACAGTGAGTCCCGCTTTTGCACTCGGGCCGGGTCCCCCAACAAACCCTCGATCATGTCGTTCCCAAGCACGCCTTTCGGGTCGTACTCGTTCCGTAACTTACGGAAGCTTTCCGTGTCGTACCGGCTGTCCATGGTTTTTCTTGCTTTCTCTCGGTCCTCGGTGTCATCAGGCAACTCGATTTTCGCCCAGTGCGTTTTTATTCCGTACCGATCCCCGAGCGCTTCGGTTTCGCGAGCGGCGTATTTCTTGAACGCGTTTGTAATGGCGTTTCTTTGGGTTTCATCTTCGCTGGGGAGGTACATGATAATACCGATCCAGGAATGCAAACCCGGATTGCCACTGCGTCCCGTGACATCGGCATCAGCATTCGCATCGGCACTATTAGCATCCGCAATACTCCAGTTCGTCGCCGGCGACATCGGCGAGCGCGACCCGGCGCTCCAGCGTTGTTCAATCGGCGCCGGCGCGGGTATTCCTTCCTGTTCGATGATTTGTAACAGCTCGGTCATGTATTGCAAGTCAGCGCCCGTGTTTGACCCCAAGGAGTCCCCGGTTTTGAACGCCACTTCAAACACGTGTTGTTGGCCGCCGCAGTCGAACCCTGATACGATAAAAACGAAAGTGTAAGTCTCGTATGGGCAATCAGGGAGGCAGAATGTGGTGATTGGGAAATACGCACCCAGAATTTGGTCGCTCCAGTCGCACCGCGTCCCGCAGTTGCGTCGCCAAAACTCGCCCTCCGCCGCGTTCACCAGTTGAACGTGAGCCACATTCAGAGGGTCCACGGCAAGTAAAGCGTCTCGCAGCTCGCCGAACCCCAAGGTTTCATCAATCGTCGCCATTGGTGAAACTTGCTTTAACAATCTTCGCATGGGTTCCGTCTTTTTCGCCTCTTGTTTAGCGTCAGATTTACGCGCGACGAAATCGACTCCTTCCGGCAAAGGGTTCGACCCCACCACCACCACCACGTCCGTGAACGGAATCCACATGTACCGGATGTGCTGGTGACTTCGCAGCCAGTTTTCGTGGTTCGCCCTCACCTCGGCTCGAGTGGCGCACCAGGTTTTCTCTAAAAGCTTGTGCGCCGCGGTGACCCGCAAAGTAATTTCGGTCGCCACGCCTAACGCCCCCACGCCGCAACGCGCCATGCGAAGCGCCGCGCCGCCGTCTGGGTCGTTTTCGGTCAACAAAATCTCGCCCTTACCAGGCGTGACCAGCTTTAACTTGACAACCGTTTCATCCAGCGGAGGTATACAAGCTCCCGTGCCGTGCGCGCCGACCTGCGTTGTGAACGAAAAGTGTCAGTCTGGAGTGTCAAGTGCCATGTATACCGCGATGTATGGACAAACAGTCACCAGCTGAGAGATAAAACAGTGCACTTGTGATGTATGTAGTGAACAGTAATTACGGACGGACAATCGGCAAAACAGTCGTCTATGATTTGGGAAACGCGCAAGACGTACCTGCGTGAACCCGCCGATTTGCTGTTCCCGAATCGAGGCGTAGTTTAACAACGTGAGGCCGTGCTTCCGTAATTTCTCGGTAACCTCCAACACGCGCGCGCCGGCTTGAACCGTGACTGTCATGTTTTCCGTATCCACCTCAAGCACCTCATCAAGCAGCGCCATTGAGAGCATACCGTCCTCGCTAAATCCGGCGCCGTTCGGGGAAAGCGCGCTTCCAACCGGCCGCAACCGCTTGCGATGCACGTGCGCCCACTCCACCGCTTCCCTGACCTGCGCCGTGGTTTCGGGTTGTACGTACCGCTCGCACTGCACTTTCTTCGTGCCACTCCAGTTCTCGATTTCCTGCTGCTCGCTGGTTGGCGACGTCGCAGCTACGCTGTACCACACAAGCAACTCAACAAGGGCTAGGAACAGAATGGGGTAGTACACCAGGCGGTCGAACGCGGTGGCCCTTGCTCCTCCGGAACCACCGGACTCGCCTCGCGTGGAAAGCGGATCAGGGCGGCCCACCATCGCGCCCTTGAGCTTGGGGTCAAGCGCCGCAGCCGCGCCCGCGGCGCGCGCGGGGTACCGCAGCGTGTCCGCGCGCGTGGGGTGAGGCACCGCGAACGGGCCGGACGCGCCCGCGCGACCGGTGGCGTACCATTTGTTGGACGAGGACGGTCGGAGATTTCGGGTGACACCTTCGGAGCCACGGCTTGGCGCGAATCGCGTCACGCCGGGCGACGACGACCGAAGCGCCGCGGCCGCGGTGAACGTCACAACACCGCGCGTACCGACCGTTTCGGACGAGCTCGCGAGCACCACGCCCACGCGTCGTGTCAACGCCAGCAGCGCGTCGTGTCGCCCCATCGACGTCGACGCGCTGCGAAGAAAAGTGCCGCTGCAGAGAAAAAAGTCTCGGCTTGGATAAATCCACGAATTTTATGTTTGTTGTATTGAATTGCAGTCGGCCGCGCTTCTCTCGCAACACTCTCACGTCGCGCGCCTCACTAAACTATGACTCCTGCGTGGAGCCTTTCACTGCGATCGCGTTTCATTGCACTGCTCGTTGATCGCCATCAAACGAAACCTTGAAAGCGCTTAGCGCGGCGAAACCGTGATTTCCGATTCCGGCGCAATGAGGGTTCCGTTCTTCAGCTCGAACGCGGCTTTGACGGGCCACGCCCCCGCCGCCATCATCAGCCCCAGGGCCATGGGCACGTCGATGATGATCTCCCCCTCCGTGGGCTTCTTCGCCGTGGCTTTGTTCAGCTGGATGTACGACCTGCCCGCGTACCCGATCCACCCGGCGACGTACAGGAACCCCAGGCCGGGGATGGCGAACTCGCCGAGGTGCTCGAGGTTGCCGTCCACGATGAGGTGGGGGAGCCCGTCCGCGCCGCACAGTAGACCGGCTTCGCCGTAGTTCGCGAACCGCGTCTTGGTCTTCTCCATGGTGGCCATCAGCGCGAGCGCGGGCGCGCTGTCCGCGTCGTACTTCTTCAACCTCTTCTCCAGGGTCTTGAGCTCAGCCTTTTCACGCTTCGCGAAAGCCTTGTTCTTCTTGCAAGGCGTTAACCCGGCGTAGGGCTGCACATCACGCGCGTACGCGGTTTCGGGCATGGCCATGGGCGCGGCGAAGGCCACGGCCGCGGCGGCGGCGAGGGAAACCAGCTTCACGGAGGCGTTCTTGGCGGAGCAAGACACGACCGCGACGGGCGCCTGGTTTTATTGATTGTTGTTTGGATGATGGATGAAGCGAGGGGAGGAAAACGGTCAGACTCGTGCGCTTGAATGAATGTATGACGTAGTGTATCGCTGGTGCGTCCGCGTGCGCGTACGTGACCGTCGGGTTTTTCGTCGGAACAATCGAGCGCGATGTACGAGGCCCAACAAAGCCGGCAGCGCGCGCCGCGCCGATGACAAACATCGGACGCGTTTCGAAAAGGCATCTGACTGTGTGCAGTAGGGGCTCCAAAGCGCCCCGGACCTCGATTCGCGGGGAGGCCGCGATCGTGGATCGAGTCGCGTGCCTCCCGATCTCGCGTGCGCGGTTACAACACGTACCTTCGCCACGACAGCGCGCTGCGCCTTGATGCCGGAGGACATCTTGGAGGTGAGCTTGGCCTGAGGGAGGACGGATCGGGAGGGGAAGGTTAGCGTGGTGGAGTTGTCTGGATGACCCGATAAGTTTTGCGACGTGCGACGATATGCCGGGTCACGCGCGTGCGGAAACGCGCGCGCGGGGGTCGTCGCGAGTGCAATTTCGGTGTGCCGTGTTAGTCCATGACACCAACACGACCGACACGACTCGGCACAGCACTCGCAGCGGGTAAACACGACCGCACGGCCGCGCCGCACCGCCCCAAACGCGCGAGGTCCGCGACTCGAAAACCCCACGGCAGGCACACTCGATGGAAAGAGATTGATTTCCGGTAACATCTCGCCAATCCGCGTTTGGGCGCGCGGGCGTACGCGCGACCTTTCAAAAAACCACCGCTTCGCGGGAAGGCCGTTGCCGTCATGTACGCACCGGAGCCACGGCGTTGATGGACATCATAGCAGCCATGTTGTTGGCGTGTTGTGTGCTTTTATGACGTGGCCAGTGGCGGGAGGGACGCGTTAAAAACTCCCCTTCGCGGCTCGAATTTTTTCAAGCTCATCAGTGATTGGAAGAGGGCAAACGAAATATTCGCAGTGGGCAAATAGTCTGTAGCCTGCCGACACACATGACAGGAAACATGGGACAAAAAAAAATGCGGGCAGCTCAGTCTTCGGTTCTTCGCTCACTCCTTAACCAACTCAACACCATTGTTTG
>TARA_B110000238_G_scaffold37610_1_pt1 | contig 11016 bp, 8 predicted proteins | sample TARA_B110000238 | Tara Oceans TARA_B110000238 (sample SAMEA4397569) | marine metagenome | biome: Polar Biome; feature: [SRF] surface water layer (ENVO:00010504); material: water (ENVO:00002006), including particulate matter (ENVO:01000060) such as... | depth 5 m | reverse complement strand
TTCTACTGTGAAGCCTGGAGTGTCTTTATCGATAAGAAAGCTGGTGATCTTTTTCTTTGGGCCGCGTGGTGTTTCCTCTACACCACTAGCAGCGAATAGAATGACAAAATCAGCCACATCGGCATGGCTAATAAAATGCTTAGTTCCATTAATGACAAAGTCATCACCATCACGCTCAGCACGGCACTGCATAGAACGAACGTCAGAACCGGCGTTAGGCTCGGTCATGGCTAAACAATCTACCTTGTCGCCACGAATGCTGGCATGAAGGTAGTTTTCAATTTGGTCGCCCTTGCAGGCTAGTAAAATATTACTAGGGCGGCCAACAATGTACTGTAACCCAAAATTGGCACGGCCTAATTCACGTTCCATTAAACAAAGGGTTAAGCTGTCTAATCCGGCACCACCGTGTTCTTCTGGCATATTAGCGGCATAAAGGCCGAGGTCTAAGGCCTTTTGTTTGATTTCTGCATACAGTTCTGGGCGGATTTCATTGGTTTTTTCCACCTCTGCTTCGTGGGGGTATAGTTCTTGCTCGACAAAGGTTTTGAGGGTGTCGATGATCATTTGTTGTTCGTTGGTAAGGCTGAAGTCCATGATCTAGTTTTCTCTATTAGTGATGTATGAGTTAGCTTGGCTTGGTTCAGCTAAGCTTTTTTAGCAGGTGGCACGGCCATTACACGGCCTTTTTGTTTTGGTGCTGGCAGGTGCTGGTGGGCTTGCCACACCTGCTGTAACACCGCTAGTACTTGAGGTTGAATGGGCGCAGCAGCGGAAGTATTCATGTCAACATGTAGCAACATTTGTTCTGTGGTTGCAAGTAGGTCGCCCGTCTCGCCATGATACATGTGGTGGAAAAAATGTAAGCGTTTATTATCAAGGCCCAATATTTGAGTGGTGAAGCGTAGGGGTTTCCCTTGGGCCACTTCTTGGTAATAGTTAATGTGAGTTTCTACCGTATAGAAGGATGAGCCTGATGCGCGGTAGGCTTCGTTAATGCCTATGTAGCGGAAGAGTGCATCAGATGCCTCACCCATGGCGTATAAGTAAAAAGACTCGCTCATATGGCCGTTATAATCGATCCATTCTTCACGAACCTTGTCGGTGAAAAGCGCGAGAGGGCAGTCTATATGTTCACCAGATTGATAGGTCCGATATTGTTTAGTAAGGTAAATGTCGTTATCCATAAATAGCTCTTATGTGGATGCAAACTTAGCTGATTTGTATGCCATTACTATGCCTCAGAGTTTTTGCATCAACTTGATTAAATACGAATAAGTATTAGTCAATAGCGATTAATAATTGTACAGTTTGATGTTGGCAATAGAGCTATACCTTACAGGTATAAATGGTTTGTTAAAAGCGATAAAAACGGCAACAAAATGGAGTCAAACAGAGTGCTAAGTTTCCTTTTGGAAAGGCCGTTGACCTATGTTTCTTATATGCGTCATAACTTGTGACTTTAGGGCTAATCAAATGTCGCGTTTAAGTATGTAGTTAATTTACAAAAGCGTATTATTTTTCACGAATATTAACGTCGTCCGTTATGCGCTAAGCAGAACGTACTAAATAACCACAAATTGATGCCGAATCAGCTCAATTTAAACCCCAAGGTAAAATCATGTCTAAGACTTACTTGTCCGACATCGACATTGCTCGCGCTGCCGAGAAACGTCCGATTGCTGAAGTTGCTGCTAAGTTAAACATCCATGTTGATGATCTAGAAATGTACGGCAAAATCAAGGCTAAGATCAGCCCTGAGTTCATCAAAAGCGTTAAAGATCGTAAAGATGGCAAGCTGATCCTAGTAACAGCCATCAACCCGACTCCAGCTGGCGAAGGTAAGACGACGACTACTATCGGTTTGGGCGATGCCTTGAATCAAATTGGCAAGCAAACTTCTGTATGTTTGCGTGAACCTTCTCTTGGCCCTTGCTTTGGCGTTAAGGGTGGTGCAGCTGGCGGTGGTTACGCTCAGGTTGTTCCAATGGAAGACATTAACTTGCACTTCACTGGCGACTTCCATGCCATAGGCCTTGCACACAACTTGTTGTCTGCTGCTATTGATAACCACCTTCAGCAAGGCAACGATCTAAATTTAGATCCACGTCGCATCGAATGGAAGCGCGTAATGGACATGAACGATCGTGCCCTACGTAATGTTACCATTGGCCTTGGCGGCCCAGCTCACGGTATTCCTCGTGAAACTGGTTTCGACATCACTGTAGCTTCTGAGGTTATGGCTATTTTCTGCTTGGCTAACACTTTAGCAGAACTTAAAGAAAAATTGGGTGACGTCGTTGTTGGTTACACTCGCGACCAGAAGCCTGTAACTGCCCGTGACCTTAAGGTTCACGGCGCAATGACTGTATTGTTAAAAGACGCATTCAGCCCTAACCTTGTACAAACGCTTGAGCACACTCCGGCATTCGTGCATGGTGGCCCATTTGCTAATATCGCTCACGGTTGTAACTCTGTAGTTGCAACACGTTTGTCTATGAAGTTAAGTGAATACACAGTAACAGAAGCTGGCTTTGGTGCTGACTTGGGTGCAGAGAAGTTCTTAGACATTAAATGTCGTAAGGCCGGTATCACTCCAAGTGCTGTTGTTATTGTTGCTACTATCCGTGCACTTAAGCTACATGGTGGCGTTCCTCTTAAAGACGTTAATAACGAAAACCTAGAAGCTGTTGCTAAAGGTGTTGAAAACCTTAAAAAGCACATCGAAAATATGCACCAGTTTGGTCTTCCTGTAATTGTTGCTGTTAATAAGTTTGTTACCGATACTGACGCAGAAGTAAAAACTGTCCAAGCTAAGTGCGATTACTTAGGCGTTCAAGTGATTGAAGCTAACCACTGGGCTGATGGTGGCAAGGGTGCTATTGAGCTAGCAGAAGCTGTTGTTGATTTGGTAGAAAATCATGATAACGACTTCCATTACTTGTACGAAGACGACATGCCTCTTTGGGACAAAGTTAAAACTGTAGCTCAAAAGATTTATGGTGCTAACGACATCCAAGGTGACCAGAAGCTACGTGACCGCTTTGCGGCACTAGAAGAAGCTGGCTATGGCAACTTACCTATCTGTATGGCAAAGACTCAGTACTCGTTCTCTACTGATCCTGCGCTAAAGGGCCGTCCTACTGGTTTTGATATACCACTTCGAGAAGTGCGTTTATCCGCTGGTGCTGGTTTCATCGTAGTACTTGCTGGTGACGTGATGACTATGCCTGGTCTTCCTAAGAAGCCAGCTGCTGAAGTAATCGACATCAACGAAAACGGTGATATCATAGGCTTGTTCTAAGCCAACCGCTGATTTAAAAAGCCCCGCTAGGTCTCGCCTAGCGGGGCTTTTTTTGTGCGCAGGCTATACTAATAACGATAGTTTAGGGGCCGCAGTGGAGTTCCTCAAGCGCAATTCAACATCTAATTGTTGATGGGATTGGGGTGCTGCACCTTCTAATTGGTCTATCAGGTATTGTGCTGCACGTTGACCCATTAATTTAAAGGGAATATGCATGGTGGTGAGGCTCGGGGTTAGGTTTGCACTGATGGCTAGGTCATCAAAACCTGCAATAGATACTTGACTAGGCACCTCAATGCCACTGGCCTGACATTCTAATAAAGCCCCCGTTGCCAGCACGTCATTGCTGCATAGTATGGCAGTAGGTGGGCAGCGTAATTTGAGTAATTGACGACAAGCAGTACGGCCCGCTTCAATGTTGTAATTACACTCGATTATTGAGTCCTGAGCTAATGCAATGCCCTGTGCTGATAGAGCGTCCTCCATGCCTTTTAAGCGATCAAAGGCTCGGTCGTTACCTGTTGAAATGCCACTAATAATGGCAAACTGTTGGTGACCAAGAGATGCTAGATGTAATGGTATGAGTTTAGCTGCTTCATAATTGTTAAATCCCACACAAGGGTGGCGACAATCACTGTGGTAAGCCCACGTCAGTACATAGGGAATTTGTCTTTGCTGTAGCAGATCATAAATCAACGGGTCGTGGTTGAGCCCTACCAACATGATAGCGTCAACGCCGCGTTCTATGAGCGTTCGTACTTGGGTGAGTTCATGTTGCGAATCATAGCCAGAAGTGGTGAGCATTAAACTGAGGCTGGCGCGGTTTAACCTAGTTTCAAACGCTTCAATGCCATCGGCAAAAATGGCATTTGCAAGGGTTGGGATCACTGCGCCAATACAACGAGAGCGTTTACTTGCTAGTGCCCGGGCGGCAGCGTCGGCCACATAATGAAGTTCAGCAATAGCAGTTTGCACTCGTTGCCGAACGCCAATGCGCACTGAGTCGGGCTGATTGATGACACGAGATACTGTAGCAGTGGACACGCCAGATGCTTTAGCGACATCACCTTGGGTAGCTGTTTTGCTAAGTGGGTTCAATATAATAACCACTGTTTTAACGTCATAAATATATTATACACGGATAAAAATGTAAGCGCATACAAAAAGTTCATTTTAGCACTTGTTAGTCTCATTTCAATAGTCTAGTATAGCTGCATTCATAAATGTAAGCGCATACAAGATACACATCAAGGATTTATATCATGGCTGTTAGTTATTTAAAAAGAGCTGCAAAGTCTTCTGCTACTGGTGAGGATGATACCCGCGCCACGGTGTCACAAATGTTGACAGCCATTGAAGCTGGTGGAGAACAACGTTGTATCGAATACGCGGCTGACCTTGATGGCTATCATGGCAATATTTTAGTCACTAGTGAAGACATAGAACAAGCCACTGCTCGTTTGTCACAACAAGTAAAAGATGATATTCATTTTGCTCATGAGCGGGTGAATAAATTTGCTCAAAAACAGCGACAAGCATTGATTGATTTTGAGGTTGAGCTCTCGCCTGGCTTGTGGGCTGGTCAGCGCCAAATACCAGTTCAAACTGCAGGTTGTTATATTCCTGGTGGACGCTATTCACATGTGGCTTCCGCTATCATGTCTGTAGCCACTGCTAAAGCTGCAGGGGTAAAAAATGTTGTGGCGTGCTCGCCTCCAAAACCAGGCACGGGCATTAACGATGCCATACTTTATACAGCCAACTATTGTGGCGCAGATACCATTCTTGCTTTGGGCGGCGTGCAGGGCATTGCTGCTATGGCGTTTGGTTTGTTCAGCGGTCAACCTGCCGATGTGTTAGCCGGCCCTGGTAACCGTTTTGTGGCGGAAGCAAAACGTATGTTATTTGGACGTGTAGGTATTGATATGTTTGCAGGTCCCACAGAAATTGCTGTTATTGCAGATCACACGGCAGACCCAAGGATTGTGGCAAGTGACCTTGTAGGGCAGGCCGAACATGGCCCAGACTCTCCAGTATGGCTCATTAGTTTAGATGAAGAAGTTGCTCGTAAAACTATGGAATTAGTGCCTGGTTTGATTGAATCTATGCCAGATCCATCCCGTTCTGCGGCGCGATCTGCATGGGCAGACTATGGCGAAGTGGTTGTTTGTAGCAGCCGCGAAGAGGCTGCTAAAATTAGTGATAACTATGCAGCCGAACATTTAGAGATCCATTGTGAAAACTTAGATTGGTGGGTTGATAACCTCAATAATTATGGCTCTTTGTTTGTAGGTGAGGAAACAACAGTCACCTACGGCGATAAGTGCTCGGGTACTAACCATATCTTGCCTACTAAGGGCGCAGCCCGTTATACCGGTGGCTTATCAGTAGGTAAATTTATTAAAACGGTTACGACCCAAAGGATGACACAAGAAGCAAACCGAGAAGTAGGTGCAGCGGCAGCCCGTATTTCTCGCCTTGAGGGCATGGAGGGGCACGCTCGGAGTGGTGATGACCGGTTAAATAAGTACTTCCCTAAAGAAACATTTAATCTAGGCCATTAAGCCACAGCCACAGTATTAAAAGGTAACGTTTATGACCATGAAAGCACTAGTTTACACGGGTACTCAAGAAGTAGAGTACCGGGATGAAAATAAGCCAGTTGCGGGGCCAAATCAGGCCCTCATAGAGGTGGCTGCTACAGCCATTTGTGGCTCTGACATGCATGCTTACCATGGTTTGGATGAACGTCGTGTACCACCGCTAATTTTGGGCCACGAAGTGGCAGGTAAGCTAATAACGGGTGCCCCACACTTAGTGGGACAGCAAGTCGTGATTAATCCGTTGATTACTTGTGGCAAGTGCAGTCCTTGTTTATCCGGGCGGGCTAACTTATGCAGTGATCGTGAGATCATAGGCATGCGTTTAGAAGGTGCTTATGCGCAATATCTTGTTATTGATGAGACTAATTTGCTCATACCGCCAGCTGCGTTAGAGCCATGGGTGGCCTGTCTCACCGAGCCCACAGCTACTGCTTTACATGCGGTAGCTTTAGTTGAGCGGGTGGGGTATCGGCCCCTCTCAGAACAACGGTGTTTGATTATTGGCGGCGGCGCAATAGGGTTGCTAACAGCCCTAATTTTGGCTGCAAAAGGTTGTTGCAATATTGATTTGGCAGAAACCAATGCCTTACGCAGAAACACCATTGAAGAACAAGCTGTGGCGCGGGTCTTTGACCCAAGTTCCGAAGCTGTGCCTAATGCAAACGGTTATGATGTTGTATTTGATTGTGTTGGAGCGGGCGTCACTCGGGCCATGGCTAGTGAACATGTTGTAGCCGGTGGTATCCTCTCTCATGTGGGTCTGCAAAACAGCCATGAAGGGTTGGATATTCGCCGTATAACCTTGCAAGAAATTACCTTATTAGGCAATTATTGCTACACGCAAGCAGACATGCAGGCTGCCTTGGATATGCTTGCGGGTGACCGTTTGGGTGATTTGAAGTGGGTCCAATTAAGGCCGTTAAGTGAGGGTGCCCAAGCCTTTTCAGACTTGCACCATGGTCGTGCTGCGGCTGCTAAAATTGTGTTACAACCAGATCACCTCCTGTAATGGATGAATTGCCGCTCAATTTTGCACGCTATTGTTGGCCCGATTATTTAATGCCATGCTCTTGCTAAATATTTAATTAAATTGAAAATATTAGTAGGCTAAGCTGAGTAGAGGCGGACTTTAAGTCGGCGTAATTGTCTTCAAGGGTAGCTATATCTAAACGTACAGTAGGTCCATGCATGGCAACTGCACCATGGTAATGGCCTTTTGGATCTAGCACAGGCACAGCGATGGCAATCATACCGTCATAAAACTCTTCATTGTCTAATGCAAAACCCTGTTTTTGTATTTGAGCAAGCTCCAACATGAGTGCCTCAGTGCTTCTAACTGTGGTGTCCGTGAGGCTTTTTAAATGCAAGCTTTCCACCATGGTACGGCGATTTTTGGGGGTTAGGCTGGCAAGGTAGGTTTTGCCACTGGCTGTACAGTAGAATGGAACATGGGTGCCCACAGGTAAATGAATTTGAAACGCCCAATTGGTTTGTACCCGATCTCTATAAATCATGCCGGGATGTTCAGGGATGACAAAGTTTACGGTTTCTTTCACCTTATTACTGAGTTTTTCCAAAATTTGATGCAAAGCACTGGTGTGCCAGTCACTGGCTAAAAGGCCATTGGCTAAGGTTCGTAAAGAAGCGCTTGGTAACAGCCGTTTACCAGTGGCGTCATAGTGCAAAAAGCCCTCTTCAATCATGGATTTACATAACCGATGCACAGTTTGTTTAGGCCATTTTAAGTGTTTATTTATTTCCGATGGCGTTAAAGGGCTTTGTTGTTTGGCCATCACATCGAGTATGTGAAATAAGCGCATATTAGTGGCGATTCTATTAGAAGCGGGCATGACGTTAACTCTCCTTGAGTGGTAGTCACCTTAAATAAAAGCTTGAGTTCAATCAAGTAATGTGTTTTTGTGTATGTACAATACAGTAAATGAGCATAAAAGTCTCATTTATTGATATAGATAATAATTTGTTGTGTAGTTATAGCATTGGGTATGTGGAGTAAGTGCATATCAGTGACTATTCTATTTAAAGCGCACATGACGTTAACTCTCGTAAGTAATACTCACCTTAATTAAAAGCTTGAGTTCAATCAAGCAATGTGTTTTTCTGTATCTTTAGTACATAAAGTGAGCATATAAGTCTCATTTATTGATAATTATAAGAATTCTAGAGGTAGTTAATGCAAAAGCAGTATGACTACATTGTGATTGGTGCTGGATCAGCTGGCTGTGCTGTTGCCAATCGGCTATCGGCAGATGGCTGCCACACAGTAGCTTTGTTAGAAGCAGGAAGCCGGGATTTAAATCCTTGGATTCATGTGCCTGTAGGTTATTTTAAGACTATGGGTAATCCCTCTACAGATTGGTGTTATACAACGGAACCCTGTGCTGGGCTCAATGGGCGTTCTATACCTTGGCCCCGAGGTAAGGTGTTGGGTGGCAGTAGTTCAATTAATGGGCTTTTGTATGTTCGTGGCCAAGCGCAAGACTTTGACGATTGGGCTAACCTAGGCAACGAAGGGTGGCAATGGGATAACGTATTACCTTATTTTAAACGCTCTGAAGACTGGCAAGGTGAGGCCAACACCCTGCGTGGCCAAGGTGGACCACTAGCAGTATCCGAAACCCGCTTAAGCCGTCCCGTTGTTGATGCTTGGCTGCAAGCGGCACAAAATTCTGGCTACCCAGCTAATAAAGATTACAACGGTGCCGATCAAGAGGGTGTTGGCTTGTTTCAACTCACCGCGAAAAAAGGCCGGCGTTGCAGCAGTGCTGTTGCCTACCTCAACCCTGCACGCAAACGTGCCAATCTCACCATACTGACAGACTCATGTGTAGAAAAACTGTTATTTGACGGCGTTCGTGTCATCGGGGTGCAATTAGGCTCTGGCCAGTTAAAGGCTAACAAAGAAGTGATCTTGAGCGCTGGCGCTATAGGTTCACCGCAATTACTAATGGTGTCTGGCATTGGTGCCACAGAACAGTTAAACCCCCACAAGATTGAAATCGTTAAAGAATTGCCGGGAGTGGGGCAAAATTTACAAGACCATTTACAAGCTCGGCCAGTGTTTAAATGTGCAGCTAGCACCATCAATACTGAAATAAGTAGTTGGTTTAAGCAGGGCCTTATTGGCCTAGAATACCTATTAAAGCGCACTGGACCCATGACCATGGCAGCCAGTTTAGGTGCGGGTTTTGTTAAAACATCTCTAAGCCCAGATCGGCCTGATATTCAATTCCACATCCAGCCTTTTAGTGCCGACTCACCTGCTGAAGGCCCCCATAAGTTTGATGCGTTTACCGCCTCGGTACTACAACTTCGCCCTCAAAGCACAGGGCATCTGAGTTTGGTATCTGATCGCTTTGAAGATCACCCTGATATCCACCCTAACTACCTTGCCACTGCATTGGATCAACAGACTATTGTGGCCGGGATAAAAATTGCTCGCGATATCGCCCAACAAGCACCCTTAAAGTCATTAGTGATAGAAGAGTATAGTCCAGGCCCTAGTGTATGTGGTGAGGCTGACGCTGATATTCTTAACTGGGTAAGAGATACAGCAACCACCATCTACCATCCCACAGGCACCTGCAAAATGGGGAACGATGACATGGCGGTAGTGGATGCTCAACTCAAGGTGCATGGTATTAAAGGTTTGCGTGTAGCTGATGCGTCTATCATGCCCATTATTACCTCGGGCAATACCAATGCCCCAGCGATTATGATTGGTGAAAAAGCAGCCGCTATGATTTTGCAGGAGATGGCTAATGTTTAATTGGTTAGATATTGGTCAGATTGTATTTGCTGATCTGATCTTGTCTGGTGACAACGCCTTAGTGATAGGTATGGCAGCCGCAAGTTTGGCCCCTCACCAACGACGTAAAGTAATTATTGTAGGCATGGCATTGGCCGCCTTGTTCCGTATTTTGTTTGCCGTAGGAGCCAGCACCATTATTGGAGTGCCGGGTATCTTATTGGTGGGTGGCATTTTGTTAGCCTGGGTGTGCTGGCGTTTCTATAGTGAAATTAAAGACTTTGCAGCTCCCCCAGCAGATGACGTCATTACTTCTAGCCTGGATAAAGGCAAGGTAACCATGAGAAGTGCCTTAGTGACGATCGCCATAGCTGACATTTCCATGTCCTTAGACAACGTTTTGGCGGTAGCCGCCATTGCTCGAGATAACACCCAGTTGTTAGTCATTGGTTTAGTGTTAGCTATTGTATTGATGGCGTTTTTTGCCACTTTAATCATGCGTGTAATGCTAAAGTTTCCAGCCATTGCTTATGTGGGTTTGGTATTTCTAGTGTATTTGACAGCCAAGATGTTGTACGACGGATGGCTGGACCTGCTTACTTATGTTTAGTTTAGCAATGAGCTTTATTTGAATAAATTTACTGTTGCCCCCAATTATGGGACTTTGTGTGAAGCCTTCCACACAGCAGGCAACAGCTGACTGAAGGCGTAACAATAATAATGGAGGCGGCAATTATGTCCGTTTTAAATAAAATGAAGTTGGCTGCTGTTGCTGGTGCGCTGATTATCAGTACCACTACAGTTTATGCTAAAGACGTGAACATCCGTGTTCAGTCCGTACTTGGCACTAAATCCGATGAAGTGCACATGCTAAAGGAATTTGCTAAGGATGTGAGTGAATTGACTGACGGTTCTGTCAATATTGAAATATTGCCAGGTGGGTCGGTTGTTGGTAACACGGACATCATCGATGCTATTGATGCTGGTTTGCTAGATGGTGGTTTTGCTTGGACTCATTATTGGGGTGGCAAGCATCCAGCTGCTAACCTATTCGGTGCTCCTATCGCAGGTGCGGGTGTAGGCCTTGATAATATTGCCTTCCTTTCTTGGTTCCAATACGGTGGTGGTAAAGAGCTTTATGATCGTCTATGGGACGAAATGGGCGTTAACATTAAAGGCTTTATGTTGCAGCCTGTAGGCCCAGAAGCTTTGGGATGGTTCCCTGAACCTATTAACTCTATGGATGACTTCCGTAAGCTTCGTTTCCGCGCTCCCCCAGGCATGGTAGGCCAGGCTTACAAAGACATTGGCGTAGCCTCTGTTGCTATGGGCGGTGGTGACAT
>TARA_B110000238_G_scaffold134079_1_pt1 | contig 11085 bp, 9 predicted proteins | sample TARA_B110000238 | Tara Oceans TARA_B110000238 (sample SAMEA4397569) | marine metagenome | biome: Polar Biome; feature: [SRF] surface water layer (ENVO:00010504); material: water (ENVO:00002006), including particulate matter (ENVO:01000060) such as... | depth 5 m | reverse complement strand
TCGTAATAAGCCTCGTCACGCTCTGCGCGCCACCGTGTGCTCGACGCGAACAGCGGAGTCGAGCTTTGAGGTGACGTTTCGAGGAACTTCAAAAGCAGATCTCCGAGGAAAACAGAAACCGAAAACAGCAGATCCGCCACAATCAACCCAAAAAATCGCCTCTCAAGATTACGGTTGCCAGGAAGAGCGAGAGGATGGGTCCCAGAACGCGCACAGTGAGACGTCGCCAGCGACGCGAACGTCTCGGAAATATACGCGTATCGCGTCGAGTCAACAGGGGACTTGGCGCGCGGCGATACGAACACAGGAGGTGCCGGAGGGAGACGTGGTCTCAGTGCCGGGTGCTAGCTAATTTTCTGCTGACGTCAGTCTCGAAGTGCGTAAACTCTGGATTACACGGTGATGGCAAGCATGAGTGCCGTGGCGTACGCGGGCGTCGTGCCCCGGCAGTCGAGCGACACGAGCGGTGTGTCGTCGCGAGGGATCCACAGAATACCACGCGTTGCGGGTATCGGCGCGTGGTCACGATCGGACTCGACGTTTGGGCTGTGCAGGCGCGGCGGCCCTAACGACGCCCGTGCGTCGCGAAAGGGCACGGTCCGGAGCGGCGCTTTCGCGAAAGCGGCGCTTGTGACTGCCGGAGGGTGTATCGCTCCGGGCGGATACTCCCGGTCGTCCCAGGTGGATACACAGGACACGCGCGTGTGCTCGACTGGCGCGTCAGGTCCGGGGTATCGAGCCTTTGCGCACCGGCGCAACGAGCGCGTGACGCGCCGGGTCGTGCATCGCGCGAGCCCGAAAGATGACACCCCCGACCCCGCAGACCGCGGGCGGTACCTGAAACGCGGTTTTGACCAAAGAGCGTTGCCTGGCGATCCATTGAAACAAAACCCGATTTCTAAGCTGTTCCAAATCGGCGACGATTCATCTCCAACCGCGCGTGACGCGATAGCCGCGGTGTCCGTCGCGTACGCGTTCGCGGCGTGGCGTTCGCTGCAGTGGCCGGCCGCGACGCCGCTGGTATCGGCGGTGCCTTCGCCGCTACTCGCGTTCGCCGTCGCGCTCGGCGCCACCGTTTGCGTCGCCCCCCTGCTCGCCCTCGCCGCGCACCCCAGCGCGAACTACGGCGTGCGGTACCCGCTGCTAACAAGAGCCGCGTTCGGAGTAGAAGGCGCACGGGCGTTGACCAGGTGCGTGTTGCATTTCCCAAATCCCGCCTCCCTGTTTGCACATACAAGACTGACACTTTCTTTTGTTTATCGTAAGCGCGAGGCGGCTGGTGTGCTCGGCGCTTTGTGCCGCGCACTTCCTGGCGGGCGCTAATGCGATGCACGTGTTAGCCGCGACGGTGGTGCCTGCTGCGAGTGTGTTAGGCGGCGGCGCGTGGAGTAGCGCCGGGTGTTACCTACTCGCGTGGCTCGCGCAGTCGCCCGCGGGCGGAGTTTTCTGCCGTGCCGTGTTGATGAAAGCCGGGGGCGCATTCGCGGTGGTCGCCGCGCTGAGCGCGGCCAAAATAGCAGCCTTCACCCCAACCATCGTGGCCAGCGCGAACGCGATTGGCGGTTCCGTCGCGGCCGCCTCGCACGGTACCTCCTCCGCGTTCGCGCTGAGCTCTTCGGTGGACGTCGGTTTAGGTTTGGTCGGGGTTTGGTTCGCCATGTCTTCGTCGTTCCTGGTAAGTATTCCCAATCACCACGTTCCGCCTCTGCGATCGGCCCGATTACCCTGACTGTTTACTCATACACATTACGAGAGACTGACACTTTCGGCTTTTATCTCTAAGGACACCACGGCGAGCGCCACGGTCAAGGAAGCCACGGAGGCGACTCGTTTAGGCCGGGCGTTACCTCCGGCGAGCGACCGGGCGTGGCGGTACGCCAAGCGGTTACCAATCGCGAGCGCGCTTGCCGCCGTGGTCGTGTCCAGGTACGTATTTCCCATTTACCACATGCCGCCTCCCTGATTGCCCATACGAGACTGACACTTTCGGCTTTTATCTCTCAGCGCGTTGAACCCGGCTGGGGCGTTCGGGACGGAAATAGGCAGTCAACTCTCAAGCTGGTTGTTTCCCGCGCTCGTCGCGCTCGCCGCGCCTGCCGCGACGGCCGTGATCCGAGGCGGCGGCGGAGGAACGCGCGGGAGCGGCAACGGCTCAACCACGGTCGCGGACGCGAACGTCGCGCTGTTCGCCGCCGCGGCGACTCTCTTCGCGGCGGGGGTTCCCAGCAAGAGCGTCGACGCACTTTTGGCGGCGACGGGCGGCGGCGCCTTCGCCGTGGCGACCGCGGTCGTGGCGCCTACTATGGCCGTGGCGCTGGCTGATTACTTCATCGTACGCAAGCGGGTCATCGACACGACCGCGCTGGTGGACGGACGCGGTAAAACTTCGGACTTTTGGTTCAACAACGGGGTAAACCCGCGCGCCGCGGTCGCGGCGCTCCTCGGCGCCGCCGTTCCGCTGATGGACTTTTGCGCCACCGCCGAGATCGGGTTCCGGATGGTCGGCGTGGTGGGCCCTGGTGTGGAATCCATCATCGCCCCGGGCGTGGCGCTCGCCAGAGGCGCGGGCGTCGGCGGCGTGATCGCGGCTGCCGCGTACCTGGCGCTCAACGCGTTGGCGCCGCCCCCTCGAGTATCCTCCTCGGGGGGCGCGTCCGCCAGGGGCAGGGGAGGCGCCGCGCGCGTGATCACGGAGGATGGCACCGCGACCGGGGTCTCCGTGGATGACGCCATGGCCGGTGAGGCACAGGCGGAGGCTGATTCCTTAACCGTGGATCGCACGCCGGGGTCGGGGAGCGAATCGAAAGGCGAGCGGTGGGGAGCACCACCGCCGGCGCCGCCCGGTGGACCTGGGGACGACGACGACACCAACACTCGCGTCAACCGCGCCCGGAGTCGGTTGGAGCGGCTTCTGGAGATGGAATCCGCGACGCCCCCACCGCCTCCGCGGGAGCCTCCATCGCAAAACACAGAACGACCTTACGACTCCTCCGCGCTCGGCTTATCCCTGAAACAAGAACTCCAGTCGCACCTGGAGCGGCGCCGGTCGAAGCTGGGCGAGCTTAGGGCGGAGCGAAGCGCGAAGGGCATTTTCGCCGTGTCGGAGGAAACAATCGCGCGAGTCGCCGCCGACGTCGACGCGCTGGTTTTCGAGATTTCCACGTTCGAGAACTGCGGCGTGTCGTACACCCGAAACGCGGGTGGCAACGTGGTGGCGAACGCGGCGAACGAGATCGCCCGGGTCAAATTCGCCAGCGCCGACGAAACAAGCGCGGCGGGCGGGTACCTGGCAGACTCCGGGGTTTGGAAACAAGTCGCCAAGTGCGCCGCGGAAGGTACGGCCTTGGGCCTTTCCCGAATCCGACAACGCACTGTTTGCCCATGCACGTTACGAAAGACTGACCCTTTTCGGTTACAATCGCAGTCACAAAGCTCGATTTGGAGATGGAAAAACTCGCGGCGAGGGCTTTGGTGACTGGAAAGCCGTACGCGCAAAGCGAAATGTCCGAGCTTCGGGAACGCAGAGGGGCGTGGGGGTTGCGGCTCGTCGCGGCGCAAATCAAGGGTGTTGATAACGTCAAGCGAGAGGTTGCGAGGCTTGAAAACGGGCTCCCGTCGTCGTCGTCGAGCGTAAACGGCACAGCCAGCCAAACCTCCGACGCCGTTTCCGAGCGCGAAGTGAAACGTCTTGAGGTTTTGGCACAGGAGAAACAGGCGCTGCTCACGAGGTTGACAGAAAAGGAAAAAGAAGGCGCCGTGGCCAGCGAAGGCGCCAAAGCGCTTCGCGGCGAGGTTGTTCAACTCCGAACGCAGCTCAACGACGCGCAACAAAAGTTACAGCGGAACTCGAAACTCAACGCGGACGCGACGTACGGTACGTGTCGGCGCTTTCCCAAATTACGACACGTCATTGCCGATTGTCCGCCCCTGATTACGCAATACGCGCGGTCCGAAAGACTGACACTTTTCGTTCTTTTACAATCGCAGCGTTTGAGCAAGCGTTAGCAACCGCGGAGAAACAAAAGTTCGCGCTGAAAATGAACGCGGAAACGGAAGCGTCCAAGTTGTTTTCCCAAATCGTGGCGTTACAGAAAACGCTTGCTTTGCGTGAAACCGAGCTTGGTGTTACGAAAGCGGCCCTACAAAAATCGGAAGCCGTCAACGCGGACCTCTCCGCCGCTAACGTCGTTTTGACCGAGACCACCGCGGAGCTACAGGAAAAAGTGACTCGCAACGAAACTGAAAGTGCGTCCCCGCATTTCCCAAATCCCGCCTCCCTGTTTGCCCATACTCGTACCAGAAGGGACTACTACCTCTGACCTGACTGTTTGTCCATACATCGCGATATACAAGACTGACACTTTTCCTTAACAATCGCAGTTTCCACACTGAAAACGTCCCTCAAAACCCTGCGGGCGGAGATGGCGGAGAAGGACCTGGCGTACGCGGCGGCGACGAAGGTTTTGAAACAGCAGCTTGTTGACACGAAACAACAACTTGCGAACTCGGAAGGGCGGCTGGTTCGGGCGAAGCAAACTTCGGTGACTTTGGAGAAGCAGCGGGACCAATCGCGTTTGGACGCCGCCGCCGCCGCGGTCGACGCCGAAAAAAGAAGAGTCGTCACGGAAGTTGAAGCGGAACAAGCCAGGGTTGAGGCGTCGGCTCTTGAAAACACGTTGCGTTTAGTGGAACAAAAACTGGTGGACAGCGAAAACGCGACTCTTGCCGCCTCTGAAGCCGCGGCACAAGCCGTGCTCAACGCGAAGGAGGCTGAGAAGAAACGCGAAGAGGAAACGCGCGTCGCGGTGCGGAACATGAGGGGCGCGGAGAAGGCTTTGCTTGAAAAGGAAGAAGCGCTGCGAATGGCGCTTTTCGAACGCGAGGCAAATGTCACGACCTCCGCTGAATCGCTAAAGATGGAAACGGAATTCGCCGCGGAAAGAGCGGCGCGGGCTGAGCTTGATTTAGAAAAGGCGGCGAAGGAAACGGCGAACGCGACGGAACGCGCGGCGGCCAGCGAGCTGGCTTTTGAAAAGGCTGCGAAGGAAACGCTAAACGCGACGGAACGCGCGGCGGCCAGCGAGCTGGCTTTCGAAAGCGCGTCGAAGAGGGTCATGGAGCTTGAGAAGACGGAACAAACACTCGCACTGCGCGCCGCGGCGGCGCTGCAGAAAGCGTCCGTCGCGGAGAGCGAGGCGACGGAACTTCGCGCCACCCTGCTTGCTCGGGAAAGCGCGTTTGCGGGCCAAGAGAAACGCTTGCAAGGGAACGAGAAACGCTGGAGCGTTGATATAGCGAACGCGAAAACGCTTGTTTCGGAATCTGTCGCCGCCGCGGAAACGGCGAAGCTGGCGCTGGAGGACGCGCGAACCGATGCGCGGGAAAAAACGCTCGCGAAAGTGACCGCCGAGCGGAAACTAGCCGCCGCCACTGCGCGCGCCGCGGAGGCGCTCCAAACGCGCTCCACGCTGGAATCCCGGTTGGGCGTCGCCGCGAACGTGTTGCGACGCGTCGCCGCCGCGATGGGAGGCACGCCGGATGAGGTGCGGGGCTTTCCCACTCACCACGTTCCGCCTCCCTGAATGCCCATACTCGTACCAGAAGGGACGGATATACCTCTGCCCATTACCCTGACTGTTTACGTAATACACGTTACGAGAGACTGACACTTTCTTGTCAATCTTATCAGGCGTGGACCCCCGCCCGGGTGGAATCGGCGCTTTTCGATCGCTTGGCGACTCTGGAGCAATCTCTGCTTGCTGCGAAGTCCGCCGCGTCCGTGGCTTCCAAGGAAACGCAAGACGCCGCGAACGACGCCTTGCGATCCGTGATCGCGGAGCTTGACGAAACTCGGGAGGAACTGGCGGCGACGCGGATGGCGTCGCGAGACCGAGACGCCGCCGCCGCCGACGCCGCCGCCGCCGACGCCAAGGCGGTCGCCGTGGAACAGAAGACCAACACCGACGCGCTTCGTGCTGAGCTTCACGCCGCGAGGAATGACGCGGAGTTGGCCAACGCAAACGCGGTGAGTGCCGAGCGCAGAGCTTTGGCAGAAGCTGCTGGCGCGAGCGAGGCGAATGCCAAAGTTTTTGCGACGAGGGAAAAGGCTACGCAAGTTTTGAAACTTTCCAACGCCGAAACCTCCGCGGCGAAGGATGAATCGCGGCGACTCGCCGCCGCGCTGGCGCGAAGGGAAGCAACGCTGGACGCGCTGGAGTTGGAGATGAAGTCGATGCCGGTGCCGAGCGCTGTCGAGGCGCAAAAACAAACAAGACTCACGCGGTGGACTGTTGACTTTTTCGCCGGGTTTTCGGGCGCTGCTGACGCGAGTGCGAAAACGTCGAACGCCGACGCCGCGTCGGTTCCGGTGCCGTTATCGAAACGCCTGGAGCTGTTGCTTGCTACGAAATCGAAAGAGCTGCAAACGCTGACGGGAAGCGACGTGACCAGTACGGACGCGAAGGAAATCGAACTCGCGCTCGTCGCGGTGGGCGCCGCCGCCGGCGAAGCCGCGGCGCTGGAACGCGACCTTGAAAAGGCGCGAGAATCATTGAAAACCGCGGAAACCGCGGCGTTTGACGCGCGGGAGATCACCAGGCAGGCTGAGTCCAAACGCGACGCGATGGAGAGCGATTCTTTGTCAAACGCAGAGAAACAAAAAGCTGAGCTTTCGAAATTGCGAGAGGAAACTGATGTGCTCAAGCAGCGTCTTGCGAAGGCGGAAGAGGCGGCTGCGCGCGCGCGAGCGGAAAGCGCATCGCGGGCGACGCGCGCCGAGGCGCTTTTGGCCGGGCGGGGCGTCGCGAACGCTGTCGCGGTGGGTATCACCGACGACGCGCTTGAACGCACGGAGGCAGCGTCCAAACAGGCTCTTTCGGCGGCGTCTACACAGGCGGTTTTGGAAAAGCAACTGGCTCGCGAACGAGAAGCCGAACTCCAACTCGCCGTGGACGCCGCGCAAGCGGCTGTTTTGCGTTCCCGGAAAGAAGCGACTGTCGCGGTGCGTGCGCGGCGCGACGCCGAGCTCGCGAGGGACGAGGCGACACGAGCGATTATTTCTTCTGAATCCGCGGCTGCTCGGGCGCGCGCGGCGGGCGCGTCGCGAACAACGCGCGCCGAGGCGCTTCTTGCGGGGCGGGGCGTCGCCGACGCCGTCGCGATGGCCGCGGCGGCGGAAGCCGCGGTTTCCGCGGAACGCGCTTCCAGTGCGATTGAAAACGAGCAGATGGAGTTGATCGAGACGCTTCGGGGGGAAGCGCTGAAGTTCGCGGAGGTTTTGAAAAAATCAAATGAAAAAGCAAACGCCGTCGCTGCTGAGCTCCACAAAACGCAAGTCTCGCTGACGCAGGCGCGCGATTCCCTGCGACAAAGGGAAGAGACGTCGGTTACTGAGCTGGCGAGGCTGACAGCGATTGTGGAGTCCGAGAAAAGGTGCGTATTGTATTTCCCAAATCCCAACACTGTTCGGCCCGATTATTCTGACTGTTTACTCATACACATTACGAAAGACTGACACGTTTCGTTCACAATCACAGAAAACGCGAAGCCGCGGAGACGATACGCGACGAGGCGTCGGAGGCGGCGGGTGACGCACCGGCGACGAACGCTTCATCAAACCCGGCGACTGAAACAAACCCGGTACTTTCCCAAGCGCGCCGCGAAACTGAGCTCCTGAAAGCGGAAGTTTCTCGTTTGCAGGCTGAGATGACAACGAAATCGCTCGCCGCGGCAAAAGCCCTGGCCGAGGTGGAAGCCGAGGCTAAGGCGAGGGAAAACGCAAATGCAGTCACCAAAGCCGGCGTTGGTTCTTCGGCTGGTTCTTTGTTCGCCTCTGCGAAGACGTTTTTAACAAACGCGGTGGCAACGACGATGGAATCCGGCGCAAACGCGCGGCGCGTTCCCTCCGTGAAAGCCCTGGCGAAACGGTTGAGGGTACTTCTGAACGAAATCGATCCGATCACCGCGGCTGCGTCTGCTACTAAGCCTACTCCTGCTAAGCCAGACGAACTCACCCCGAATTTGACAAAGCAAACCGTGGACGCCGCGTTCGAAGTGTGGGCTACCCTGGACAAGGTGAGGGACGAGCTGAGTGTTTTGCGAGGCGTGGAGGTTGCGTTTGAGGAGTCGAAGAATTTGTTGCGAAGCTCCGAGGAAACCTTACGGAAAATGAGGGAAACCCTTGAGTCGAAAGAACTGAAACTCATCGAAGCCAAGGCGAGTTACGTGGACGCGGTTGACGAATCGGAGCGGAACGAGGGTTTGTTGAAGGCGCGGATCGATTTGCTGGAAAAAGAGGCGTCCACTGCGAACGAGTCTGCGAAAACGGCAAATCAATCCTCAGCCGCGAACGCGGTGGAAACGGAACGCCTACGAGCTGAGCTTTTGGTCTCCGCGGCCAAGGCGAAGCGCGCGAAGGAAGCGGAAAAAAAGGCGCAGGTTGGTTTGGAAGAAACCGTGGTTCGACTCAGTGTTGAGTTTGAACTGAAACTCGCGCAATCAAAGAAAACGGGTGCGAAAGCGCTGACGGACCTGGACGCGGCGCGAACAGAGCTGGAAACGGTCAAAAAGCTTAAGCTCGTCGCCGAAACCGACACAAGAACCTTGAAGGAGACGAAACGGAAAGCGGATGCGGAATCCGAAGCGGCGCGTCAAAAGGGTGCTGATTTGGAGAAACGGTTGGTAAACGCAGAGACCGCGTTGGCCGCCGCTTCTGAAACGTCGGTGGCGGATTTGAAAAAGCGGGCGGACGAAACCGCGGCGGCGAAAAACGTGTTTGAGAAAAACGAACGCAAATTCCAGAACGACCTCGCCGCCGCGACCGACGAGCTCGCCATCGCAATCGCGGCGCGAAGAAAGAGTGACAACGAATCGTCTGCGTTGCGCGTTTCATTAGAAGCGGCGGAAACAAGAGCCGAGTCCGCGAAACGAAACGCCGAGGAAGCGTCCACTGAAGCGGCGACGACAAAAGAAACCCTAAACTCGGACAACGCCAAAACCTCTTTACACGCCTCTGTCGTGGCGCAGCTTCAAGGAGAGCTTGCCTTGGCTCGCGCGGATCTTAAAGAAACGCGCGTCGCGTTTGACTTGGTGCAGTCCGCGTCGGAACACGCCGTGGCATCGGAAACGGCGCTGTTGGAAAAAGTCGCGGCGCTGGAACATGAGTTGTTGGTCGCGCAAAAGCAGACGACCAAGGCGGTGCCGGCACCACCCTCCAGCGACCCTTCATCGGGCGGTAAGAACTCGTACTACGAGATCATCGACGGTGAGAAATACGACCGCGGGTTACTGGACAGTTGCCGGCTGGCGACACGGGACGGCGGGGCCATCGCGCTTCCCGCGGCGCAGGCCATCGTCGCCAACGCGCTTGACGGCCCGAACAAAATACAGAAACGAGGCGTCAAATCACGTGTCACTGATATCGAGCTCGCCACGCTTAGGTACGCGCTTGGCACGTTTGTGTGGGCCCCCGACGCGGAAACCTGGGTGTACGGCAAAGTGCGGAGCGACATGGGTGGTGAACAGGGCGAGGCGAGTAAAAACGCGGACGAGGCGATTAAAACCGCGGAAGAGGCGATCAAAACTCTGGAGCGAAATCTCGCGCAATCCCGCGCCGCGCTCGCCGACGCGACGCGCGCTCGCGAGGTCGCGGAAGCCAAAGCCGAGGAAGCTGATGCGTACGCGTTGATGGACAAGGAGAAAGCGGACGATTTAGAGATTGACATCGAACACGCGCTCGCGGAAGCGGCGGAGGCGAACGAGGCGCGCGAGGTCGCGGAGCGGGAAGTCGTTTCCCTTCGTTCACAACTTGATTTACTTAAACTCGACGAGACATCCAAAACGTCAAAGTCAAACACGGTGCGCGAAGTGATTACCCGAACCGCGAACGTTTCCGTGGATGCGCTTCGCAAGGCGTTTGAGGACAGGGGCGCGGAGCTGGAGCGCAGAGTCAAGGTTGTGTTCGACGCGGAGGCGCGGTCGGCGACGCGCTGGGCGGACGAGCTCGCCGTGAACAACGTTCTCGTCGCGGAGAAGGATGAAGAGGTTTTGCTCTACATGAAGCGGTGCGAAATCTTGGAAGCGCAGGTACGTGTTGTATTTCCCAACTCCAAATCCCGGACGACTGTTTGCCCATACAAGACTGACACTATATTGTTTACAAACAGCTCGTCGCTTCAACGTCCGGACGCGTCGCGGCTGAGCTTTTCGCGTCGCGACGAGTTGTGACTACGCAAACCAGGGAGACGCGGACGTTACTCTCCACTATTGTTACCCTGAAAGCCGAGCTTGAAGAAGTTAAGGTGCTGGAGCGCCAGTCCACAGCGGCGCTGCAAATCATCAAAAGCTCTTTTTCAGTCGACTCGGACGTCGCGTTTGAAACCGCCGACGTCGTGTCCCTGTCCTCGCGCGCCGCAAAACTCGCGCGAATGGAAGCCGAGGTTTCCGTGAAAGAGGCTGATTTGTTGACCCAAGACGCGGAACTTAAACAGCAACAAAGTGTGCTACTCAACAAGCTCTCCTCGGAGAAAGCGGCGCTGGCGGTCAAGGCGAGTCGCGCTTCCGAAAAAGCGAAAGCGGCGACTGAAAAAGTGAACGTTCTTGAAAAGAAACTCGCGCAGGTTCAACTCGGCAACGAGAAAGTGACGCGCGAGTTAAGTCAGGCGCTTGTTGCGGCGGAGAATAAACTCGCGGACGCGCGGAAAGACTTGGACGAACTCACGCGGCTTCGGAAAGAAGCCAGGGAGGTGATGACCCTGCGCGCTACGATTGTTTCGATGGAAACGGCGCTCAAAGATTCCGAACACGCGAAACGCGCGGCGCGGGCGGTTGGGGCGGCTTTGTCTGAAAAAGTGGAAACCTTGACCGCCGACTTCTCAGACGCTGAACAGTCAAGTAAGGCCACGGAAACGGCTTTGCGTGCCGAAACGGCTGGCTTGAGGTTGGAAATCGAACGGATCACCGCGCAGCTGCGAAACGCGCAAACCCGAGTCGCCGATTTGGAACAGGTGCGGGGGTTCCCAATCACCGCGTTCCGCCGGTTGCGATTGCGCATACTCGTACCAGAAGGGACTATTACGACCAGAAGGG
>TARA_B110000238_G_scaffold36767_1_pt1 | contig 11118 bp, 13 predicted proteins | sample TARA_B110000238 | Tara Oceans TARA_B110000238 (sample SAMEA4397569) | marine metagenome | biome: Polar Biome; feature: [SRF] surface water layer (ENVO:00010504); material: water (ENVO:00002006), including particulate matter (ENVO:01000060) such as... | depth 5 m | reverse complement strand
GTTGTAACTAAAAATGTATCGACGGTGGGTGGAGTTCTAAAGCTCTTACCAAGCATCGGAGTTTCGGAACTTCTGGAACGTTTGCAAAATGATATAACTACAAAAAGTAATGGGGGCTCAACGGATGAAACCCAAGTAGCTGAGCGTTTGTTAGCTCAGACTAGCTTAGAAAAAGTCCAGAAATCGGCAAACTTAGATTTTTTGAATTTCACTCAATTTAAAGATAATATTCGAATAGGGCCAATTTCAAGTTCTTTAGCAATAAATGCTAATTATCAAAATTTCTTAAAAGCTAATTTAAAGTTTTCAGATAGTTTTTTTGCTAACAAAAATAGTAATGCAGTAAGTAGTGTAAGCGGGGCTAATTCAAGCTTAGAAACAATTTTTACAGAGATTGTACGTGGGGATACTTTATCACCGATGAACACTATCGTGAGTGAAAGTAACCAACTGAAACGCGAGCCCGCGAGCATAGCGTTCTGGTCGAGCCTAGCCGAAACTCAAATATCCTTACTACCCAAACTGAATGGAACGGAATTAGCCGCGCCAAACATGGCTGATAAAATTTCGCTTTATAATGCCCAGTATGCTTCGCGTATTGGCATGATGATCGTTGATAAAATCATAAACGGTCAAGAAAACTTTGAATTTCAACTTGAACCAGAAAGTTTTGGAAAAATTAAAGTTAATGTTTTTCTTGATAAGCAGGCTTTAGACGTTCGGATGGTTGCTGAAACGGCAGCTGCGGCAAGTTTGCTACGAACTAATGAAGAAGCTTTATCGCAAATAGCTGGACAGAATGGTATGAAGCTATTGAATTTCTCAGTCGGCACTCAGGCCGGCTTTGATCAACAACGGAATGATGAAAATAAAAACAAAAATAAGACGAATGGTGGGTCAAATAGCGCGCTAAATCAGACACAAGAACAAGCTGGTCAAACAAGCGCCGAATATAGAAATTCAACTGGTTTGAACTTGATTGCGTAGGATATTATTATGGCTGAAGAAAAACAGAAATCAAAAGTAAACTTTAAAAAAATTCTTCTTTATGTGCTGGGGCCAATTTTACTTGTTGGCGCTGGGCTTGGTGTGGGAGCATTTCTGTTTATGCCAATGCAAACACCTGCACAGCAGGTTGAAGAGCTGATTGAGAAGAAACTAAGACAAGCAGGTCAGCTTCCTAGTGAGGATGGGCTTAATGAAACAAGTTTGGAGCCCCAGAAGGTAACCAAAGACACTCCTGTTAACGAAACTTTTGTTACAACTTATTATACATTTGCGGACAACTTCACCACAAACCTAAATAAGTCAAAGCAGTTTTTACAAATTAGTGTTGGGGTATCTACCCAATATGACGAAACAGTAATAGAGAACGTTGAAAAGCATCAAATGGCCATGAGGTCAGAGGTGCTTGGCGTAGTTAGCTCATATACTGTCGATGACATTGACGGCAAAGTTGGGCGTGATAACTTGGCTAATTCTATAAAGGATGCCATTAACATCAAGCTTGAAGAACTTGAAGGCTTTGGTGGCGTCGAGGGTGTGTATTTTACTTCTTTCGTTTTACAATAGGAACCTAAGTTCAGATGGTCGGATCCCGCTCACTTTCTAATGATGAAGTAGAAGCCCTCCTTGGGGGGCTTGGAAATAGTATTGCGCCTGAAGAAACAAAAACTTTATTTGATGAGACAGCTGTTAGGGATTTTGATTTTGGCTCCGAGGATCTCTCTCTGCTGGGCGATTACTACGCTCTTAGAATGGTGAACGAAAAGATATGTCGATTTACCCGTTCTGTTTTTCTTCCAATGCTCCGGATCATGCCGAGAATTTCTTCTTTCCCTCCTGAGGTGAAGTCTTTTGACGAGTATGTGGAGAGTTGTGATAATTTTGTAAGTGTCACTACAAACCGTCTCGAGGAACTTCGTGGCAACTCTCTTTTAGTAGTTCAATCTTCATTTATCTCTATACTTACCAACTCCTATTACGGTGGTTCTAAAGTTAGATCTTTGCATCAAAACAGAGGGGAATTTACTGCTACGGAGCAACGTATTATTCAAATTATCACAGATGGTATGAACCGGTCGATGGAAAATGCCTGGAAGGATTTATATCCAACTTCTTTTATGCCACTCTCGCGAGAAGAGAATATACAATTTGTTTCCTTTGTGGATGGTGGGGACACTGTAATTGTCTGTTCTTTTATGGTGCAAATGCCGGATTCGGAGCCTGCTAGTTTTGATGTGTTATATCCACTACAGACCTTAAAACCTATTTCTTCGCAGTTGAGATCGCGTGTGCAAAATGAATTTGTGCAAGATGACCGGAGCTGGAAGGAAAAGCTTGAGCAGGCGGTTCTATCAATTAATCTTCCACTGTCAGCGGAGCTGACTAAAACAAAAACTAACATAGGACGTCTGATGAAAGGGGCTGTTGGCGACACTTTTCCAATTACGCTTCCCGAACATATTACAATCAAGATTTCTGGCGAGCCTGTGTATAAGGCTGAGGTCGGCAAAGTGGGCGCCAATGTAGCGGTCTCAATGGTCGAGCGCATCTCATTGAAAAAGGATAAAGATAATGGCTGATGAAGATAAGGCTCCAAAAAAGAGTGATCAACATGTTGGTATAGAAAACTTGAAGGTGCTTGAGAACATTGACGTTGAGCTGACTGTTGAGGTTGGTCGCACCGAAATTACTATACGTGAGTTGTTGCGATTGAATGAAGGCTCCGTAGTTGAACTAGATCGTCTGGCAGGCGATCCGCTTGATATTTTAGTTAACAATACAAAAATAGCTAAGGGCGAAGTTGTGATGATTGGTGAGCGCTTCGGTATTCGGTTTGGTGAAATTGTGGAACCTGAAAAGCGAATGGAGAGTATTTAATACTTATGTACAGAACATTTTTTTGACAGTCTCAAGAAAAAAATATAACATATTGAATTATATCTATTATAAATAGATGGCACTCTCTTTGCTCTTCTAAAAGCGAGGAGCAATTAATGCCTGATTTTGATATTTCTAAACTTATAATAGTGCTCATTTTTCTTGGGCTGCTTGTGTCTGTGCAATTTGCTTTAAAGCGCTGGAACCTATTTGGAAAAATCTCTTCAGCCTCGCCCGGAAGGGCAATAAGAGTGACAGAAGTAAAGGCGATATCAAAATTCGCGTCAGCCTCAATAATCGAATGCTCAGACAGTTCATTTTTAGTGGTTACAGGGAAAAACGGAACGTCGTCCATTGCCCAACTGCCGAGCAAAAACTCTCACCTTAAATCTGAGAATACGACTATGGATTTGGGCCAATGATTGTGCGTAGCTTATTCGTAACAATAATTGTTGTTACTTTGAGCCTCATGGCGTCGTCCTCGATGGCGCAAGACGGTAATATTTTGGGGCTACCTGCCCTGACGTCAACAATATCTGAGAGTGGGGGGGCGACCTACTCCCTATCATTGCAGATTTTGGTTTTGATGACGGTGCTCACGGTCGTACCCTCAATTGTTTTAGGTATGACCGCCTTCACTCGAATAATTATTGTTCTGTCAATCTTGAGGCAAGCTTTAGGAACTCAGCAAACACCACCAAATCAGGTTTTAATTGCAATTGCTCTGTTCATAACCTTCTACGTCATGAGCCCAATTTTTCAGATTATATATGACACAGCCTTGAACCCTTACCTTGAGGGAACGGTAACTCCTCAGGTTGCGTTGGCTGCTGCAACTGATATTTTGAAAGAATTTATGGTTGTAAATACGCGAGAAGACACGATGAATATGTTTGTGGAAATGGCTGGGGAAGGCCCGTTTGAAGATACGCAAGCTATCCCACTTTCCATAGTTCTGCCTTCATTTATAACGTCCGAGTTAAAAACGGCATTCGAGATTGGGTTTTTAATATTTCTTCCATTTTTGGTCATCGACATTGTAATTGCTTCCATATTGATGTCCCTGGGTATGATGATGCTGTCACCCATGCTTATTTCGCTACCCTTCAAGTTACTTTTGTTCGTTTTAGTTGATGGTTGGGCCATGACGATTGCATCCTTGTCTTCAACATTTATAGTGAGGTAGCGTAAATGTTTGATCAGAATGTCCAGTATTTAAGTATGGCGTTTTGGCAGATTATTGTCGTGGCGGGCCCAATTCTAGCTGTGGCACTTGCCGTTGGTCTGTTCATTGGCCTTATCCAGGCGGCAACTTCAATTAATGAAATGACATTGAGTTTTGTGCCTAAGCTTTTCATTGTTTTGTTAACGATGTCATTAATGGCAACTTTTACTCTTACACAAATGACGGATTACTTCTCCTTTATATTTGATGAGATTTCCAGAAAGGGGCTCTAATTTGTTACCAATAGTTAACGAATTGGGCGCCCTGCCGGGGCTGGAGTTGCAAGAGCTTTTTACTTTTCTTGTATTACTATTACTGTCCTCATTGCGGGTCGGCGCATTTTTAATTTCGGCACCATTTTTCGGTGGTCGAATGATACCATTACAAATTCGTATTGTTTTTTCTTTCTGCCTCGGATTCTGGATTTTGGGAACTGTGCAATTTCCGGATATGGAAGTTTTACTAGGGCCAAGATTGCTATTAGTTGTACTTCAGGAAGTTTTCATAGGCCTTACCGTTGGTCTCGTTCTAAATATTTGTTTTTCGGCGGCTAGCTTGGCTGGAGAAAAAATTGCAGCCACTTCTGGACTCGCATTTGCCTCTCAAGTTGACCCCACTGGGGGGGGGCAATCTCCAGTGATAAGTCAAATTTTGATGCTTTTTCTCATCGTGACCTTCTTTGCTGTGAACGGCCATTTGATAGTGCTAAGTTTGATTTACAAAAGTTTTTTATATTACCCGGTGGGACAGTTTACTGCCTATGGAAATCTCATTAGCGCGGGCCTTGCGGCGAGTGATATCTTGTTTAAGTCTGCTGCTCTGATTGTTTTCCCAATTGTTATTGTGCTCCTTTTTGTAAATATTTCTGTTGGCTTTATCACAAAATCAGCACCGCAATTGAACCTATTTTCTTTTGGGTTTCCAATGACGCTTATCGGAGCATTTTTCATACTTTTCTTCTCCGTAGATGCCATTGCATTCGCCTTGAAAGATCTCATACAACTGATGATTGATTTGCTGGTCCCACTGCTCGTGGAGCTAGGCAATGGCTGAAGAAAACAACAGCCAGGAAAAAACATTAGACCCCACTCAGAAGCGTTTAGATAAAGCGAAAGAGGATGGTGAGGTTCTATCCTCCAAGGAGATGTTTGTATTTGGCTCAAGCTTGATGGGCCTGATCGTTCTGATTTGCATTGGTATGGTTTCGAAACAATTGCTAAATAGCTGGGCGGCCCTATTCCGTTTCGATCACCCAGAGGGCCTGAGTGTACTAAGATTATTGAGATCAGAAGCGGCATTTGAGTTGGTTTTAGCCTGCGCAGCCATTTTTGCACTTCCAATTTTGTTGGCTGTTATATTTACCCAACTTTTTGTCGCTGGGTCTATAAACCTCTCTACTAAACCGATGTCTTTTAAGCCAAGTCGCATAAACCCACTTAGTGGGTTGAAGCGTATTTTTTCTATTAAAGGTCTCGTAGAACTAGCGAAGTCAATTCTGAAAATTGTGTTTTTAATATCAGTGAGCGCTGCAATTATTTGGGTCTTAATGCCGCGAATACTCTACTTGAGCGGATCTACACTTATTGACGGCTTCTCAGTGTTTTATGGGGATCTAATCCGCCTAGTAGGTGGATTAATTTCGATTTTAGCTGTCGTAGCTTTGTTGGATTATCTGTGGAGCCGCCACGAGTGGCTAAAAAAGTTGCGAATGAACCGTCAAGATATGAAAGACGAATCAAAAGACAGCGAGGGCTCTCCTGAAGTCAAGTCGCGTATTAGGCGTCTGCAAATGGAAGCAAGTCAGAAGGCCGCGCAGCGCGCTCAGGCTATCGAAAACGTCCATGAGGCATCTGTTATCATCACTAACCCCACTCACTTTGCTGTCGCATTGAAATATGCTCCAGGTATGCGAGACACTCCCTATATATTAGCTATGGGTAAGGGCCCCATGGCCTCACGCATCATTGATGAGGCCGATAAGGCGCAGGTAACGATCGTAAGAAGCCCTCTCCTAGCCAGGGCGCTGTTCTTTACTAGCGATATTGGCGTTGACGTGCCGGAAGAATTATTCTCTGCTGTTGCATCTATTTTGGCTTATGTGTTCCAGCTGGAACAGGGCGCAAATCCATCTTTTGTCGACCCAGATATTCCAAGAGATTTGATTTACGATGAGTTTGGCGCCAAGCAGTGATCGGTGGGAGTGAGATATGAAACGACAAAAACAATCAATTGGTGAAATGATTTCTTCAGTGGCTTTTTTTGGCGCTGCGGTTTGGCTCGCATTTGAGGCAAGGAAATTGCATGCTGATGGGAGTGGCTTAAAGGGAGCGCTTGTTTTCATTGGTGCTTTTTTATCTCTCTCAGCCTCTTTTAGATTTAAAATTCAACGCTTAATTCAGCGTTTGAGTGAGTTGTCATGGCGAAAGTGACCTGTGGAACCTGCAAGGAGTTTTTTGTGACCCACGATAAAGAACGACCGTGGGGGTGCCGGAGATTTAATTTTAAGTCAAAAACTCTTCCCAGCCAATCTGTGCTAATAATGACTGGCACAGATTGTGCTTACTACCTAGAGAAGTCGATCAATAAATTGTCTAAGAGGATACGATAGATGGCCGGTAAGTCAAAATCTACAGATGAAATTCAGGATAGCATTCAAGTGGCTTTAGATGCTGCGGATACAGCTGCTGGGGTTACCGAAGAATTTCACACCCTCAGGGAACAATTTGAAGTTGTGAACATACAAGCAAAGCGTATTTACAATTCGGTGTTAATTATCTTTCTTAGTTCCATTGTTGCGGGGCTCGTGTCACTCGGAGCTGCCTCTTTGATGTATTACAAAGCCCTTGGAGTTTTAAAAACTAACTCAAATGTTTCGATAGAAGCTTTGGCAATATTTACAGAGAATGTAGCGAAGCTGGATGACTCAGTCCAGCTAGTTAAGCAAAATACGGAGAACCAGGAGACTATCAAAGCGGCGCTGACAGATTTAAAAGATTCGGCTCAGAAGGCGGTAGAGGATATCACTGGTGCCGAGGCGAAATACACAAAAGCAATTAAGATTACAGTTCAAGAAGTAGAAAATCTTACTCGACAGTTTGCAACTACTACAATTGAAAAAATTCAGAATGATACAACTAAAACTCAAGCATCGTTAGTCACCCAGATTGCCAGCATGGAAAAGTTTTTTGCTCAGGCAGATAGTCCAGGAGATAGTGCGGGAGACAAAATTGTAACCTACCGCCAATTCCAGGCATTAGAAAATAAGGTTGATCAATTGATCATGCTGCAGAAAGAATTGGCCGTGAATGTTTTTGAAATGAACCGCGCCGCCAAGGTGGCGGCAACTAAGAAACCTGCGCCTAAGAAGTCGAAACCAAGGCCCGCACCTAACCCGCTTAAGTTCCCATGAGTGAGGATTTAGGCGAGTTTGAAGATGACCAGCAGGAGGCGGAGGCTAGAAAGGCAGCGAATGTCGCCGACTTACAGGGTTTCCTGCTTAAGGTGGCTACGGGTGGCATTACGGTTCAAGACTACGTTAAGCGATTGAATGAAGACGATATCTTAGTGGCTATAGACGGCAAGGCCTATCTTGACGGACCTCAGCGGTTGCGGAGTACTTTCACGCAGGAACTGAATCAGGAGCGGAAGTGGCTCCTAACCTTCTACCGCAATGGAGTTTTGTTTGACATTTTAATTGAACACCCAATCCAAAGCGCTTTTGGATACTCAACGCAGCAGGAGACAGATTTAATTTTAGGAGCATTCTCCAAGCATGCATTTGGTGACTTCCAGAGTTACCAAAATTTTGAAGTTTATAGAGATAAATCTGGAAAATGCGATGTTTTGAGCTTTGAAGAGGATGCGATGTCATGGCTTCTTCCACCCTTATGGTTACTGAAGTATCGTCTTTATCCACCGCTTGCAGCTGTCGGTATTCTTTATTTACTGGCATACGTAATTAACATCTACTTTTTTATTGCGACCGCAGTGGCTATCGCCATTTATATAAAGAGAGCGCAAAATAATCTCTTGCGGTCGTTTACGATGTTTGATGATAAGTACCACTACATGACCGTAGCGGCCACCAACGAAAATGATGTGAATATTATTGTAAAGAGAATTGAACCTAGGAATACGATTAGGTTTGAAAAGAATGTAATTAAGAAACGCGTTGAGATTCGAAAGACAATAGCGAAAGCCATAGAAGACCCTGAGGATAAGAGTGGGTTCAGCTAGCCAGTTGAGGGCACGCTTAAATCATACCTGACAATGTGCTTTGCCGTTTGCGCATGAACGATGCGGGAATATTCTGAATTTTGCGGTATTTCGCGACCGTCCGACGCGCAACGTTAATGCCCTCTATTTTTAATTTTTCAACAATTTCATCATCGCTAACTGGATTTTGTGCAGCCTCAGTTTCGATCAACTTCTTTACTTTAAATTTAACGGAGGCCGATGACTGAGATGAAAGGTCATCATTTAGGGGCAACGCAACGCTGAAGAATGCTTTCAGTTCTATGGTGCCTTGTGGCGTTTCCATGAGTGATCCGGTGGTGACACGGCTAATCGTGCTTTCGTGCATATCTACTGCCTCTGCAATATCGCGTAGGACCATGGGCTTGATGGCGTTTGGTCCCTGTGTGAGGAATTCTGTTTGCCGCTTTACAATTTCAGAGCCGACACGAAGCATAGTGTCACTTCGTTTTTGAAGAGCATTTTTCAGCCAATTAGCCTCTAGAATTTTTTCTTTAACAAATTCTCTTTGCTCGTCATGCATTTTTGTTTTGAGGAGAGACTTTCCGTAATCCTTATGAATTTCGACACTTGGTAGGGTGGATTTGTTAAGCGTTACAATCCATCCATCCTCACCAGCAGATACTTTGAGGTCGGGCTCGCGGATATTTATGGCCTCCGACGAAAATTTTAATCCTGGCTTTGGATCAAGTGATTTGATGACTTTTAAGTTTTCTGCGAGCCCTAAATCATCAAGTCCGCAGCGGCGTTTCAGAAGATCAAATTTGCCACTTCCAAGAAGGTGGAGGTTGCTCAATAGGCTTGCTAGGGTGCCGGTTAGCAAGCCCCTGTCGTGCGCCTGAAGTGTCAGACATTCCACTAAACTTCGAGCAAAAAGGCCGGCGGGCTCAATCATCTGTAATTGTTGTAATACGGCCTCAACCATATCTTTTCCGACGGTGGATTTGCTGGCAATATCGTCGACAGTTGCGTCCAGCCAGCCCGTCGGAGCTAATTCGCCAAGTATATTGTAAGCCACTATGTTTTCAGCGGCTGGGAGATTGAGGCTATCTATGTAATGCCCGCAGTACGCAAATATAGATTGGTCCTGCGCTTTAAGGAGTTGAATAGGATCAAAGTCGCTGTGCTCTTTTGAGACTGTACTCCTAGTCCTGTAGCTTTCACCTGTCTCGAATTGGTTTTCAATCTCGGTTTTTGTCTTTCGTGCCTCAGCCCCAAATGGAGTTTCTTCCATACTCTTTGAAGTTGAAGTGATATTGGCAGGGGGCTCTGCAGGGTCCGCAATGTCATCGCGCGAGATATTATCCTTGATGTCCACAAAAGGGTTCACTAAGAAATTTTCTTCTATATATTGATTGACCTCAAGATTTGTCATGTGCAGAAGCTTGATGGCCTGCTGCACTTGTAGTGTCAGTGTCAGACCTTGGCGTTGGCTAATGCCGATATTGAAATCTAGTTTCATGTCTTCACTCCCTTGATGCGAGAATACTAACCTCAGGTAGGCGCAATAACAAAAAATCAATTTGACATATATTATTAGTCAGAATTTTGACAGTGTGTTTGGCTTTGAAAAGTTTTCCTAAATTTTTTTATGTCTGAGACGTTAACTAACTTGAGGGAAGATATCCCCTAGAATGTAAGAGGAGATAAAGATGACTAGTATCAATGCAGGTGCTTATCAAGTACAGTATGCGTTAAATAATAATTCAGCCGCAGCGGCTAAAAGCATGCAGAGACTAGCCTCAGGTAACGCCAGCGCTGGTGTTGGCGAGCGTGGAAGTTCGATGGTTATTGCCGCTGGGAAGATTGGACAAAATGCATCAATTAAAGGCGGCATAGAGAGCGCAAACGTCTTTATGACTTCGATGGATTATTTCAAAACAGCTATTGATCAAGCTTACACTCTTTTGGCGAGAATGAGTGAGTTGAATACAATGGCCGGCAACGGATCAATTTCCGCAGCTGACAACACCATTATTGATGCTGAGATAGACAGTGTTGCTGCGGACTATACTGCATGGATTGCCAACGCAAAAATTAGTGGCCAGGCGCTTGCAGGCGGAACGTTTGCTTTTAACACGGTGGGCGTGGCAACCGCGATATCAACAGGAGCTGTGGCTGCCCTCACCGCGACAGCTACTGCTGCCGAATTGAAAGCTGGTACCGGGCAAGTCGAAGTCGTTGCTGATATGGTCGTACTTGACACCACATTGGAGCAGATTGCCAGTGCTGCCTATTCAGTGGGCGCCATTGTGGAGAATTTAACAAATATGTCTGCCGCTAATAATGTAGCTATATCTAATTATCTGGACGTAGATTTTGCTGCTGAGACCACTAAGCTTGCTAAAAGCCAAATCCTTTCTCAAGCCGGCTCATCAATGCTAGCTCAGGCCAATGCCCAAGGCCAATCTATGCTAGCATTACTTCAAGGATAAAATATATTAGTTTTAAGTGATAAAGCCAAAGAACTCTTGTTCTTTGGCTTTAGGCTATTATAAAATATCATTACCAAAATACTCCAGTGGCTATTATTTTTCGAGGTGAAACTCTTGGCCGAAGATATGCAGCAAAACCCGGACGGCCCTGAACCAGAGGCCGCAGAAGAGAAAGAGGTCCTTTCTCACGCTGACAGATTGAGACTAGAATCTGACTTTGCGCTTACACTTGTCGATACTCTTTTTGATTTTAATAGCGAAAAAATCTCCAGCTATGAAATTTCAAGTAGGTTTTTTACGACTGACGAGATTACATGTTTT
>TARA_B110000238_G_scaffold98794_1_pt1 | contig 11147 bp, 6 predicted proteins | sample TARA_B110000238 | Tara Oceans TARA_B110000238 (sample SAMEA4397569) | marine metagenome | biome: Polar Biome; feature: [SRF] surface water layer (ENVO:00010504); material: water (ENVO:00002006), including particulate matter (ENVO:01000060) such as... | depth 5 m | reverse complement strand
GAGTTGTTCGCCGCGATGACGCCGGGCGAACAAAACGCGTGCGCGGCGGCGGAGAAGAAACGAGCAGAAGCTGCTGTGGCGGTTGCGAAGGCGGAGAAAACACGAGCGGCCTCGGTGGCCAAGGCGAAGAAAGAACGAGCGGAAGCTTCTGTGGAAAAGGCGAAGGCAAAGAAGGAACGAGCGGCCTCGGCGGCCAAGGCGACGAGAGGACGAGCGGAAAGTGCTGCGGCGGCGGCGAAGGCGGAGAAAGAACGAGCGGAAGCTGCTGTGGCGGCGGCGAAGGCGGAGAAAGAGCGAGCGGCCTCGACGGCGAAGACGGAGAAAGAAGCGCAGCGCACCATCAACGCCCACATCGGCAAGAAACTTCGCCTGGTGACTCTGACTCAAGGTACGTGGACGGGCGAGACAAAACGCCAATCGCGGATATTTCACAACCTTTTTCCACGATCGCCGATGGGCGTTGCCGTGGCTGTGGGCGTCAGCGTTGTCGTTGGCGTGAGCGTTGCATTGGTAGTCGTAACAAAAAGATTGATATTCGAAACAAACACCGCGTTCTAATAAAATCAAGACAAATCGAAACTCCCCACCCCTTCGTTCACCGCGTACCCCAGCCTTTCGCGCAGCACCTCCATGCAGCTGTACGGCGGCAACTTCAAGTAGCTCGCGCACGTCATCGCGGACGGCAGGTCCTTGTCCGCCAAGGGTGTTCCGGACGAGATGGGCTGCCCGTCCGCGCGCGTGGAGCCGCCCGCGGCGCCTGATGGCTGCTTGCACACCACGGTGAGGCGCGGGTGCAGGGCGGCGAGCCCCCCGGGAGGCAGCCGCGGCGCGCCCGTGACGAAGCGCAGGAACGCTTTTTGCTCCTCCGGGCCGTACGCGCACAGCACCTGCACCAGGGCTTTGATCGGCGGCGACGAAACCGCGTACCCGTGATCGAACGTCACGCACTCCGCGAGCAGCTCGGGGGTCCACGCCTGGCCTTCTCCGCACAAAACTCTTTCGAGTTCCGACTCGGAAAACACACCGAGCGCGGCGGGGCGGCAAATGTCGCGCAAACCCACACGGAACGCCTCCAACTGTCGCGCCACGCCGCCGCCCACCGTGGCGTCCACCACGGCGTCGACGTACTCGCCCAGGTTTTCCGCGTCGACGGTTAAATCGGCGCCCCCCGCGCGAAGCGGGAACGTCTCATCCCCGGGATACGTGAATGACAGGCACAGATCTTGGATGGCGGCGCCATCCACGGTCACCCCGCGCCACTCCACCTCAGCCGCGCCCGCCGCGCGCAGCTTCGCCACGCGCTTTGCCGCCGCGGAAAGCGTGCCCAGGGTTTTACCCAGCCCGGGGTCAATCGCGGCGACGTCCGGAAGCGCCAGGGCGGCGCCGCCGACGGCGGCGCGGTAAAACGTCGGGCTCAGGGGCACGTCCAGCAGCCTCGAATCCTGCAGCGCTTTCCCCACGACGCGGCCGAGCAGAGTGAACGTGGCCAGGCGAGTAAGCCCGCCCGGGCTTTTCGGAGCCGCGGTGTCGGGCGCGCCGGAGGCCATGGGCGACGGGAACAACCCGAACGGCGCCGTGACCGGTTCCTTGGCGGAGGTTTCCTCAACGCTCCTGGAATCGGCGTCCCGCCACGCCCCCAAAGACCTCGCCCCGAGCTCCTTGCTGAGAAGCGTGTAGAACTCCAGCGTAGGGCCCGTCCCAGTGCCCACCTCGTCGAAAAACTCAACCTCCAACACCATCTTGTGCGCGGGCGCCATGTCAAACACCTTCACCGCGGATTCCAGAACGCGCTCGCGGCTGACGCGTACTTTTTGCCGCTGCAAACGCCCGACGCGCAAATCCTGCCGCCCGCCGTTGTGGTTGGTCTGGCCGTGCAAACGGTGCAGCGCGCGCGCGAGCCCGAACGTGGTGCAGTAGAAGAGCTGCTGCCGCGTCTCGAACGGGAACAGAAACGGGCACGTCCGCGCGAGCGCGACGCACCACGCGGGAAGGCTGCCGCTGCACAACGACAGCGTGTCGCCGAGCTGACGCACCATCTTTCCCGCGAGCTTCGCGCTGACAAAGGCGTCGGCGGGCAGCGCCGCGGACTCCGCGCGCGTGGAAGCTGCGGGGGATTCGTTCGCGTCCGCGTCGTCACTCCCGAGCGCAATCACACGCGCGGGGTCTGAGGTCAACACGCGGAGCACCGCAAGCGAGGAGAGAATCGCGTCCGTCTGCTCCGCCACTCCCGGCGGAGAAACGTCGCCGCACAACTTTCCTCGAAGCGCGGGAAGCGCGGCGCCGAGCGCGGCGCGACGATCCGTCGAGCCGAACACGGCGAGCGCCTCGTCCGCATCGGCGGTGTTTTCAACCGTGGCGGCGGATCCGCCCGCACCGGAAAGCGCCGCCGGAATAGGCTCTCCTTTCGGGGTCAGCATGTACGTAAGCGTGTGCGTTCGTTCCCACAAACTGGCGACGCTCATTCGCGCACCCGCGCCCTCCTCGCCGGCTTCCGCGTCGGCGGCGGCGAGCGCAGCCGCGTACACCGCCTGCAACACGCTCGTGGTCGGGTGAAACGGACCAGCCCCACTGGCGCTGAACAGAAGCCGCGGCGGCGCAGCAGCGGCGACGGCAGCAGCGCTGGGAGGCGCCGAGGGACGGGACGCTTCGGCGGCGGAAGCGCTCGCTGACGCATCCGCGCCGGCGTTTCTGGACGGATCGACGTCTTCCACGGCATCCGCGTGAGGCATACCGTCGTCATCCTCATCCTCCATCTCCTCCGCCTCGGCGATCATCTCGTCCTCGTCGATGTCATCATCATCGTCCTCCTCATCTTCCTCCTCCTTCTCTTTTTCGTCGCCGTCGGGGTCCTTCAGACCCGAGCTTTTTCGCGTCGAGCGACGAGCGCCGGCGTCGCCCGATCCCGAAGCGCCCGCGTCGGGCGTCGCCGCGGCGCCACCCGGTTTGTGTACTCGGGGGTACAGGAAGTCCTCAATGGCGTGGAGGGTCGCGAGAGGCTCGACGAGAATGATGTTCGAGTTGTAATCGCGCAAACCCTCGCGGTTCTCCGCAGAGCGGCTGAGTCGAAGTTTGAACGGTCGCGCGAGCACGCTCAGACCGTCCCCGGCGCCGTTCGCGCTGCCCGCGTTTCGGCTCGCGCTCGGCGTCGCGCCAGTCGTAGGAGTCTTGCTGGCGCTCAGGCGCATGGGTAACGACTCGGTGACCGCGAGAGCGTCCAGGAGGCGATCCACGAGCGCGCCCATCGCGTTGGCGGGCATCTTCTCGGCGGCGGCGTGTGTGAAGCTCGAGAGCCGCGCCGCGACTGCGGCGCTCCAGGTTTCGTCCTGGGGCAGATCCGCGCCGGTGAAAAACGCGCGAAGCGCTTCGACGCCGCCGCACTCCAAGAGTTCAAACGTCGAAGCGCCGTCACCCTCCAACAAAGCGGCGACGAAATCCACCGCGATGTTCGCGGCGGCGACTGGGTCTTCACCCGCTGTGCGGAGAGGACCACACGCCGTTCGCAGACGACTCTCCGCTTCCGTTTCAGAGACGGACGCGAAGTGCGCGGCGCGCAGCGCGACGGCGCGCTCCACAGCGGCGCGACGCTGCGGGGTTTCGCTCGGTTTCTTTCCCGAACCAGCTCCCGCGAGCGCCATCCTCGCCACGATGCTCGCCGCGCTTCCAGACCCAACACCCGAGGGAACCACCTGGTCTCGAGGGGTAGTGTTTCCGGTGTTCGCGGCGTCCGTCGCGTTTTTTTTCGCCGCGGCAGCCCCCGCTGTGGTCTCTGGGTCGAAGCGCTGCGCGCACAGCGTCTCCACGGCATGCACGGTGCCTTCCTTGCGAAACGCGCGGCGGAACGTCTCCGGGAGCTTGTGCATCAGCGACTCGATCAAGTACAGCGCGACTTCCACCACGTTGTATTTCTCCTTCATCACCGAGTCACGCACTGAGGCGAGCCCGGCGAGGAAAGACGCGATCTGCCCGGGGTTCAGCGCGGCGTCGCCTTCGGCGAGCATCTCAGGCGGCGCGTGATGCATAAACTTGGCGAGCGCGGAGAGACACTGAAGCTTGACGTTCGTCCCGACCGAAGACGTCGTGACCTGCATCAGCGACGCGACGAGGTTCGCGCCGTACTCAATCAGGAGCTTAGGCTCATCCCGGAGGACAGTCTCCAGGGCGACGCCCGCGGCGGCAGTCGCCTGTGCCGCGGCATCTACCGGGTCGGTGCTTTTGCGACGCGAGGTGCTGGGGGGAAGGGGGGCGATACCCAACGCGGCGAAGGGTGCGTTTTTCGCGCACCCGCCGCTCTCCAGTCGAATAGCCGGAAGGAGTTGGTTCGCCAGCGTCGTGACCTCGAGGAGTTGATCCGCGGATACCACGGGCGACGCGGGCGACGCCGTGGATGTCGCGAGCACTTTGCACCCAGCGAGAACCGCCTTCAAGGTCGCGGCCATGCCGTTTCGCAGCAGTTCCTCGGCGACGTCAGCCGATCCCCTGCAGCACGTGCCGATCAGGCGAATCAAACCGTGATACGTCGACGGTCCAACCTGGGACGCTCCGGGAGAGATGAGCCGCGTGGCGTTGGGAATCAGCCCGTGAGCGCACATCGCCTGCAGACGTTGCGGCCGCGCGCTGAAGTTGGACGCCATGAGCGTCAAACAAGTGCACGCGCTCTCCACCAGACGCGAGTCGTCGTGCATCAGCAGGTTGGTTAGCACGGGCACAGAGTCGGACAGCTGGTCCCAGCAGTCGCTCGCCGGGAGCTGTCGGCAGATGTTTGCCGCCGTCTGCAGCGCCACACGCTGCATACCGAGAGAGAAGAAATCCAGGTAGCTCAAGCACGCCATCATTCCACCCTCACGCAGACAGCTCCCTCCATGGTCCTGCGACAGCTTCTCCAGCGCCTGCAGGGACTGCTCAGCCAGATCGATGTACTCGATGGTCAGCAGGCGGCTGCAAAACGCCGGGAGCGCGCCGTGATGAATGATGGCACCTCGTGAGTTGGGCAGGATATCCGCCATGGACGTCAGCGCTCGCGCGGCGAGGAGCATGGCATCCGGGTTGTGTTCGGCCTGCATGAGGTTCACCAACACAGGCACGAACGAGTCGACGGACAGGGTGATGAGGGACTCCTCGGAGGAGATGACGAGCACTTCGCACAACTCGTTCAGAGCCGCAATCTGACGGATATCGTCGCCTTCCGCTTTGAGACCTACTAAGATCTGCTTCAGCTTCCCACTCACGTGCCCAGCGTTGGGTAGGAGATCCTCAAGACCGCCGCCCAGACGACGCAGAAGGGCTTGCAGTCCAGTGGGGTCGTCCTCGTCGCCGGCGCCTTCCTCATCTTCGTCGCCCTCCTCATCCTCGTCCTCCTCTTCGTCGTCGATATCCTCCTCCTCGTCGTCTAAGTCATCGTGATCGTACGCCTCGTCACGCATCGCCTCGAGCTCTTCACGGCTACTCATGGTTCCTCCGTCCGCGGTCGACCGCCGTCTCTTGGTCGTCTCGGTTCCGGCGCCTGTTTTCGGCTTGGCGGAACCCTTGGAAGCGCCCTTCGCCGCCTTGCCCCCTCCTCGCGAGGCACCCGCGGCTTCTTCTGGCTTGTTGGAAACCTCAGCTAGTCTATGCGTCGAGCGGCGCGAGCCTGCGGGGGTCTTCGCGGGGTCGGCTTTCGAACCCGCTCTTCGCGAAGATCCAGCTGGCCCTTGAGCAGACGCGCTGGGAGGCTCCGCAGGTCCTACGCGTGCCGCCGCCCTGGAGCTACGTGGACGGCCTCCAGCCGCGGCCGCTGACTTGGGAGTCGCAGCCGCAGACTTGGGAGTATCGACAGGAGTTGCAGTCGCGCTGGTCTTCTCCTTGCGCTGCCGCTTACCTCCCCCCGACACTGACGCGGGTGTTTGCTCTCCTTCAGCGGCTCGCTTGCGTGTTTTCATTCGCAGATCGGTCGGTAAATACGTGCTGCATAGCTTTGGCTTCTCGCGTCTCTGTTGTGGTGTACACGGGAGGTGGGTCAGGAACCGCGCGCGGCAGAATACGAGATCTTCAAAGCGCGTCGCGGTGCGGTGCGAAGATGGTGACGCAGGTATCCGGGAGTTTGGGTGTACGGGGCGAGAGAAAACGAGATCGTGGGCGTACCCGTCAAGGTTTTTCTCGTCTCGGTCGTGACGTACCGGTGGTTCCTCCTTGGGAAGCTTAGGGCTGTGTATCGGCGGTGGCACTGCGCTCGCGGGCGAGGTGGCGCTCACGGATAAGATGTGACAAAGAAAAACGACGTTCGTCTTCTTCCGTGTCTTCGTGCACGTCGGTATGACCATGCCTCGGACGTCCGAGGCAATATTCAAGCGACGACTTTTTGACCGAGCCGCCCGGATTTAACTCGTCGTTTTAACCCTAACACGAGGAAACGAGTCCCTCGCCTCTCGGCGTCGCGAAACGCTTACATATAAAGGCCCGTGCGTCATTACAAAAAGAAGCGCGGTCGAGCTATGGATGATACGGGTACGTCTGCCTCCCTGTGGTTGTCTACGCCTCGGGCTCGGGGACGGGCACGGGCGCGGATAAAGGCAGCTCGCCCGACGCCGTGACCACCACGTCGTTCACGGGTTTGTCGCCCCGACCGGTCGGGGTCTTTTCGATTTTGCGCACCACGTCCAGGCCCTCCACGACCTGTCCGAACACCACGTGTTTCCCGTTGAGCCACGGCGTGGCCGTGGTGGTGATGAAGAACTGGCTGCCGTTGGTGTTGGGACCCGCGTTGGCCATGGATAGCACTCCGGGCCCGACGTGCGACAGCTTTTCCAGCGGGAACGCTTCGTCCGGGAACTTCCGGCCGTAGATGGAGTACCCGCCCGTGCCGTTACTTTTTTCGAAGTCCCCGCCTTGGATCATGAAGTTGGGTATGACACGGTGAAAGATGGAGTTCTTGTACCCGAACTCTCGTTCGCCAACCGCGAGCTGCCGGAAGTTCTCCACGGTTTTAGGCACCTCGTTGCCGAACAAACCAATCACCACGCGTCCCTGCGGCTCGCCGCCGATTGAAACGTCAAAGTACACTTTGTTCGTCACCTGCGCCTTGCACAGCAGGGACGCGGGGTCGCAGCTGCCGTCCGCGAGCGCGGGCGCGACCGCCGCGGCGACGGCGGCGGCGGCGGAGCCAACCAGGGCGGCGCGGCGGGACGCGACGCGCGAATGCGATTCCGACGCATCCGCGGAAGACGAAGCACACCGCACGGTTTCACGATGCGCGCGTTTGCACGAGGAACCGGCGGCGAGCTTGGCGCGCGTGCGTGACGAGAGCCTGCGAGGCGCAGGGTGAGGGTCGCAGAGGGGAATCGGGTGAGTGAAATTACGCGAGCCGTAGGAGTGAGCCGCGTGCGTGAACCGTCGGACTCGACAATGGATGCGATTGCGTGGCAGACGTGGATGGATAGCGTGCTTCAGATGATGGATGTTTTCATCGGACCAGCCGGGGTACGTACCCGGGGCGAGCGACAGCGGCGCGCGCGTGCGCGGGCGCGGAAGTGGCGACGGCAAACGCCATGTCAATCGAGTTTGGGCTGGACACCGAGTGAGTGCGCGTGACGAGTGCGCGTGAGGAGCTCTTCCGGATCTATATGACGTGGCTTTTGCGTTGACGAGATGAGCAGTAACTCGAGCGTCGGTTTTGCTGGCGAGACAAAAAGTTTTACATTTCAGCCGGCGCCGCGCCGGCGCTCACCTCACACACGTCTCTCCCTCTGGCAGTCTCACTCGGCCTCCTTCGACGCGATCGCCGCGCTTTGGCTCATCACGAACTCCGCGGCGAAAGTTTCCGCTTCCTTCACCGCGCTCCAGGCGTCCGCGGGCGGCGCCGGGGCGTCAAACGCCGGCGACGCTCTGCGCGTTTCGGTTTTCGTTTTCGTCCCCGCCGCGGACGCGCTCGTTGACGCTTGTTCCCTTGTTTCCTGCACGTCATCGCGGCTTCCGCTTACACTTGTCTCATCAACATCGCCCCCCGAATCGGCATCCGAATCACCCTCCTCCTCCCAAAGCGCGGCGGCGACGGCGGCGGCGGCGGCGGCGACCGCGGCGTCTTCGGCGTCGTCAAACGAAGCCGCGTACGCCACCGGCGCGGTTTTAGTACTCGAAGCCCCCCCGAACGATTCCAAATCGGGAATCTCCACCTCGCGTGTCGTGGGGTACCACGCAGGCTCTGCGGTGTACGCTGTGCTGCTCGCAGTGCTGGTTTTCGTCGGCGCCGGTTCAATCGCCGCCGGGTCCAAATACTTTTCGTACAGATCCGCCGGGATCGCCGGCCGCACCAGTTCCCGTCCCGGTGCCTCCGCCGCGACACCTCTTTTTTCCAACATCTCCACCATCTCCTCAGCGCGCCGGAACACGTCCGCGGCTTTGTCCTGGATCGGGCGCGGGTCGTTGAGAAGCGCGCTGACTTCTCCGGGCGCGCCCGCCGCGAGCGCGAAGAGCTCACCTTTGCTCAGCAGATCGAGGCCCCCGAGAGCCACTCTGGGGGCCATGATGGCCGCCGCGAACGGGTCCCTCACCACGCGCTCCAGCGGGGATTCACGTCGGGGGGGGAGGGTGTAGGGGATGTACGAATCGTCCTCGCCGTACGAAGACGACGCGCTCGCGGTGTCCTCCGCCGTGTTCGTCGTCGCCTGGACACCACTTGCGTCATTCGCGGAGGCACGAATCACGACAGCACCGCGACGCCGGGACGACACCGAAGACGCGCCGCGACGGGGCACGACGCGCGCGCAGGGTGCGGCTGAACAAGCCATGGTGAGCGCCACCATGATCTCAACGCACGCGATGGCACGTGCGTCGTAGCACTGCGCCCGATTCTGGAAAAACACGTCACACGAGGACACGAGCCGCAACTGCAATCGCCGCTTCTCCTCGTTCGCGCCAAATCCATGCAATAGTTTCCGACTGGCCATCCATAGGAGATGACCCGTGAATGGTGAACGCTCCCTGCGAATCCTCCCGAATCCTAGTGCTTTTGTCTCTGGGCGGCGCATCATTCGTCGTCGCGCGGCTGGTCTCCCGGCAGACGGTGCTGACGCACGTCAACATGGCGACGATGCTACTCGGCACCACCTTCGGTGTCACGTCGGCGGCGCGCGTTAGCGCGGTACGCCCTCGCGCCGGCGCTGGTGCGCGCGTTGCGCTCGATGTGAGGCACGCCGCTTCGCCGACGCGAGTTGTCGGTCTGGGCCGACGACACACGAGTCTCCGCGTCTCCATCCGCGCGTCGCTCGGCGTGGAAGGCGTCGTGGATGAGAAACCGGAAACGGACGTCCCCTCCATGGACGCACAGGCTTCGGTGAGCCGCGATGAGGCGTGGAAGCAGGTGCGTCCCGTCCCCACTCGGAAGGTGCAAAAGATATCGCCAACCTGGCGCGAGTTTTCGAAGTTTGCGCACCACGACTGACCACCCGAGAGTCCTCCATCCCCTGTCCCACGCAGTTCGGGCTTCACGCAACTCTCGTCGTTGGCGTCACTGCGCTCGCGCTGGCCTTCCCTTGTGCGTTCCCGTCCCACGAAACACCCACCCCGGCTTCGCTCGGAGGAGGCGGTCTCAAAGTCGAACGCGTTTTCTACCCGCCTCGAACCGCCGTTTTCAATCAACGCGATTTTTGAAGAGTTCGAGATTTGGAGATTTCCATCGTCGTCGCTTCGCACGCTCACCGTCTGTCTCTCCCATCTCCACAGGCGCGTCTTTAGCGGCGGCGAAGGCGAAGAGCGTGGCGGCGGTTGCAGGTCCGATTCCATTCCTGCCCTTCACGCATAACCAGATCCTGCGAGCGGTTAACTTAGGTTCCCTACCCGCGTGGGCGTCCATGGTGCTTCTTCCGCGGTGGCGGCACACGAAGAAAATAACCCTCGCGGTGGCGGTGGCGTACTCACTGCTGTACGCCACCCTGGCGTACGTGTTGTTCTCCGACTCCGTGCTGAGTTTGGATCTCAAATCCCTAACCACCGCGGAAGGCATTTCGCGGATATTCTCCGACTCCACCGCCGTGCTCGCGGGGTGGGCGCACTTCATCGTTTTCGATTTGTTCACCGCGAGGTTCTTTGTAGAAGACTCAGCGCGCGTCGGGATCCCGCACATAGCCGTGGTGCCGTGCATTTTGGGGTGCATGTTCTTCGGACCGGTAGGGTTACTAACCTACATCGGCGTGAAGAAAGCACATGCGGTGCTCAGGGACCGGGACGCGAGCGCGCCGAAGACGTACTCGTTTTGAGAACGAGAAAGACGAGAGAGAAGAAAAAGCGGGGACGCGACGCACGGCGTGGGAACCAGGCAAATAGACTTAGCAAGACAAGCGAGCGCGCGTAAGAACAAGAATTTAATCAGCGCAATAGAAAGACATCGTATAACTAACATCTCGTACCCTACACGGAAGGCTGGAGACGTCGAGCAGATGCGGTGGCGGAATAAATATTGACTTGAGCATCACCCCCGTGGCACCTTCGGAGGCATCCTGGGCGCCAAAAGATGTGTTTCCCCGCGGGGACTCGAACCCCGGAAGGCCGGGTGAAAGCCGACACTGATAACCACTACATCACGTCTCCCTGGTGAAACCCAGCACGGGGTGCGCGGGTGATGAGACAATTATTTTTTGTTCTATCTTAAAACAAAACGTTCACGTCTACCACAGCCCCTGAACAAACACCTTCATGGACCCAGCCCACGCGCGGGTGTTGTCACTTCATGGGGCAGCCGTTCGCTTTTGCCCACTTCCACACCTTGAGTTGCCTGCGCTTTGTCGCGTGTGAGCACGTCCTCCTGTCCCACGGGCAGCCGTTCGAGTGCGCCCACTGCAGCGTCTCGAGGTGCCCGCCCTCCGCCGCGGACTCGCACGTCTCCTCGTTCCAGGGGCAGCCGTTCGCGCGCAACCACTGCAGCACCTCGAGGTGTCCTTCTCTCGCCGCCCACGCGCACGTCTTCTTGTCAAACGGGCAGCCGTTCGAGTGCGCCCACCGCAGTATCTCGAGGTGCCCGCCTCCCGCCGCCAATCTGCACGTCCTCTCGTCCCACGGGCAGCCGTGAGCGCGCGCCCACTGCAGCACCTCGAGGTTCCCGCCCATCGCCGCGAACATGCACGTAAACTGGTCCCACGGGCAGTCGTTCGCGCGCGCCCACTGCAGCATCTCGAGGTGCC
>TARA_B110000238_G_scaffold201196_1_pt1 | contig 11152 bp, 7 predicted proteins | sample TARA_B110000238 | Tara Oceans TARA_B110000238 (sample SAMEA4397569) | marine metagenome | biome: Polar Biome; feature: [SRF] surface water layer (ENVO:00010504); material: water (ENVO:00002006), including particulate matter (ENVO:01000060) such as... | depth 5 m | reverse complement strand
CTGATGCTTTAGACTGTGAAGAAGCTATTATTTTTAATGTTGATACTGTTTTTTCAGTAGTTGTTGAAATAGCTATAACTTCCAACTATAATGGTTTACCATTAAATTGTTATGGAGATTCAAATGCTACAATTTTAGCATTTGCCACTGGAGGAACTGGTGCTGGTACATATACTTATTTCTGGGAAGGTTCTCCTTTTAATAATTCCTTTACCGGTACATTATCATATCTCGATATATTATCGAATATTGATGCTGGTACTTATATAGCCCATGCAATTGATGATAATGGTTGTCAAGGTTTTCTTTCTGTTGATATTCTTAATCCAGATCCTATTTCATATAACTTTCAAACATCTGATTATAATGGTTTTAATATTTCATGTAATGGTGGTAATGACGGTTCAATAGATTTACTAATAAATGGAGGTAATGGAATTGACTTTAATACCTTACTTTGGAATACAGGAGATACTGACAGTTTAATTGATAATTTATCAGTTGGAACTTATTCGTTTTCTGTTGAAGATATTAATAGTTGTAGTGCCAATGGTCAAATTACACTAACTTCTCCAGGTGCTATTTATTTAGAATTATCTTCAGATACTTTATTATGCTTTGGTGATTCAGATGCTAGTTCTTTCATAGATTCATTAGATAATGCAATTAATCCTTTAACTTATTTATGGAATAATGGTCAAAATGGACCGATTGCGAATAATCTAGCTAGTGGAACTTACAGCTTAACAATTATAGATGATAATGACTGTTTTATTAATTCAAGTATAAATGTTAATGAACCAAACTCTTTAATGTCAGATCTTGTTATTGCACCTAGTTATAATGGTTCTCCAATTAGTTGCTATGGTGCTGAAGATGCTATTGCAACTATAACTTCATTTGGAGGAGTAACACCATATACATATTCATTGGATTCAATATACTATTCAAGTATTTCTACTTTTAATAATTTAGGTCAAGGTTTTTTAAATGTTTGGACTAGTGATGCAAATGGATGTAGTACTTACAATTCTATGTTGATTCAATCTCCTACTCAAATTTCTGCTAATCTTGATACTATTACATCTCCTTCTTGTGATGGTGTTAATAATGGTGAAATCACATCTCTAACAACTGGAGGGATTGGTCAATATTATTATCAATGGTCTACTAGTAGCAGTGTGACGAATGTAATTACTTCGTTATTTTCTGGGATACATACTGTGACAATTACAGATGACAACGGATGTGTCATTTCAGATTCAATAGTTTTAAATTCTTTATATAATTTAAATTCTATTACTACATCTACGCAAGTTAGTTGTACTGGATCCTCAGATGGAGAAGCAACAATTAATGTTTTAAATGGTACAGCTCCTTTTACATATCTTTGGAATAATGGAATGAATATGTCAAATATTGCAGGACTTTCTGCAGGAACTTATGATGTTCTTGTTACTGATGATAATGGTTGTCAATTAACAAATATTGTCGAAGTAACTGAAAGTGATAGCGTATTAACCTTTATTTCTAATGTTATTTCTCCAAGTTGTTATCTTGGTAGTAATGGTTCAATAGAAGTGAATGTTAGCGGAGGCCTTGGTAATTATACTTACCTTTGGTCTACTGGAGAAACATCTTCTTCAATTACAAATTTAATTGCTAATTCATATACCCTAAATATTTCTGACTCTGTTAATTGTTTAGTTTCTGGTACTTTTACTTTAACTCAACCTTTACAGTTAACATATAATTTATCTTCTAGTGATATTATTTGTTTTGGAAATAATAATGGTAATGCAGAGATTCAAGTAAGTGGAGGTACACTTCCTTATACTTATCTTTGGAATGGTTCAAATAATTTTTCATCTAATAATCAAAATCTTGATAGTTTAATATCAGGAATATATTTTATTGATGTAAACGATTCTAACGGATGTACTTTGCAAGATTCAATAGAGATTGAAGAGCCACAATTATTATCTTCTACTATTGAGTTAACTGATCCATTATGCTATAATAGTAATGATGGAACTATATTAATAAATATTCTTGGAGGTATTAGTCCTTACACATCATCATATGGATTGTTAAATCCAACTAACATATCTTCTGATTCAATTATATATCTTAATCTTGGACCAAATAATGATATATTATATGTTTATGATGCTAATAACTGTGAAAATCAATTTGAAATTATATTAGATCAACCAAGTGAATTGAAAGTCTTTAATTTTATCTCTACTGATCCAAGTTGTTTTGATTATTTAAATGGAAGTGCTTCAATAGATGCAGTAGGAGGTACTCCTCCTTATTCATATCAATTGCTTGATTTAAATAGTAATATTATTAATTCATCTTCTCTTGTTAATAATTTAGCTAATGGAAATTATTTATATGTTGTAAAAGATGATAACGAATGTTTAGATGATATTGCTTTTGATATTAATAATCCAAATGAAATTTCTATAATTCCAAATGTTATTGATAATGTAAATTGTTTTGGTGACTTTTCTGGCTCTATAACAGTTGATGTTAATAATGTAATTGGTTCATATCAAATTATTTGGTCTCCAATTGAATTTAACACCAACTCTAATACTGTTGTTGGTTTATCCGCGGGACTATATAATGCAGTTGTAATTGATGATAATGGTTGTACAAAAATTGATTCATTTGAAATTACTCAAAATGATGATATAAATGTAATTTTAAATGTAAAAAACTCAACCTGTAAGACTAGTAATGATGGTGAAATAGAAATTGTTATTTCTGGTGGTATGCCTCCTTTTTCTATCAATAATGATCTATCTCAGATATCTTCTAATATATTTAGTTCATATATGTTAAATTCATTACTACCTGCTAGCTATGCTATTAATATTATTGATAGTGATAATTGTGAATTTAACACATTAGTTAATGTTGACTTTGATGGTGGTTATGATTGTATAAATGAACCTACTATTATATCTCCAAATTTTGATAACTATAATGATGTATGGACACCAATATTAGATTTAGACACAGAAATAAGTGTTAGTATTTTAAATCGATGGGGTCAGAAAGAGTATGTATATATTGGTAATAGTTTGTCGTTTAGCTGGAACGGTATGGCTAATTGGACTGGGGTAAGAGAATTGCCTACTGCAGATTATTATTACATCATTAAATTTAATAACAATAATTTCCCAGCAAAAACTGGAGTCATTACTTTAATAAGATAAAATATGAGAAAGTTAAAAGTTTTAGTATTTACAATGTTTTTTAGCGTAATTGCATTTGCGCAACAATTCCCTTTACAGTCACAGTACCAATTTAATTATTCGGTTATAAATCCCTCTGTAATTGTTGAAAATGACTTTACAAGCGTTAGAGCTTCATTTAGACAACAATGGGTTGGTTTCTCTGACAGGCCAATAGCAACTCAATATTTATCTATGTACAAGGGGTTTGGTAATAACGGTCTTGGAATAAGTTTTTTTAATGATGAAACTGGAGGAGCTTTTAATAAAACAGGTTTGTCATTTAGTTATGCTCATAAAGTTCTTCTTGCAGAATCTGAATCTGAATTATTTTTAGGTATTTCAGGTGGAGCCTCAAAAGTAAATATTTCTAATATTTCAGATCCTGCAATTATTAATTCTAATGATATCTATCCTGAAGTAACATTTGGAATCTATTTAAAGAAAAATGATTTACGTTTTGGTGTTTCTATTCCAGGTCTTTTAAATGAAAATATAGAGCTAACTAACTCTGCTGATAATACTATAGAAAGTAATATTTATACAATGATTTCTTATCAATATCAATTGAATAAAGACATAACAGTATTGCCTTCTTTTTTGCTTAAATCTACTAAAGAAAGAAGTCAAGTTGATGCGAATGTTAATTTAAAATTTAATAATAAAATCTGGGTTGGAGCTTCATATAGACAAGATTTTGGTCCCTCAATATTTGTTGGATTAGATTTAGGAAAATTATTTTCGATTTATTCTCATGATATTACTACTAATGATGCTTATTCATATTCAAATGGTTCGAATGAATTTACTATTGGATATGATTTTAATTCCGCTTTAGATTCAAATTTAACTAGTCCAATTGTGAAAGTTGATGAGTTTTTATTTGATAAAGACAATGATGGTGTTAAAGATAGCATTGATCTTTGTCCAGAAACATTTGGTTCAATAAACGCATATGGATGTCTAGATAATGACAAAGATGGCATTCCGAATGATTATGATTTATGTCCTAATTTATATGGTGAACTTAATCTGCAAGGTTGTCCAGAAATCACACAATTTGAAAAGAAGATTGTCTATGATGCCTTAAATGATTTAAATTTTGATGTTGGTATTTCAGATATTAATTATTCTTCTTACGCTAGCATGTCTGATATGAATTTATTATTGTTGAAAAATCCTAATATGTTTCTTCATATTACTGGATTCTCATCCTCTGAAGGTACAGAAGATTATAATTTAGGTTTATCTGCTCGAAGAGCAAAAGCGGTTCAGAAGTTTTTTATTAAAAGAGGAATAAATAAAAGTAGATTGATTCTAGACTATTATGGTGAAGAAAATCCACTAAATGAGAATAGTAATGAGAGTCAGAAAGCTGTTAATAGAAGAGTTGAATTCTCTCTTGAATATCATATTTATGCTATTGATGAAATTAATGATTTAAGAGTTAAGTTTAAAAAAGAGTTAAATGAAATGAATTTAGATGTGTCTTTTTTAAATTCTACTAATTTTAAACCAAATCTCATTGATACTTTTTTAAAGAATAGTAAAGATGTTAATTTAGATGTAGATGAGAAGATTAATATTGAAGCTCCCAATATTGACATTAAAAAAGAAATAACTCTAAATAAATCTAAAGAAGAATTAATCACAGAAGAAAATATTAATTCTGATGTTAAATCAAATGATATTTCTAATAAATATATTCTTGTCATTTCAGCATTTACTAATGAAGTTAACGCTAAAAAATATATTTCTAATAACCCTTCTTCAAAATATATTTTATCTGGTGATAAATATTACATATATGAAGAAGCAAGAGAATCAAAAGAAGATTTAATATTTTTTAAAAGATCATATAATAAAGAATCTTGGATCAAAGAAATTAAATAATTTATATTAACTTTTCATTTAACTTAGAAAAAATTGTAATTATCAAAAATCTACTATTAATACTATTTAGTATTCCAATATTTGTTTTTGGACAACAAACTTCCAGCTTTTTTCATGATGGATTAAACCGAGAATATATTTATTATTCTCCTGCTGGATTGCCCTCAAATGCTCCATTAGTTTTTGTTGCTCATAGCTTCACTGGCTCTGCCCAGGGAATTATGGGTTATTCAGGAATGAATTCAATAGCTGACCAGAATGGCTTTGCTGTATGCTATCCTCAAGGAACTAAAGATGATTGGAATGACTCTTTTTGGAATGTTGGCTATGATTTTCACTCTGGAGTTACAGTTGATGATATTGGTTTTTTAGAATCCTTAGCTTCTTTCCTTCAACTAACTTATCAGCTGAATATAGAAAAAACTTTTTTTACAGGAATGTCTAATGGTGGAGAGATGTGTTATTTATTAGCTTTTGATGGTACTAATGTTTTTAAAGCTTTTGCTCCAGTTGCTGGAACAGTTTTTCCTAATGGATTAATTAACAATCTTTTTTCACCAATTGCGTCTGTTCCTTTTTTTATAACTCATGCTGATAACGATAATGTAACATATTTTAATGGTGATACATATGATATGTCTTGGGGACCATATTTATCTGTTGATACATTAGTTAATTTTTGGGTAAATGAAAATTTGCTTTCAAATCTTACTATTGACACTTTTCCTGATTTAGATAATAATGGTAAAATAACAATTAGTAATAAATACTCTTCTCTTTCTAGTGTAAATGAAGTGTGGTTATATACTCATCAAAATAATCATAATTGGGGTGATGGGGATATTATTATAGAACAAGAAATTTGGAATTTTTTCTCTCTTATGTCCAATAATTCAACTGATATTAGTGATATTTCTCCAACTAAAAAAATTCTCTATGTAAGGAATTTATTAGGTCAGAAAATAACTGATATAAAAAATAAATTACTTTTCTATATTTATGATAATGGAGAAGTAGAGAAGAAAATTATTTTAGACTAAGTTTTCTAATAGTAATTTCTAATAATAAAAAATGAGTGAATCTCAACCTAATAATCCTTTACATGGTATTAAGTTAGCTGAAATATTAGAATATTTATATGTTAAATATGGATGGGAAGAATTATCTGAAAGAATTAATGTTAATTGTTTTAGAAATAACCCAAGTATTAAGTCTAGTTTGAAGTTTTTAAGAAAAAATTTATGGGCTAGAGAAAAGGTTGAAAAATTATATTTAAAAACTATAGAAAAATAAAAATCAACTAAAGTATTGCTGTCTTTTTCATGCATTTAACAATAGTTTGATAGGTTCTTTCAATATCATGATCTAGTCCTATAGAAATTCTAATTAAACTATCAGAAAGCCCCATTATTTTTCTTTCTTCATCAGGAATTTCAGAAGAAGTAGATAATCCAGGTGAAGAAAATAATGTTTTGTAGAATCCAAGGCTAACAGCTAAATATCCTAAATTTTTATTTTGCATTTCTTCCATCAATGTATTTGCTTGTTCTTTTGTCTTAGCATCAATGACAAATATACCACCAAACCCAAAGCCTATATTCATATTTAGTTTCATCATTTTATTTTGTGGATGATTCTCAAGTCCAGGATATATTACTCTTAATCCATCTTTTTGAAAAGCTTTTGATAAGTACATTGCATTTTCAGAATGTTTTTTCATTCTAAGATGTAAAGTTCTGGTATTTTTAAGAATACTTGCTGCTCTTAAAGAATCCATCACAGGTCCAAGTAGCATTGCACTACCAGAATTTACATCTATTAGTTCTCCTATAAACTCTTCATTAGAACAAATAACGCCCCCAACAGTATCAGACGTTCCATTAATAAATTTTGTTAATGAATGTATAACTACATCTGCTCCCATTCTAGCAGGAGAAAAAATCATAGGAGTGAAAGTATTGTCAACTACTAATTTTATATTGTGTTTTTTTGCCAATTTTGAAATTGCATGAATATCTGAAATTTCTAATAACGGGTTACTCATGGTTTCGCAATAAATAACTTTTGTGTTTTCTGTTATTGAAGATTCAATTTTTTCAAGTTTTGTTGTGTCTACAAAAGTTGTTTTAATTTTAAATTTTGGCAAATAATTTTTCATAAATGCAAATGTGCCACCATAAATTGTTCGGCTACTTATAATTTCATCACCAGCACTACAAATTTGTAAAATCGTAGAAGTAATAGCCCCCATTCCAGAAGCTGATAATATTGCTCCTTTAGTATATTCCATCTCTGAGATTGCTTGTCCTAAATAAGATGTAGAAGGATTTGTATGACGTGAATAAAGATAACAACCCTCTCTAGTTCCTTCAAATACATCTCCCATTGTTTTCCCTTCTAAGTAGGTAAATGTTGAAGAGTCTGCTATTGATGGATTTACACCTCCAAATTTTCAAAAAATTTGTAGATCTTGTATTTTATTTGCTGGTTTCCCCTTTTATTTTTCATTAATTTTTGTTTATTTTCCAATTTTTCTGTTCTTCTTTTGTTTGGAATGTCCATACTACAATCCTGCTTTTTTTATTTGAGGTTCCAATATTTAATGTTTTCACCTCTTTTACTTTTATATCTTCTAATAATTTATAAATACTTTTTAGATTTTTTTCTTTTGAGACTAGAGTTGTAAACCAAAGACAGTTATTTGAATAAAGAATACTTTCTTCTATCATGTTTTTTATAAACTGATATTCTCCACCTTTATAAACCAGTTCATTAGCTACACCTGAAAAATTGAGTTGTATTTTCTTTGACCTTTCACCACTAAGATTTCTTATTTTTCTCATGCTTCCTTTTAAAGCTTCTTTTTTTGAGCTATGAAATGGAGGGTTACAAATGCTTAGATCAATTTTATCTTTTGGTTTTATTATTCCTTTAAAGATATTATTTTCATCTTTTTGTACTCTAAATTTAACTTTTCCTTTAAGAGAGGGGTTGTCTTTAATAATTTTTTTGGCAATCGTAATAGCCTCCGTATTTACTTCAGAAGCAATAAAACTCCAATTATATTCACTAACACCGAGAATTGGATATATGCAACTTGCTCCAACTCCAATGTCTAAGCATGTGATATTATCATTATTATTTAATAAATCAGACATATAATGAATATAGTCAGCTCTTCCAGGTATAGGAGGGCATAAGTTGGTGTCAGGGAACTCCCATTTTTTAATTCCATAATAATGTCTTAATAAAGCTTTGTTAAGTAATTTAATAGCAACAGGATCAGAAAAATGAATAGAGTCTTCACCAAGTTTGTTTTTTTTGATGTGATCTTTTAATTCAGGAATTACTAGTAAAAGTTCCTCTATTTTATATTGTTCTCTATTTTTATTTTTTGGGTGTAAATTTGTTTTGATTTTGCTTTTTTCTTGAACTGAAATTTTGTCATCCATTTCTTATTATTTCTAATTATTAGCTAATAAATTTATAAGCTTCAAATTTACTTTTTTTTAATTTGAAATATCATTAATGAAATATAGAAAAGACACATTTATAAAAAATAGAAATTAATTCTAATAATCTCGTTTTTCTTATTATTATTTTAAAGTTACATGATTAATTTTTAAATTATTTTCTAATTAATTATTTCTGTTAAATAAATGATTAAGTTTGAGTATTAAAACCCCTAAATGAAAAAATATATTCTGATATTGCTATGTATGCCACTAATGGTAATTGGACAAAATATAGTTTGTTTTAATATTGATGCCAATCCTTATCCTAATAATATTGCACTAGCACCGTTCACTAAATATGTAGATGTTTTAGGGTGCTTTAGTATTTATGCTGAGAGTACTATTTCAGATGACAAGGTTTTACATGCAGCGGCAATTGCTGCTGAGTTACTTGATAATAATGAAGATGGAATTGTTGATGACCTACTTATTAGATCTCAGTTAATATTAGATAACGCCTTGATGCCAATCTTTTCTTATGAAGGATCTTCTGCAGAAAATATTTTTTTCAATAATTATAATGGTGATGGTGTCAGCGCTGTTTTATATAAGAATGAAATTGACCCCAGTCAGCCTGGTCATTGGGGTAGTGATGCTTCAGTTGAAGAGATATTACATACAATTAATCATGTTGGACATACTAATGTATATCCTGCATTATTTAGTTTACAGCCTAATTCATCTCAACTATCTAATGCTATGGACATAGCGCGAGGAGGACAATTTTTAAGTATGCCCAACCCTTATCCATCTTCTGCTTGGTATCATTATGATGATTTTACATGCGATTATGAGTGTATGGCTATAGAGTATATATATTGGGCTATTGTTAGTAATATGGGTATATTAGATGATTCGCAGACTGCTTCAGGAATTGCAGATGAGTGGGAGTTATATAGTCCTTATTTATTACAAGTAACTGATAGTTTAATTTTTAGTTTAATTAGTAATCCTCAAAATTTAATTCCTCAATTCGCTCCTGATGGAAATTATTGTCCTAACGTTAATTTTATATCAGAGAATAGTGTATATAAAGGAAATAGTGTGATAGTAGATCTTTTAGGAAGAAAAACTACCATTAAAAATAATACACTTATTATTAAAATATTTGATACTGGTAAAGTATTAAAGAGCTTTATTGTAAAATAATATCTATAGATTTTTTGCTAATCAATTTTTGATTTAAAATTAAAAAGTATACTTTAATTTCTTAAATTTGATGAAAATAAGTTCATGAAAAAAATAATTTTAGTTCTTTTATTTTCTATTTCATTTATTAGCTCTAAATCAGAAATTCATACTATAATGGTTTGGGATGGATATATGCAGTTCTTACCATCGATTACGTATCTTGATCTTGGTGATACTATTCACTTCTTACCATTAGATGCCCCATCAATGGTTCATACCATTACTTCTACTAATATACCTGCTTTAGCTGCTTCTTTTGATGTTGTTTGGCAAGCTCCAGCAGATACTTTCTTTCAATATATTCCTCAGTATGCCGGTACGTATGATTATGTATGCACCCCTCATATTGCTATGGGCATGATTGGTTTATTTATTGTTAATAATCCTGCGTCAAGCTGCGCTGATTCCTTGCATGTCAGTGATGTTGATATTAATAATTCTGATTTAACTATAGAATTTGCAATTTATAATGGCTTTAATTCTTTTCTTAATTATCCTCATGTTATTTATACATTGGATGCTAATAATGATACTATTCAAACTGGTAATATGAATTTATTTGGAGCTATTAATTTAGATACTACTTTTTATAATTACTCAATTTCTAATCCAGTTTCTCCCACTTATCCGATTGAAATATTTTTTGTTTATGGCGTGAATGGTTCTGTAGGAGGAGATACTTGTACTCTTATTTATAATTCCTCTTTATCAAATACTAGTTTTATAAATTTTCAAAATAACAGAAGGCTCTTAAAGATTGTTGATTTTCTAGGCAAGCAAGTCAATACTAGCAGTAATAAAGTTTTATTTTATATTTATGATGATGGCACAATAGAAAAAAAAGTTTTTTTAGATTAATATAATTTATAGTTATGCTTAGCATAGTAATTAGCTAATAAAATTAGATATTCGCGGACTTTTATAATTTAAGCAAAAAATGCATCCAATTATTATCATAGAATACCCATCTTCAGAATGGATACGAAATATTATCATTACAATCTTTTTGATGATGAGCTATTTCCTTATTTCTTTGAAAGTCAAGGGTGATGATTTATTATTATTCTTAAAGTTAAGTGGATTATCTGTTTTAGCGATGACTTTATGTAATCATGTTTTGTTAGTTGAAAGTGGTTCTTGGGAGATATCAAAAGATCTTCCTTTACATTTATGCAGTATATCTGCTTTAATATGCTGTGTTATCTTTTTTGTTAAAGAAAAACAGTTTTTATTTGATTTTTTATTCTACGCCGGCATAATTGGAGGTATTTTATCAATCTTAACACCTCAAATAACATTATATGA
>TARA_B110000238_G_scaffold86184_1_pt1 | contig 11167 bp, 10 predicted proteins | sample TARA_B110000238 | Tara Oceans TARA_B110000238 (sample SAMEA4397569) | marine metagenome | biome: Polar Biome; feature: [SRF] surface water layer (ENVO:00010504); material: water (ENVO:00002006), including particulate matter (ENVO:01000060) such as... | depth 5 m | reverse complement strand
ATCTACATCTACATCTACATCTACATCTACATCTGGGTCAACATCGGATCGGGATGAACGTGATTCTGGGACCTCTACCCTACCCACCATCCATTTCCGACTAACCAGCACCCCACCCCGGAGCCCCGCACGTCACCAGCTGGGACGCCTAGTATTGGTCTGCATTACTAATATAGACCAATGGTGCAGAACTAGAGCTGTCTAGGGCATTACTGCGTGTCTCACGCCACCTGCGGTAAGACCTGAGCGACTGCGCTGCAATACGCGCCGTGATATCAGCCTCAACTTCTTCACCGGCATCTCGCTCAGCGCCATCGTCAACAGCACCATCATCAACAGCACCATCGTCAACAGCACCTGAGGTCAGCGAATCACCCGAAAATCCAAACAAGTAACGCATGAGCACCAGGTCATCCCTAAGGGGTTTAGATGCACCATCATCCGATGGGTCTAACGCTGAATCAGCATTGGTCAGGTAACCTGCAATGGCTTAGACCAGCCTCGCCTTGCCTCACCAAACACAGCGCCAGAGGTTAAGGGCTACGACGCCTCTACGAGAACAGGAGCGCATTTCGAATTTTGCATTCTAGTAAAGGTAGCCCCTTCTTCAGACAACGACCAGCGTACCAACTCAGCGATAACTTCCGGTTGATCATTCTGAGAGTAATGCGAGGCACAGGGCAGGCGCCAATACGAAGCAGCCGCGCGTCTGTTTCGCAAACAATTCTCCCAGACAAAATTGCCAATCTCTGTTTTGGCAATCGGGTCTTGCTCACCCCAGATTAGCGTTGCGGGTATCTCACTACGGTTCAGCGTTTGTAACCAAGTTTTTTCAAATTCATGCCGATCCTCAAGATACCGCAGTGTTTTCGGGAACACCGTAGTGCCGCCTTGATACTTAAAAGTAGACGACATATTGAGCTGCTCTTCCTGCGTTAGGACAGGTGAATAAACTTTGGCTAACGCTGCGGTGAATCTGCCCGGCGTTAAAATAAAGCGCGTCATAAACGGCCCAAACACAGGTAACGTCAAATATTTTTGGGCAGCGGTTAACTCAGCCAAAGGAAGATATAAGCCGCCGTTAAGAATGACATGATGGTCTATCTTGTAAGCCGGTGAGTCCGTTTGTTGATAGCGGGCAAGAAACGCAAAGCCAACACTCACGCCTTTGTCATGAGTGAAAAGGGTAAACCTGCTAAGGCCCAAAACCTCTCGAACAAAGTAATCAATAAGCTGGGCATCATCCGGAACAGAGTAGCGATAGCTTCCCTTGGGTTTATCAGAAAACCCGTAGCCTGGCGTGTCGATAACCCCGATATAGTATTCTTTTTCTAATACGCTAATCAGTTCCTTGAAATCATAACTACTTGTTGGCTCGCCATGAATCATAACGATTCTGGGGTTATCGATATTGCCGAATGTACGGTAAAAAATATTTAGCGCAGGCCATTGACTGTTTTCAGTCTGCCTTGATAGCCAACGGAAATACGATCCGCCACGACCCCATAATTCAGCATCGGGCCCAACGCCCGGATTATTGCTATAAAACGCGCCAATAGTGCTAGATTTATCCAAGGGGTTTAATAACGAATATAGTGCAATTGAAAAGACAATGGTGATGAATGCAATGGCAAAGGAAAAGGCAATGGCAATGACTTTAACGCGGGTAGATCTGAGCAGTTTCCTAATCCGATCCTTTGTATTTGCGCAAAATGCTTGCACCTGGCGTGTCTGGGACTTTAACTCGCGGCAACTGCCCCGATTGCGATTTATCGAAGAAATGATCGCCATAGAACCTCGTCGGTCAACGCAGCCACCCCGATCGACATAAGCTAAGTTAGTCGGAGGCCCTGCATCCTCTTAATTTGTCATGTTGATGGTAATATCGCGACATCAATAGGCAACGAACCCTGAGATGCCCTTGGCGAAATTGTGACGTGGCGCGTTCGGGGAAACCAATAGGTCGCGATGCGGTATCAGAAGACCTTAGAAATAAAGATTGATAAGCTGCTCAAATCAGACGCTAAGTAACCTGATGCCGAGGGGAAAGTGGCATGCCATTAGTCTGTAAATCAGAGGCCGCTAAGCGGGTCGCTGCTACACGCCAGAGCATTCATCGCAAGATCAGCGGTGAGGCTTACGCCTAAATGGTTGCATCACGGATTAATATGAACAAATGACAACGCTAATAGGTCCAGAAAAACTGCTTGAAATAATTTCAGAGCCAAACCTCGCTGACGCCGGGCCAGGTGACGTCAGCGCAATTGCATTGGACCTGCGTGATCAATGTCTGAACGAACAGGAAGTAAGCAGGGTCAAGCAGTGGCTGACTCATCAACCCGTTGTCATAGTGGGTTTAGTCAATGAAAACCGTCAACTCATCGACGCGCTGGATCTGGCTGTAGATTCGAACGCAGAGGTTGAAACAAGTCTGAACGCTATCCATCGTAATCCAATGGCAAGCGCTGTGCTGGTTCAGGTTACCCGCGCCACTGCATCGCTGCCCATCGCGACCGCACTGTCTGTAGAATCGCTTGGTTATGCAACGCTGCAAAGTGGTGAAGAGTTCCGTCTCTGGCTCGCAGAGTACCGGAAGACAAAAAAATCAAACAAAACGATTCAAGTATCAAACCCCGTGGTTATTGAACGCAAGGGTTCTGCGCTCCACCTCCAGTTAAACAGCCTGGAGAATCGCAATGCACTCTCGACCGCCATGAGAGACGGTCTGACTGAAGCCTTTAAACTGGTAGCCGTCGATGCATCTATTCAACGGGTCATTGTCTCGGGTAACGGACCCTGTTTCAGCGCTGGCGGCGATCTTACCGAGTTTGGCAGCGCGAAAGACCTCACTATGGCACACCACATCCGCCAGTTAAGAATGCCAGCACAGTATCTTGCACCCCATGCCGCGAGATATTCTTTTCAATTGCATGGTGCCTGTATTGGCGCCGGTATCGAACTACCTGCCTTCGCTCATCACCTCACGGCAAAGCCTGATAGTTTTTTCCAGTTGCCGGAAGTTGGCATGGGATTGATCCCTGGCGCTGGTGGCTGTGTCAGCATTCCGCGACGAATCGGTCGTCATCGAACGAACTACCTCGCTATCACGGGCGAGAGATTATCTGCGGAAAAAGCGCTGAGCTGGGGATTGATCGACGAGATCGTAGATTAGCGTTCAGTCTAAAAAGAGTCATGCTGATGGCAGGTGCTTTATCCGAGTTTCGAATTTGTAATTTTACCGGCCAGCTTGCGGGTGCCGCTGCAACGTGATGACTCGCACCTTTGGCGCGCCGCTACACCAGAAATCAAAAAAAGACACCGTAAATCAGAAAGGCAGTCCATTGTCCTGCCTTTCCTGGGTTCAACATTCAGCGATCAGTGACTGTGGAATCAGACCGTAAGCCTTGATCATCTCATCGGCATAAGTAATCTTACCCGTCATTGCTTTGGCATCGCCATGCACAAGTCGTAGGCACGCTTCTGCCATATCTTCAACCGGCGTGACCCGACTTTTTGACGCCCGTGTAATCAGATTATGAAAAACCGCACCCGGCGTTGCAACTAATCCCGGCGAGATGACATTGACGCCAATGTTCTGATCAAAGACTTCCGCGGCAAGGCCGCTCGTAAACCGTTCTAATGCCGCCTTGCACATACCATAGACAATCCCACCTTTAGAACCCGCATCAACCGGCGGGTGTATTGCCGCATGGGATGAAACATTCAAGATCCAGCCAGAACGACGCTGGATCATGCCCGGCAGGATCATTTGAGCGAAATGAAACGGCGCGTAAACCTGCACCGCCATCATCAAATCGTATCGCTTCTTGGAAAATTCAGGGGTCGACGCGTAATAGGTTACCGCCGCATTGTTGACCAGAATATCGATGGGGCCGAACGCCGCTTCGGTTTCGCGAACCAGGTTTTCCCGATGTTCGCTAAGCGCAAGGTCCGACCGGACGGCCAGAGCCTCGCCACCCGCCCCATGAATATTACTTACAACAGAATTGATGCCACCTCTTAATTTGTGATCACCATCTTCCAGTGTGCGTGCTGAGACGACAACCTTTGCGCCTTCTTGAGCATACCGGTAAGCAATGGCTTCACCGATGCCACGGCTCGCGCCTGTGACAACAGCAACCTTTCCCGCTAGCAAGCCATCTTTTTTTACTAATTCTGAATTCATCCCATTGATCTCGTTTAGATTCAGCCCCTAGTTTACCCCTCGCCAGACTAGGAGCGGATCAGGGTTTAAGCTGGCGAATTAATCATTCGTGACAATTTTCAAAGCCTGCAGGTGACTGATTTCCTCTGCATCAAAGCCGAGTTCACCCAAAATCTCCTCGTTGTGCTCACCCAGCATTGGTGCGCAGGTGGGTCCTACCTTCGCTATATTGGATATTTGAATCGGATGATTGATGATGAGCGGTGTCTTGATTCTGTCGTCTGTGGGCACAATGGCCATCTGATTCTGCAGAACCTGTGGATCGCTTTTGCTCTCTTCCACCGTGGCAACCAGGTTGACCGGTAGCTCAAAAGAATCGAAGGTCACAAGCCAGTGTTCGGCTGTCTTTTGTTCGATAATTTCCTGCAATTCCAGACCCAGTGGTTCACGGTTTTCGAACATCAATTCCTGACTACTGAATCTGGGGTCCGTTAATAACTCGGGGGCATCCAGCGCGACAAACAGTAAACTTTGCAACTCTTCGGTGCGGATCATATTGAACTGTAGCCACCGCCTATCGCTGGTCTCATAAGGGCGCAGCATCACCGGCGGACTTTCATTCAATGACCGATACATCGGCATATCACCGTCAGCCATCACGCCCTGCGCGATGCCCGCGGCGGACCAGAGGCCGTTAGCAAGCAATGAGGTTTCCACCATTGCGCCTTCTCCAGTACGCTCACGCTTTAACAAGGCTGTCACAATGCCAGCATATAAGGCGACACCTGTAGGATGGTCACCCATGCCGGGAAGACCCTGGGTTGGTCTCGTACCGGGTTCCCGCATAAGCTCCATTAGTCCGCTTCGAGCCCAGTAGGCCAACTGATCGAATCCTTTGCGCTGACGCTCCAGCCCCTTCTCTCCGTATGCGGTAAGCGATGCGTAGATCATCTTGGGATTTAGCGGTTTCAGGTCTTCATAGGTAATGCCGAGAGATTCCCGAACCGAGTACGGTTGATTCGTGATAAAGACGTCACAGCCAGCGACCAGTTTACGAAGGATATCCATCCCGGCGGGTTGTTTCAGGTCCAGTGCCATACCGCGTTTGTTGCGCCCATCGAGTTGCCAGAACCAATCGCTGTCAGCATCGGGCGTGGTTCGCAGATCGCCCAGCATCCGAAGCATATCGCCCCCACCGGGCTGCTCGATTTTGATGACATCAGCACCATAGTCCGCAAGCATCATTGCCGCCGCAGGTGCGGCAATGACCGTTGCGCAGTCGATCACTTTAAGTCCAGAGAAGAGATAATCGCTCAATTTTTTTCCTTATGCCTGAGTGGAATCTACACATCGGTACACTACCTCGCCCCCTGCGAATTCACAAATGTGCGCAACCCGCCCTCTTTATCATCGCCCGCGTATCGCGCTTAAGCTAATGCGTGGTCAGGTTTCGGTCTGGATGGATCGCCTGGCAGAGCCCATTCATTCATAAAAGCGATGTGCCATCGCGAGAATAGATCATCTCACCATCGCGAATGGTCATGCGTACATGGGCGCTGGCGAGATCCGTGCACAGGTCTTTCCATGGAAGGTTCAGGAGGCATAGATCAGCAGGTTCACCGGGCGAGATTGTTCGCAGTGTAAAAGGATCCCCAAGTCCTCCTAAAAATTTCTTGAGCGCACTCACAGGTGCAATGCGCTCGTCCTCACCGAGAAGATTGCCAGATATTGTCTGTCGATCGACTGCGGCTTTCATTGCAACCCAAGGGTCCGGATGGCCAAAAGGACTGTCGGTGCCGAAGGCAACCGGCACACCCGCATTAACCAGTGAGTTCACCCGGTATAGAAATGGATGTTCTTCACGAGCAATATCTCGGATATAGGCATCACCGCGCTCATAGATAAAGTTGGGTTGGGTCACGATACCCAATGCCAGTTCCAGCAGTTGCTCGATTAGCGCCGGCGGCACAACCGAGGCGTGCTCAATCCGGTCGCCCTTTCTTGCGCCTGCGGCTCTGAAAGCAGACACGCTAAAAATCAGTTCTACTTCTGTCACGCAATGAATCGCGACATTACGGTTCTCATGATGACTCCGCGCAATCGCCACAACCAGATCCGAAAAATTAGGCAGTGATGCGTCGTGCAGATGGAATTTGGTTTCACCCCGTGTGAGTCGACTGCTGTCAATAGCATAAGACCCTGAAAGCTCAGGCCGCCCGGACAGCCTCACCTTCTGCAGGATCTCATCAGCTGATTGCAGCGCGCTGAACCAATCCCAGGTCTGCAGATTGTTGGCAGGCGTCATATCATTGATGCCGGTAATGCCGTAAGCCGCCAGCTGCCTGCTTGCCCGACCGATGGGTGGCGGCGCCGCTCGGGTGAGATGGCCAAGCAGTTCATCGACGTCATAAAGCCTGCCGTCATCGCCCGCCAGGCGAATTTGTTCATGTGCCTCAAGTCCGGCGGCAGCGGCTCGAATAATGTCGAGGCCCGCACTGTTGAGTATCCAAAGTCGACCCGAGCGATGCTGAAGTCTGATGGGCCGATCCGGCCCGTTGGCATCCAGCCAGTGCTTATCCAGATCAGGCCTCACACTTTCGTGGTAACCAACGCCACGCAGCCAGCCTGTGCCCGGGTGATTGTTCAGGCAGGTCGCCAACTCGTCTTCTGAATTCACATCGGGCGGGCCGCAACGAACAGAATCGAAGGAAGCTGCATAGGACATCAAATGCATATGATGATCCTGCAAACCAGGTATCAGCAGGCAACCACCTGCATCAATGATCTGATCGCCGGGCTCAGGCTGGAGCCTGCCAACCGCCTGGATCGTCGTGTTGACAAGACGGACGTCCCCGAAGGTCGAGTGGCCATCAGCGGACAACAGTTCGGCATTGCGAATAATGCGTGCCTGGTCAGTCACGCTCTATCTGGAACCACTCGCGAACGACGCGACGCAGTAATTTTCCGGTTTCGTTGTAGGGTAGCTCTGATGTGTGATGGATGACCTCTGGCACGCGAGAAGAACGAAGATGTTCACGGATGTACGCTCTGATTTCATCCTCACTAACTTGTTGACCTGATGCTTCCACCAAAGCGAGTGCGACGACCTCACCCCATTCTTCGGAGGGCATGCCAACCGCCGCCGCATCAGCGACCGCCGGGTGCCGATGAAGCAGGTCCTCGATTTCGCCGGGTGAAATGTTCTCGCCACCCCGAACGATCACGTCGTCAACTCGACCTGAGAGGTAGAGGTACCTGTGATCATCCAGGTATCCCGCATCGCGGGTCGGAAACCAGCCATGCGCGTCGAGAACACTTCGGCCCTCATATTCCCCAGAGACCTGTGGGCCACGGACATAGATCTCACCGGCTTCCCAAGGGCCAACGGGCTTACCCTGATCATCACGAATTTCGATTTCAACCGACGGCAGAGACTTGCCGACTGAACCCAGTCTTGCATGCACTGCGGCATCATCATGGTCTATGGCCGCTCGATGGTCATCCGGATCGAGCAGCGTAATCGTCGAACTGGTTTCAGTCAGACCGTACGCATTTGTAAAATTCACGTGTGGGAAGAGTCTCAGTGCGCGTTCGATCACCGGCACTGGCATCTTGCCGCCACCGTAGGCGATTGACTGCAGACTGGTCAACGCGCGCGGGTCAATGATGGACTGGTCCAGTTCCTCGATGATTCGGGTGAGCATTGTCGGGACGACAAACGCACTACTCACTGCATGTTCTATACAAAGTCTCAGCCACTCGCCTGGATCAAAGGCGGGCAGCAGCACGATTTGCCGGCAGGCATAGATGTTACTCATAACCGCTGATATGGCGGCAATGTGGTACGGGGGAACAGAGACGAGCGTCGCGTCTTCTTCTGCCGCACCCATAAACTCCACTGTCCCCAGAATGTAAGAAACGAGGTGCTCATGGCGCAGGGTCGCGGCCTTTGGCGTACCGGTCGTGCCACTCGTGAAAAGCTGCACAGCGACTGCAGCGGGATCTTCATGCCAGTCGATTTCCACGTCATCGCCGCTGAAAACATCTTTCATGAAATCGCTCGAACTCTGGATCACCCCGTTATCGAACGTGTAACGGCCTTCGTTTGCGCCGATGATCAGGTAGGCAGGATCTATTCTTTCAAGCAGGGCACCGATCTGCTCCTCACTCAAGCGATAATTAATCGGTACATAGGGAATGCCAGCCATGGCGGCGCCCATGAGCGCCACAGGGACTAACGGACTCGAAACATCCAGCAACGAGACATACTTGCAATCGGCTGACGAGAATTTGACAGCAGCCCGCTTGGACGCCGCGAAAAGTTCTTTGTAGGTGTAGTTCTGCCCGTCGTGGCTGAGAGCGCAACGGTCAGGGCAGGCGTCGGTAGCCATCTGCAGAAATAGCGCGATATTCATGATCAGTCAGACGACGGCAGTTTCTTGGTGTCCTTGGTCATCAGTTCTGCCTCATTGTAGTAGAGAGAGCCCTCGCCGCTTTTCACGCACAGGACTTCGACGGTATCTGCCTCATTAACGTATCGCTTGCCGATAAGACAGCCGTGCATCTTCTCGGAAACTGCTTCTGCCTTGCCCGGGGATTCGCCCATAGCGGCACCACCGCAAGAGAGACCATCTCCATCAGTCGCCTTAATGATCATGATCTCGGCGCCACAAACGGCACTTTTTAATCGGGTTCCTGGTTTTAGCAAGTTGATTTCCATTTAATTGTTCTGCCCCGCCATCTTAATATACTTCTTCCTGGGCGACGACCTGTGATCCTTTTAGATTCCGGGATTTTCCCCCGTATTTGAGTAGCCCGCTATTTGCTGTCCAATAATCTTAAGCAAGGCGTTTGGACGTGAAGAAGCCACAGACCGAAGAACAGATCATTGGCTTTCTGAGCGAGGCTGAGAGCGGATGCCTGTCGAGGAACTGGGTCGGCCACACGGTTTTTCGCAGGGCAGCTGTATAGGCCTGACAACGCAAGTTTGATGGCATCACCGTGTCCGACGTGAAGCGCCTCAAGGACCTAGACGCAGAGAAACGTCGGCTGAAAAATCGCCTCGCAGAATCGCCATTGGAACACGCGATTACCCGAGAGGCGTTGCGGCGCTAGGAGTCGCTAAGAATCGCTAGGCGAAGCTCGCAGCGGCATGCCCACTGCCGCGGGTGATTCGCTCAGGCAACGCTAAAGCGTTCATCAGAAAGCCGATGATCGCGTGGATCCATACGCGCTGTGTCGTCAGTAAGGCATTGGCCTCCAGAAGGATTTCGTGAAAGAATCAAGGTCTAATTTTAAATTTAGTGGAGTTCTTATGTCAGAAGCCTTGAACCAGGCTGAATCTAAAGAGACTGAGGCGAACGCTTGGGCGTCTCAAAAGCCGACGCTGTTGGAAGAGCGCCGTGAGCGAAAACGCAAACTGACAGCGGCCCTTCGAGTGTTTGGAAAGTTTGGGTTTGATGAGGGGGCTGCAGGCCACTTTACGGTCCGCGACCCAGAGCAGCCGGATCATTTTTGGGTTAATCCGTTTGGGCGATCCTTCAAGCAAATGAAAATGTCTGATTTGATTCTCGTTAATCATGCCGGTGAGATTACCGCAGGCAACGGTCTTTTGAATCAAGCTGCATTTGCGATTCACTCGCAAATCCACAAGCACTTGCCACATGTTACGGCCGCCGCGCATACCCATTCCCTTTATGGTAAGACATGGTCGAGTCTTTCTCGGTTACTGGATCCGCTAACGCAAGATAGTTGTGCTTTTTTTGAAGACCATGTCCTCTTTGAGGATTATGCAGGGGTGGTTCTTGAAACCAGTGAAGGCGAACGCATTGCCGAGCAGCTCGCCAAGCACAAAGCCATGATTCTGCAAAATCATGGTTTGCTCACTGTCGGCGAGACAGTTGACGAAGCGGCTTGGTGGTTTATCTCAATGGAGAGAACCTGTCAGAGTCAATTATTGGCGGAAGCTGCGGGCAAGCCGGTTTTGATTGAAGCCGATACCGCGCGCCTAACGCAGACGCAAGTCGGTTCAAAGATCGGCGGTTGGTTCAGCTTTCAGCCAATTTATGAAGTGATGGTCGCTGAGTCTCCTGAGATGTTTGACGAGGACTAAAGTTGTCAGGTCATGTGGTGATCTAAAATACGTCTTTAAGCCGCCGAGATAGAGCGCCAATATTGGCGCCTGCAGTGCAAGTTACGTCCAAGATCTTGATTACGCTGTTGAAGCCAAGGCACAAGGCTTCACTTTTCACTATTGTTTTTTGAACCGCTCACCTTTTTCGAGCTTGGAATACCCAGTGAGGCGTCCCTAGATTTGTAGACGACGCGCTGAGTCAGTATGAAAGCCAAGCGAAATGAAAGCCTAGTGACGCGGGTATGAGTAAAGGAATTGAGCTTGCTCGGCCCCTTTTTAACCCATTTATTCGAACGTTTCTGGCTGAGGTAGATGCTTGTACATTCTCGCCAACGATACGCCAGACAACCCGAACTGAAACCTTTACAGTGGACGCCATCGATAACAGCTGACACCTTTTAAAGAGATCCATTTATGACAGCAGTAACCCTCCCCGAAGCAGGTGAAACGCCCGATCAAACACCAGGGTACGGTACGAAACGTTACCGTACCTATGTGCTTTCAGCCCTAACGCTGATCTATATTATGAACTTTGTGGACCGCGGACTGCTGGCCGTGGTCGGTCCTGAGCTTGTGCCGGAGCTCGGTCTTTCCGATACCCAATTCGGCCTGCTTACGGGTTTCGGTTTTGCCCTGCTTTACACCATCGTGGGTCTTCCCCTGGCGCGCTATGCGGACGCGGCTCACCGTGTGTGGATTATGACCATCTGCGTTGCGCTATGGTCGCTTATGACGGTGCTCTGTGGGCTCGCAACCGAAATCACCATTGGCTCGGTCACCATTGGTGCGTTCTGGGTTTTGTTGGTGTGTCGGGTCGGTGTCGGTATTGGCGAGGCCGGTTGTACACCGCCGGCCAACTCGTTGATCGC
>TARA_B110000238_G_scaffold200922_1_pt1 | contig 11182 bp, 10 predicted proteins | sample TARA_B110000238 | Tara Oceans TARA_B110000238 (sample SAMEA4397569) | marine metagenome | biome: Polar Biome; feature: [SRF] surface water layer (ENVO:00010504); material: water (ENVO:00002006), including particulate matter (ENVO:01000060) such as... | depth 5 m | reverse complement strand
GCTGGTGTTAGTGAAATGACTGCCTCTCGTGCATTGCGAAATGTTACAGATGTATCGCCACTTACTCGAATAAAAGTTAAGGCCGCAGCCACTGAACTTGGATACGTCCCAAATCGAATTGCGGGAAGTCTTGCATCCCAAAAAGTTAATTTGGTAGGTGTCGTTATTCCTTCTGTCAAAAGTTATGTATTTTCAGAAGTCTTAGATGGAATATCAGCATCGTTAAATCCATCACAATTACGTCCAGTATTTGGTTTAACAGATTATAATTTAGACACAGAAGCTGATGTTATTCGTGAAATGCTAGAGTGGCGACCAAGTGGTTTGATCATTGCAGGATTAGAACATTCTGAAGCAGCAAAACAAATTTTATGCAACACAAATACACCTGTAGTTGAAATAATGGATACAGATGGAGATGCTATTGATTCATGTGTTGGAATATCACATTACGATGCAGGGTATGATATGGCGCTAGCTATTTTAGCTAAAGGTCATAAGAAAATTGGTTTTCTAGGTACGAAAATGACGTTAGACTTTCGAGCATCTAAACGGTTTAACGGTTTTGTAGATGGCTTGAACACTCAAAGTATCAAACTAATTGATCAAGAAAATTATACTTCAGGATCCACCGTTAAAAAAGGAAGACAATCTACAGAAGCAATGCTTGCAAGAAACCCTCAACTAGATTGCATATATTGTTCGACAGATGTCATTGCAATGGGAGCGGTAATGCATTGTATAGTAGCAGGTATTTCAATTCCTGATAGTTTAGCAATTGCAGGCTTTAATAATCTAAGTATGACTTCAGGTTTACCGATAGAGCTGGCAACAACAGACTCTTTACGTTTTGATATTGGAAAAGCAGCTGCAGATTTAATACTAAAGCGTAATCGACCGGGAATTATTACAAGCCCAGAAAAAATAGAACTAAAAACTCTATTAAATATTGGAACTAGTATCTAAAATTTAATTTCATTCAAAAACGGTGGGTTAGAACCTTTACGAGATACAGTGATAGCTGCAACTGTAACTGCAAATTCAAGTGATCTTTGTATTTGGCTTATACTTAATTTATCAATTTTATCTTTTGAAAGGCATTCAAGTTGACTTAATCTAGATAAAAATCCAGCATTAAAAGTGTCACCCGCTCCAACAGTATCGATAACAGTTACTTTTGGTACAGATATATTAATCGGTTTAACACCCCTAACGTAGGCAATGGCTCCATCCTCACCTTTAGTAACAATAACTAACTTAGCGCCCAAATCATGCAGTAAACCAACTTTATTATCGATTGCATCTTCAAAATTAAAAATCCAATTCAGATCTTCATCTGAAACTTTCACAATATCTGAAACTGAAATCATATTTTTTAAACGAGCCCGATAAGAGATCTCATTAGTTATAAAACCTGGCCTTATATTAGGGTCCAGCATAGTTACGCGTTTTTTCGATTCACGAAGAAATAACGTTTCATATGTCTCAGCAGCAGGTTCTACACATAGACTAATCCCACCAAAGTAAAGAGCTGAAATATTCTCTGGAATTATTGGAATATCATTAACTTCAATCAATCGGCCTGCTGAATTTTCATCATAAAATGTATATTCAGCATTGCCATTTTTAAGTAAAACAAAAGCCAAAGTTGTCGGTCTATCACTGCGAATCAAAAATTCTGTAGATACATTAGAATTTAATAATTCTTTATTTAGCTGTTTTCCAAAAAGATCTGTAGAAATACCAGAAAGTAATGCAACAGGTGTATCAAGGCGCCCTAATGCAATGCTTGTATTAAAAATTGCACCACCTGAAAGTGGGGAAAATGCAGCCTTTCCATCAGAATCCGCAATAGGAATCATATCAATCAGAGCTTCGCCACAACACAATATCACTCTATAATTATTCCTTTTGTTAAACTTACGCTACGCGTAAGCCAGTTTTAATATCAAAATAATGCGCAAGATTCGCATTAAAATTAAAGTACATAATAGCACCTTTGGCAACAGAAGGCGTCGAATCCATTTTTGCAATAAACTCAACACCAGTTTCAGTGACTAAATGTACCAACGCATATTCACCAAGGTTCTCAACTAAATCTAGACGACCCTGGATGATAGCAGCTTCAGTTCCACATTTAATAAAATTTTCTGGACGGATACCTATTTTTAGCTTTTCACTCATCGGTTTCATTAGACGTTTGTTAGCTGCAGTTACTAAATCAGTTTGTTTGAAAAAATTCATTTTAGGGCTGCCTATAAATTGCGCAACAAAAGCATTAGCAGGACGTTCATATAATTCAATCGGTGACCCAACTTGTTCAATAAGACCATCACGTAAAACAACAATTTTATCAGCCAATGTCATTGCTTCAACTTGGTCATGGGTCACGTATATCATTGTAGTCTTGAGACGATCATGGAGGCGTGCTATTTCAAGACGTGTTTGAACACGTAAGGCAGCATCAAGATTTGACAATGGTTCATCAAACAAAAACACATCAGGATCTCGCACAATCGCTCGACCAATTGCTACTCGTTGGCGTTGTCCACCAGAGAGATTACGAGGTGATCGTTCAAGATAATCGTCTATTTGCAAAATTTCTGCTGCCGCAGAAACACGCCGCTCGATTTCATCAACTGCTGTCTTTGCTTGTTTTAAGCCAAATGACATATTTTGTTTCACCGTCATATGTGGGTATAAAGCGTAGGATTGAAAAACCATGGCCACTCCACGTTTCGAAGCATCTACATCGTTTACTTCCCGATCACCAATAAAAACTGTCCCATCTGTAATATCTTCAAGTCCTGCAATCATTCGTAACAACGTTGATTTACCGCAGCCAGATGGGCCAACAAATACTACAAATTCGCCATCTTTAATATCAAGGTCAACCCCATGCATAACTTCTGTTGTTCCATAACTTTTTCGGACTCCAAGTAATTTTAAACTGGCCATTTTCGCTCCATTTTAGATATTTCAATACGCAGAACTTCTGCAAAATTAGGGTAGGTTTTAGGTATCTCGCCCCAAAGTTGACGACTATTAATAAATTCATCCCTACCAAGCATTGAGCTAAGTGAATCCCAACTTGGTTCTAAATAATCAAAATCGACTTTACCGGCTAAAACATGTTGAGCAAATTGATGCCAACTTGCAATACTTCTAATAGAAAATAATGGTGTAATGCCTTGAGCAAAACAACCCTCCAATGTTGGTCTTATAAATATTGGAAACTTAGCCATACCATCGGCACATATCCGGGATACAGTGTCCCCAATTGCTTGATTATTAAAACGTTGTTCAATTTTTTCTAGATATTCATATTTAGAAAAGGGTAACTCGATTGTTAATGCAGGAAGTACTTCTTCACATTCAAACCCTTTAAAATGTGCAAATAAATGAGGGATTTGCATCGCCATATCGAATGTTCTTATTTTTTCTAATGCTGCCAGATAGGTAAGTGCAGTATGCCCACCATTTAGCACACGAATTTTAGTTTCTTCATATGGATCGATATCAGATGTAATGGTAACCCCAACATCCGTTAAATTTGGCATATTATTAGAAAAATTGTCTTGTAAAACCCATTGGGTAAAATCTTCTGCCATAATTGGTGATGAAACCTTTATCCCAATTAATTCTGATAATTCTATACTTAATTCTAATGAAGTCCGAGGAGTTATTCGGTCAACCATTGAACTTGGAAATGCTACGTTATCAGTTACCCAACTTATTAGATCACTATCATTACAAATTTTAAGATATGCTAATAAATTACGTTGTAACATTTTACCATTTTGTCGAATATTATCACAACAAGCGATGGTTAAAGGTGCACCTCCTGCAGCAACGCGAGAGAGCAGAGAAGCCCGCAAATAACCATAAACAGTTAACTGAAGATTATTATTAATCTCATTCAAAATATGTGGGTCATCTATAATCAAATCACCATTAGGGTCAGTGTAATATCCACTCTCAGTCACTGTTATTGTAACTAGATTTACAGTATCTAAAGCAAGAATTTTTTGCGAATTATTTTTGTCAGAACACCAATCATAAAAACCTACATGTGATCTAACTCGCCGAAGTTCAACCTGCCCATCAGCCGAATAGGATTTAAGAAAGTATCCATCATGCTGCGAAATATCAGCAGCCACAGCTTGAAAGTGATCATACTCACTTGAACGAAGGTTAACAGCAGCTATACCCCAATTTAGGTCACCACTTTGGGCCATATAATCATCTAAGTAAACGGCCTGATGTGCTCGGTGAAACGCACCAAACCCTAAATGAACAACCCCAATCTTACAATTAGAACGTTCATATTCTGTTGCAAAAATATGTTTTTTTGAGATGCTGTTCATTAAACTTTCTCCAACTTTGTTAAAAGTTCCTTGCGTGCAGTTTCTCGATAAATTGAAGGAGTAGTTCCTTTAATCTTTAAAAAGTGACGGTTAAAATTTGCAACATTTTTAAAACCAACACTAAAACAAATTGAGGTTACTTGATCATCAGAAGCATAGAGCATCCCACACGCCTGCCCAATCCGAACTCGGTTAACAAATTCCACGAAGCTATGACCCGTAACATTAGAAAAATTTCTGCCAAATGTACTAAAGGACATGCCTGCCATTTCAGCGGCATTAACGGCGCTAATATTAGAATCAAAATTTTCAAGAATATAATCTACAATATTACCAATACGAGCGTATTTGCTTCCACCATCAGCATTTATTAATTTTGTTTCCGACAATGTCATTTTTTCAGCATGTTCATTAAGGCGGACTAAAAAACGAATAAACGCTAATATGCGTTCAGGTCCTGAACTATCACGGATGGCTTCCATATGCCCTCGTGCAAAAGTTGCATTAAAACCTTTAAATAAAATACCAGATTCAGCTAATTCTAACATACGTCGAATACCGCCAAACTCCGGGAATCCTTCTGCAAGTTTCTCGAAACTTTCTTGACTGAACTGAACTAACATATCACGTATTTCAATAACTTCGCTTGATAAACTATCAGTAACCCAATTATGAGGCAGATTTGGGCCAGTTAAAAATAAACTTCCAGGTTCGAATGTGCCTATAAAATTCCCCACAAATGCTTTTCCACGAGTTTCAACAATTAGATGGAGTTCATATTCTTCATGTGCATGCCAGCGGCATAACTCAGACGGCCAGCCATGTTCTAAGTAACGAATAGAACGAGTATTTCTATCAACAAGTTCAATTTTTGGATGCATTATTGACATAAATCTACCTCAAAACATTTCCACCATCGATACAGATGGTTTGAGCAGTCATATATGATGATTGATCTGATGCTAAGAAAACAGCCGCCCTTGCAACATCTGAAGCACTGCCCATATGTCCAAGCGGAACAGCTTCCCCAACTTCTTGTTTTTTTTGGCCAAGCTCTTTCCCTTCAAATTTAGAAAAAAGTGCATCAACATGTTTCCACATTGGTGTGTCAATTACTCCAGGGCTGATTGCATTAACTCGAACTTTATAGGAAGCCAGTGCAAGAGCTGTTGATTGCGTATAACTTATAACTGCAGCCTTAGTTGCACAATAATGTGCAACTAAGGCTTCGCCACGATGACCTGCTTGGCTTGCAACATTTATAATGGAACCTGGCTTTTCATTAATAACCATAGATTTTGCAGTTGCTTGCATTACAGCATAAAAAGCGCGTACATTTAGACCAAATAGGCGATCATATTGTTCCAAATCTGCATCTAAGATTGAGCCCATATCAAAAATCGCAGCATTATTGAATAATACATCTGGCTTGATTTTTTTGACCCAATCACACGCATCAGACAACTCATCAATCAAATCAAATTGACGGTAGATTGCGTCACCAGAATAAGTTTCTGAAATATCAGTAGCATAAACTGTAGCTCCAAGGGCAGAAAAATGTTCAACTACACTAGCTCCGATGCCCCCGAACGCTCCCGTTATAAGGCATGTTTTGCCAGTCAAATCTGTAGGTGCTGCATTGATCACTTTACTGCTCCAAATGTTAGACCTTGGACGAGCTGTTTTTGGCAAAACCAGCCTAAAATAACAATTGGGGCAATTGCAGCTGTTGATACAGCAGACAAGCGACCAAAAAATAAACCTTCGGGTGCCCGATTACCTTCTATTAATTTAGATAATGTTGCCGCATCAATCGTCGTAAGCCGCACAGTCCAATAAGCTTCATTCCAGCAAAATATAAAAGTTAAAAGAGCCGTCGATGCAATGCCACCCCACGCAAGTGGAATAAGTATATCCTTTACTTCACCCCAAGTGCTGACCCCATCCATTTTACCAGCTTCAATAATTTCTTTAGGGATTTCTTTGAAATATGTGAATAGCATCCAGATTACTATTGGAAGGTTGATCAAGCAAAGCACCAAAATAACTAAAAAGTGAGTATCAAAAATACCAAGAAAGTTTTTTGTTAGAAAAGTCATCGGATAAAGTACCGCAGCTGCTGGCAGCATTTTTGTAGATAACATCCACATCAGTATGTCTTTTGTATGTCTGCTAGGTTCAAATGCCATTGCATATGCAGCAGGAATGCCGACTATAAGGGCTAGGATCGTCGCAAAAGAAGATGTAATTACAGAATTCATAGCGAAACGCCAGTAATCATAATTTTGGGTCATATTTACATAGTTTTCCAAAGTCGGAGTAAAGTGAAACAAAAACTCTGGCTTTACCGCATCAGCATCAGTTTTAAAGCTGGTAAAAACCAACCAAAAAATTGGAAAAAAGAATATAATTGCAATTGTCCACGCCAAAACAGGCCAAAGAAAATTACTGAGTTTAGATGATTGCGTTACTGTTGCCATTGTCTTTTCCTTAATCCATCAAACTCTTGCCAACCACACGCAACAAGAAAATTGCTATGATGTTTGCAAGTATTACGGCAAAAATGCCAGTAGCGCTGGCGGCACCAATATTGTTCGAAGTAAATTCCCCAATAAGATATGGTAGGTTTTTATTACCGTTTCCACGGCTGACTATTTCAATCTCTGCATAAAGCGAGAGGTGAAATATCGACTGGATCATAACCACAATTGCGATAGGTCGTGCCAAATGAGGCACTGTCAGATTAATAAACTTTGACCATGCATTTGCACCATCAAGCGTAGCCGCTTCTTTTTGCGACTCATCTTCAGATTGCAATGAAGTCATAAAAATAAGAACTGCAAAGGGCGTCCATTGCCAAGAAACCATCATTATAACTGCATAAGATGATGTCTGAGTAGCTCGAAACGAGATTGGTTCAAATTCTGGCCACATAGAAAAAAATGAGCCTAGAACTGGAAAGTCGCGCAAGCCATCAACAATGTTATTTACCCCCCCCACGGCAAGCCCATTTAGGCCCAACACTGGATCAAGGATCATATTTATCCACAAAACCGCATTAACCGCAGGCATCACAAAGAAAGGTGAAATGAGTAGGACACGCACAATTCCACGACCCGGAAATGATCTGTTGATAAGAACCGCAATTGCTAAACCCAAAATAACTGTAAGGATAAGAATGCTACTGACAATAAATACACTATTCTGGATCGCAAGCCAAAAATCTTTGGCGTCCAATACATATTTATAATTACCAAATCCTCGCCAATTGCTCAAACTAGGGGACGTCCATTCAGGTCTATTAAAGCTATTTAATACATAACGAATAAAAGAAAAATATAATGTCATAGAAAGTGGAACAAGCATCCAAATTAATAAAAGCACAACTGCAGGCGTTTGAAGTAGGCGCGGGAGTGTTCTTTTAGGCATAACAATTTAATCCCTTCTAGCGAAGATTTCGCTAAACTTGTAATTAGTAAAGTAATATTTTGTTAAGCAGTAAGATAATATCATTCAACTACTTTGCTTTAAACTGAGTATCAATATTGCTATAAAGGCCCGGAAATATCCGGACCTTTATGTAAATAGTTATAACTATTTAGTAACCAGCTTCAGTCATAATAGCTTCAGCAGCAGCTTGTGAAGCAGCTAGAGCTTCTTCAACTGTTTTTGCTCCAGAAAGAGCAGCTGCTATTTCTTGTGCGACAGCTGAACCAACTTCTGGGAATTCAGGGATAGCAGCAAACTGTACACCAACGTATGGCTTAATGTCTGTTGCTTCTGGAGCTGCTGAATTGATTGCAGCCATTTCAGCTGCGGCAAAGCCAGCAACTTTCTGGAACTCCGGAATAGCGTATGTTGATGTACGCGTGCCAGTTGGGACAGAACCCCAACCAAAATCTGGGTGGTTTCCAACTGCTTGAATATAAGCTTTAGAAGTTGCCCACTCAATAAACTTTTGAGATTCAACAGCATTTGGCGAACCTGCAGGAATAGCCATAGCCCAAGCCCACAACCAGTTTGCGCCAACTGGGTTACCAGCATTTGGCGACTGAGCATAAGCTACACCGTCAACAGTTAAAAAAGATGCTGCTATCGTAGCATCAATCCACATCCCACACTTACCTTCATTATAAAGAGCAAGAATTTCATTGAACGAATTACCTTCTGAACCTGGAGGTCCATATTTACCCAAAAGATCTACGTAAAAGTTTACAGCTTCTTTCCATTGGATAGAGTCAATAGTTGGCTTCATATCAGCATCAAACCAAGCACCACCAAAAGAATTCACAACAGTTGTTACGAACGCCATGTTATCACCCCAACCCGGCTTTCCACGTAAACAAGCACCGTAAACACCAGCATCTGGGTTATGGATTGCAGCAGCTGCTGCTTTTACATTTGCCCAGCTATCATTATCACGAACTACAACGCCAGCAGCATCAGTTAAGTCCTTACGATACATAACCATTGATGATTCACCGTAAAATGGTGCCGCATACAATGTACCCTTGTGTGATAAGCCGTTGCGCATTGCTGGCAACATGTCATCAACGTCATAGTCAGCGCCAAAGTTTAATGGCTCAATCCAGCCTGCAGCGCCCCAAATTGGTGCTTCTTGCATGCCTATGTTGATAATGTCGTACTGGCCACCACCCGTTGCGGTATCAGAAGTAACCTGCTCGCGCAAAACACCTTCTTCTAGTGATACCCAATTAAGATTAACACCAGTTTCTGCAGTATATGCTTCTGCAACTTTTTGCATGTTGATCATGTGACCATTATTAACAATTGCAATAGTCAAACCATCTGCCATTGCAAAAGAAGCACTAGCTACGCCAAGCGTAAGGCCTAGTACTGTTCTACGTAAAGATTTCATATTTTTCCTCCCAGGGAATTATTTGACGATTCTTACGAACCAAGTCCTTTAACGTTATGGGATTCAATATACATGCGCCTATACTTATACGCAAAAATTAAATACTAAAAAATCATTTATATGGGAATTACGGCCTAAATCTAAATAATATGTAGAACTTTAATTAATACTAATTATAATATTTAGATATAAATATGTAAATATTTATTAGTTTGATGAAGTTTCACTAAAAGCCTTGGCATTAATTTTTATTTCCAAACTTTATCTAATTGACTTTTATCCATCTCGACAATATTCCGTGAATCGGAGAAAGTCTCGCCTATAACATTTGCAATATATTCCTGATAAGCAGTTATACGTTCTTGTTGTAATTTATCACGTTCAATAGCAAAATTTCGATATACTTTTGCATGCCTTGGTATGTGGCCAGAGTTTTAACCAAGCAAATTAGAAGAAAATAAATACTGCACATCACAACCACTTCCTAAACCAAAAGAAATGGTTCGCAGTCTTGTAGGTGCTGGCAATGGTTGTGCAATTTTAAATATGCAGCCTCAGACAAAGATTAGTTATTGTGGTAGTGAATTGGTAGTACTGCCAACATCAGACCCGCTTCCCCCTTTAAACCTTGCAATTGGATACGACAAATCTCAACCTCGTAAATTAGTTAAATATTTTTGTAGATGCATGTGCTGAACACTTTTCAAAAGTTGGGCCAGAAGCTTGTATTGTAAGTATATAATTATATTTAATTAATAAATGCTAATTCCAATTTTATAAAATTGTTTTTTAAAACAACAATACAATGTAGAAAGCACATTACTTCTTACATTGCTATCTTGCTTGCTAACTATGCATTAACTGTGATTAACTTTGATATTAACTTGCAAACAGGATCAGTTTCATGGGTAAAGCTTTACGTTGGGGTATATTAGGGGCTTCAAATTTTGCTTTGGAACATATGCTACCAGCAATGCAGCTTAGTCGAAATACAAAATGCGTAGCTTTGGCCACATCATCTGCTAACAAAGCAAAACCTTTTTTAGAAATAAACCAAGACATAACAATATACAAAGGTTACGACGCACTAATCCAAGACACTGAAGTTGATGCTATCTACATCCCCTTACCAAATCATTTACATATGGAATGGGCCAAAAAATCTATTAATGCAGGAAAACATGTCCTGTGTGAAAAACCTATAGCAATGCATGCAGATGAAATAGATGAGCTGATTTATATGAGAGACAATTCTGGGCTTCTCGTCGCTGAAGCTTATATGATTGTACATCACCCACAGTGGCAACATGCCAAAGATTTGCTTAAATCAAGTGTTATTGGAAAATTAATTCAAGTTGATGGCGTATTTTCCTATAACAACGCACATCAACCTACAAATATCCGTAATGATGCCTCAACAGGCGGGGGTGGATTGCGAGACATTGGCGTCTATACGTTTGGCTCAACACGGTTTTTGACAGATGAAGAACCTGAAGAAATATTGCATTCTACAATTACTTGGGAAAATGGTGTTGATGTCTGGGCGGGTGTTACTGCCAAATTCCCATCATTTAATTTCATGGGTATTACATCAATGAGGATGCAGGCAAGACAAGAAATGAATTTCCATGGAACAGAAGGAATAATCAAACTTACAACACCTTTTAATCCTCAAGTTTTTAGCCAAGCTGAAGTTCAATTGCATAAAGATAAGGAAACCATACAGGTGTTTAGATTTCCGGCAGAAAACCATTACGTAAATCAACTTGAAGCTTTTAGTTCATCAGTACTAGAGGGCTACGATTATCCTTGTACTTTGGAGTTTTCTAAAGGCACTCAGCGTATGATCGATATGGTTTTAAAGAAAGCAAATACAAATTAGTGCAGCATTCAATTTAAAACTTTGCTAAAAAATATCATTACTCTAAGTAATAAC
>TARA_B110000238_G_scaffold199740_1_pt1 | contig 11185 bp, 9 predicted proteins | sample TARA_B110000238 | Tara Oceans TARA_B110000238 (sample SAMEA4397569) | marine metagenome | biome: Polar Biome; feature: [SRF] surface water layer (ENVO:00010504); material: water (ENVO:00002006), including particulate matter (ENVO:01000060) such as... | depth 5 m | reverse complement strand
GGTAACACAGGTTCAGGCAATAGTATAAAAGGTGGTGATGTTATTATTTTTGATATCAATTTGATAAGGATTAACTAAATTTATCTGCTCAACAAATTTCTATTTCAGGACTGTATGTGGTATCTTTCGATAAAAATACATATAAAATGATATTATTAGGAATTGGTTCTAGAATAACCCATTTAGATTTTGGTATAGGAGTTGTAACAAACGTAACAAGCAAGCATTATTGGGTAACTTTTATAAAAGACGGATTAGAAACTATTGAAATTGATAGCGATTTTGAAGTGATAGACGCTGTTGAAGATGATGTTGATACCATTAGCTTTTACGAAGTAGAAAAATCATTAAAAAAGATTCTACAAAAATGGTCTGATGTTACAGAGATTTCTCCTATCGCTGATAAATGGAAAAAAGGTACGCTTATTTTAAGGTCTGCTGATTCCAATTTATCTGATAAAGAAATACCAATTGACACTTTTTTCCATAAAATAGTGATGGTTAGAGATCGAATTCGGGTAATGGAACAAAAAATAAATTCGAGTAAAACATTAGAAGATCAAGATAAAATCGATTTACAACAATATATTACCAGGATTTATGGAAGTTTAACCACGTTTAATGTGTTATTCAAATTAAAATCTGATCATTTTATTGGAGAAAGATCAAAATAATGCATCTTTTTAAAGTGAAATTCATCTATTGTTTACAACATGGACAATCAGCTTTTAAAGACAGAGTTTTACCATCAATTAAAACTAGGGCGAATTGCTTGAAAAAAGAATAGTTTTAAAGTTGCTTTTTATCATTTTAAAACACACATATTCCTGGACAAAAACATATCGTTAGGCATACAATAAGGCATTATTGGATGTTCTTTTTGGGTGTAAAATCAAAAAATAGAAACGAAATTGTTGGTCAATGTGCAAAAATTATTGCCTCTCTCCTATTCACATTAATTTGGATTCCTGTTGGAAATACAGTTGGCACAAATATTTCGCCTATAAAATCCCTACCTATTAGAAAAGAATTGCAAAAATATTTTTAGTTTGTTGCATCTTTTTAATAAATTGATGGTCTTATGAATGAACATTAAAATTTAATATCATGAAAAATCATAAAAATCAATGCACATGTAATTGTGAAGGCTGTAAAACTGGAGATTGCAGAAACTGCACCTGTGCGAATTGCACTTGCAATAATTGTAATTGTTAGCCCTGAACTTGATTCAGCATCTTAACAAGATTAAAATAAACTCGTTTTAGTTTCTATTTATGAGATGCTGAAACGAGTTCAGCAAAACGAATTTATTAATAATCTATGAGCACAAAACAAGTTTGGACTTCCTATTCTGAAGATTTAAAAAGATTTATCATCAGCAAAGTAAAAGATCTTACGATTGCTGATGATATTTTACAGGATACATTTATAAAAATTCACACCAAACTTCATACACTAAAAGACATTACAAAGTTGAAGTCTTGGTGTTTTACAGTGGCACGAAATTCAATTTTAGATCATTGGAAATCTGTAAACCAAACTTTTGAAATTGCACCTATTGAGGAAGATACTGACATTTCAGAAAACCTACATACAAAACAAGATTGTTTAAAAGGTATCTTAAACAATTTGCCAAAAAAATATAGCACCCCATTATTCTTGTCAGATATCAAAGGCCTAAAACAAAAAGAAGTCGCAGATCAATTGCATCAAAGTTTATCTACTACAAAATCGCAGATACAAAGAGCCAGAAATTTAATTGCGAAAGGTTTTATGGATTGCTGTGGCTTTGTAATGAACAAAGAAGGGGATTTGGTGGGCGAAATAAAGGACAGAGAAGACTGTAAAGTTTGCAAATAGAGCTTTACTTTGTAAATACTTACAACACTTTTGAAGTTATTTAGAATGACTAACATAATTTTCATAGCTAAAGAATCAAATTCTACCAAGAATCAACGCAACAAGTAATTCCTTTTTTTCAATTTCATAAAAACATGCTGAAATAACAACAATTCTAGACAAGATAATAGTATCTAAAAACATTGGATTAAGCTACCTCTATATTGTTTAAGAACAAAACAACGTCTAAAATCCAAAGAAAATTAATCGTAAAAAATTAAACATAAATAAAAATGATTTAATAATTTTGTGTTTTCCTAGTGTGTGCGCTGAACACATAGCACTTTTTTACTAACACAATGATAAGGATACAAGAATGTAAAGAATTATGATGGGTCATGAACAGAATGAAATCATTTTAATGATGTACCTTTTGTGAATGAGAGTAGTATAAAAATTAGATAATAATGGAAAAATATTTAGACGTATTTATAAATACTTTTTTAGGAACGGTCGATTGGACCTGGAAATCTATCATTTTTGAAGTTCCTTGGTATACCAATTATTTTTGGGGTCTTATTGCTATTTCTCTTGTGGTTTGGGGTTTAGAAATTATTTTTCCTTGGAGAAAAAAACAGTCTATTTTTAGACGTGATTTTTGGTTAGATGCATTTTATATGTTTTTTAATTTCTTTATTTTCTCTATTGTAATTAGCGGAGTTTATAAAATTTTAGGATTGTTATTCGGAGAATTTAACATCACTACAAAGAGTTTGTCTCTTATTGACATCTCACATTGGGCTCCTTGGCTGCAATTACTCGTTTTCTTTGTTATTCTTGATTTTGTTCAATGGTGTACCCATTTGTTACTGCATAGATATCCTATATTGTGGAAATTTCATAAAGTACATCACAGTGTAAAAGAAATGGGATTTGCTGCACATTTAAGATATCATTGGATGGAAAACATTTTTTATAAGCCACTTAAAACTTTTGGTGTAATGATTCTTGGTGGTTTTGAACCAGAACAAGCCTATATCGTTCACTTTAGCACCATTTGTATTGGTCATCTTAATCATGCAAATATTAAACTCACATGGGGTATATTCAAATACGTTTTAAACAACCCTGTTATGCATTTATATCATCATGCCTATGCCGTTCCTGAAGGAAGAAATGGCATGAACTATGGAATTAGCTTAAGTCTTTGGGATTATATTTTTAAAACAAATTATATTCCAGAAGATAGCGGAACCATAGAAATTGGTTTTAAAGGCGATGATAAATTTCCATCAAATTTCATAGATCAAAATCTGTACGGATTTAAAAAAGAAAATAAATAAATAAATAAAAGAATAGCAAACATTTTATAAGCTAGTTCTTTAGAAAACTTGGACAGATTCTTTTAAATTTTCTGAAAAAGAGAATCCAATTGACTCAATTAATCATGGAATTCAAGAAAAAACTAACGATAGAGCTTGTAATCTATCATTTAACCTTTTTATTCGCTATTTTTTGTATAATTTAGCCCTTTAAAAGAATTACAGCCTTCCATGAAAAATAAACTATCAAACATGATGTGTTTAGATTTATTTTTATCTTCACAAAGCGAAGAAAACTATAAAGCTATAGAGCATCAAATAACAACTTCAGAATCTATAAAATTTCCATTGAAAAATTTTGGTTTGTATATTGATTATTTTTCCGCAGAAATGCATAATTTGGATAGAGAAAATGACATCAATGTCGTAAAAGAATTTGCTTCTAAATTCAATTGGAATGATAATTTAGATAGTATTTTTAAAAATGAAGACTTTGAAGCGATTGTCATTACCAATAAAAAGCAAGAAATTATTTGGGTAAATGATGGCTTTAAAGAAATGACAGGATTTAATAAAAAGTTCGCTCTTAAAAAAACGCCTTCTTTTTTACAAGGTGAAAATACTTGTGAAAAAACAAGAGATGATATCAGAAAAAAAATTGAACTTAATAAACCGTTTATAGGCAGTGTTATTAATTATAAAAGAAACAAAATGCCCTACAAATGTGAGATTAAAATTTTTCCATTATTTAGTAAAAACACCACACATTACATCGCTTTAGAAAAAGCTGTGTAAGAATCTATTTAATTTTTACTATTATTATTTTATTTTTCACTTGTGACTGGTTTTAACTTATTGCCAGCAGCTTGTATTTAATCTATCTTAAATACAAGCTGATTGTTTTATTTTGGCATATTTATTTCTGCTCCTAAAAACAGTGCATTTAAAAACAATTTGTTCGTTCCGTACCAAGCACCTCTAAAGTTTGGATTGTCTGCAAATAATACAACTCTGCCGCCACCAATTCCACTTACTACTAAAGATGCTGAAGGTTTTATAAATTTTTCTAAATTATTTTTAGAAATATAACCATCTATATGAGGGTTTTCGGAGTATTTAGCTACTGTAGCATAAGGGTTTTTACTTGGTGCTAAAAACACCAAATTATTCTTATAAACAGGTAATTTTGAAGAACGATACCCAAATCCTAAAGGATGTGTTATATCCAAATCTACTTCAAAAATTGCACCTCCAATCCGCTCTCTTCCCAAATGTTCTGAAGCTTCTACATAAGGCAATCGCTTTGTTACTTTCTTATCTTTCTCTTCTTTTGATGTTGACTTTTTTGTCAAACTTTCTTTGACCATTTTTTTATCGACCATCCATTTAGAAGCTTCTGCAATCGTAATTAAAGTATTGCCTTTCTTTGTCCAATTTTTCAGCTTTTGTCTTTGCAAAGAATCTAATACACTATAATTCCCTGAAACCATAACCAAAGTATTATAAGTATCAAGATTGGCTCTGTTATAATTATTCAATCTTATTTTAGTAACGGGCATATGAATTCGAGTATCTAGCAAATGCCAAACCTCCCCTGCTTCATAAGAATTGACTCCCTCTCCAATAAGCATTGCAACCTTTGGCTTTTTTAAAACTCTAAAATTATTACTTCCTAAATCAATTCCTTTCATGCTATATCCGCTATCCGTTCCGAATACAGGAATCTTAAATTTTTCTTGCGCGTCTAAAATAATTTGAAAAACTTGTTGGCTCGTTTTTTTCTGTTTGCTAACAGGAATTAATAAACTTCCGTAATTAAAATTAATTTCTCCGTTTGAAGTAATCATTGTAAACGGCTTGAAAGCGGATGCAACTTTTAATCCTTTTGATTGCATATAATATAATGCTGCTGGTGAATTATAATCATCCCAATTAACAATATAGGCATATGCTGATTTTTCAATTTTTGCATTCTCAATAATTCCTTTTACGGTAATAACCTCTGCTCCTAATTTAATAGACTTTACACCTTTGTATTTAATATTGTAAAAATTGGCAACACTCCAAGCTGAAGCGTCATAAAATACACTATCTCTATACTTATCATAGGTTTCGAACATCGTTTGCACCATTCTGTGCTGCGGTTGCTTTAAGGGAACCGTATACGTGTCTCCATCTTTATAGACTTTAATTTTGTGCGTTAATAATTGTTCTATAAATGCTTTCTTTCTATTCTGATCGTATTTTTCTTCAAACTCATAGCCTGAAAATCCTGATTTTGCCTTTTTAGTGAGTGAAGAGTTAAAAAATTCTTGTTGGTATTTTCTCAAATATCCTTTATTTTCAACCGCCGCTTTAATCGTCGCAAACGTAGAAATATATTGATTTCTGATCGTAAAAGGAAATGTAATTTTTCCATAATCCGTATCTTGAACGTGACCGCGCGAACTTGCCTGCTCAAAAAGTAATGCCAAACCTCCTTGCAAATCAGGGTATGAAGATCCATAACCAGGATACGTGCCATCAAAAGATTCTTTTGTATAATATAAAGCACCTATTTTATCCAATGCATTCGCAAAATAAGGCGCAAATAAGTTATTTAAACTTTCATAATTTTCTTTTGGCATGATAGGATCTAAAGAACCGATTGGTTTCATAGGCTCGAAAAAGTGATGACTATTGGTTCCCATTTCATGAAAATCTGTAACTACATTAGGATACCAAGTATGCATCCATTTTAATTTTCCTTGACTTTCTGGATGCACTGCCAATAACCAATCTCTATTTAAATCAAACCAATAATGATTCGTTCTGCCTCTTGGCCAAGCTTCTGTATGTTCCGCATCCATATTATCGGATACTAACGTTTTTGCTTGATATTGATTTGCCCATTGCGTGTGTCTGTCTCTTCCATCGGGATTAATTGTAGGGTCAATAAATATGACAGATTTTTCTAAATAATTTTCAACTTCCTCACTAGCAGATGCCACCAAAGTATAGGCAGTTAACAAGGCTGCCTCCGAACTAGAGGGTTCGTTTCCGTGAACATTATACCCTAATTGGATAATTACAGGAACTTCCTCATAATTTTTAGGGCTTTCTGCCGGATTTACAAATTGTAAATGATCTGATTTTATTGTTTCTAAATTCTTTAAATTCTCTGGAGATGTCACAGTAAACATCACCAACTTCCGTTTCTCATGCGTTTTACCATAAATTTCAATGCTTGCCCTATCAGACATTTCTGCTAATTTGGTTAGATAAGCAACTATTAAATCATGTCTCGTATGATGCTCTCCAATTTCATAGCCCAAAAATTCTTCAGGTGTTGGAATATCAGTATTAAAAGGTACTTTGTCTTTGAAATAATAATCTTACGCCGATATTGAATTGATGACAATAAAAGTGCAAATTAGTGTGAAATAATACTTGGCCAGTTTCATTCTTTTGTTATTGAATTTATCGCATTAAAAATAATAAATTATTACTAGAAAATATAAAATCCAATGCATTGATTTGAATTGAATTTCAAATTAATATGATACATTTGAACTCAATCTTGATTAATTGAAAGATTTTTATTTAAAATGAAGCAGCTAAAAATGAATACAGGAAAAAAGAAACTAATCAGTGAAGAATTAGAAGATTTTTACAATAAAGCTTCGGAAGAAACTAGACTCGAAAAAGGGATGGGAATTTTTGAATTTGAGCGGATTAAAGAATTAATTCAATTGCATATTTCGAAATCAAAATCTATAATTATCGATGTTGGTGGAGGAACAGGTAAATATGCTGAATGGTTGGCTAAAGACGGACATCAAGTTCATTTGGTAGAGCCTGTTTTAAAACATATAAAATTGGCAGAAAAAAGAGCTAAAAAATTAAAAAATCCGTTTTCTGTTACTATCGGTGAAGCTAAAAAATTACCCTATAAAAAGGATACTGCTGATTTGGTAATTCTTCACGGACCTTTATATCATTTACAAAAAAGAGAAGATAGAGTTACCGCAATTTTAGAAGCGAAAAGGGTCTTGAAAAAAGGGGGTATTATTTTAGGTTTTGCGATCAATTATACTGCCTCTACACTAGTTGGTTTGATGAATGGAATGATTCACGCAAATTCATTTTTTGACATGTGTAAACAAGAACTCACCACAGGAATACATAATGCACCAAAAGATTTTCCTTTTTTATTGGCAGATGCGTATTACCATAAACCACAACATTTAAAAGAGGAATTTTTAGAGCAAAATTTAGAATTCATCAACTTATTTGCGGTAGAAAGTTTGATTTGGTTAGACAGTGAATATTTTGCGAATATGATTGATAAAAAGAAATCTAAAACCTTGAAAGAGTTGCAGAAACTGACTCAAAACGATGAGTATTTATTACCTTTTAGTCCACATATGATGATTTCGGTTAAGAAGTAAATTCTCAAAAACCTTTTTGTATATTTGTGAAAAAAAATGTTATGAAAACCATTAAATTGAAAATTAATGATGCAGCTTATGATAAATTTCTAAACGTATTAGGCCAATTCGGTAAGGAGGAAATTGAAATTATAAATGGAAATGAATATCAAAAAGATTGGTGGACCGAAATGACTGCGCAAGAACAAGAAGAAATTAAAACAGGTTTAGATCAAGCTAATAAGGGCGATGTTATTTCAAATGAAAAAATAATGAAACCTTTTAATAAATGGCATTAAAAATTTTTTGGACTCCGAAAGCAGATAGAGGTTTAAATAACGTTTTGGCGTATTTAGATCAAAATTGTGCCAACATAGAAATTCTTAAATTAGAACAGAACTTAAAAGTACTTTTAGACCTTATTCGTAGATATCCAGAAATTTGTGCTGAAACAAAAACCTATAAAAATTTACATAAAGGTTTAATTGACAAAAATAATTATATTATTTATATCGTTCATCCTAAAGAAAAGCTGATTGAAATCATTAACTTTAAAGGAACAGAGTAAAAACCTATTTATTGATTGTTAAAATTAAAGAATTACTTATTTACACATTGTGTTCAATCAGAAATTAAACACTTCCAAAACACTTGTCAAACCTAACTCAATATGCTTGATATTTGTTATCCTTCTAACAACAAATTACGGTTTCTGTAAAGAAAGAATAAAATAGTTTCTAAAGTTGAATTCTGGTAACTTCGCTAATTCTATTATAAAGCCAATTTTGAAACACTTTCAACATTTTAAAAAAGATATTTCTGGAATTTCACTTCCAGAGAAATTCACCTTTCCGTTTTATTACGAACCTCATCTTTTAGCTAAAATTGCAACCCTTGAGTTACAAGACTATCTAGAAAATCAAACAGATTTTACCCATAATTTTAGTTTTAATATAGAAGATAAAAACCTCTCGATTGGTAAAATGTTTGGTGTTTTAGTCGTAAAAAATAAACAGCACGAACTTGGATATCTAGCCGCTTTTTCAGGGAAGCTCGCAGATAAAAGTTTGCCAATAAAATTTGTCCCTCCTATTTTTAATATGAGAACAGAAGGTAGCTTTTACATCAAAGGAGAAAAAGAAATTGAAAAGTTAGGTAAAGAAATTGAAACCTTAAAAACCGACAAAATCTATCTTTCTTTAAAAACATCCGTTAAAAAAATCAGGCAAAGTATTGAAGAAGATTTAACCCTTCAACGAAAAAAAATGAAAACGGCTAAACAACAAAGAAAAATTCGAAAGAAAAATGCTGAAGGTAAATTGAATCAAAAAGAATTTGATATTTTTAATATAACATTAATTCAAGAAAGCTTTAATCAGCAGTTTTTCTATAAAGAATTGCTTGAGTATTATGAGGCTAAGATTGAAAAAAGCAATCAACAACTCATTAATTTTGAGACCAGTATTGCAACTCTAAAAAAAAGCAGAAAAGAAGTTTCTGTGAATCTTCAAAATACGTTATTTGGAAAATATCAATTTTTAAATCAGCAAAAAAAACAAAAAGGCTTAATTGATATTTTTAACAATCCAGCGATAAAACCGCCTGCTGGCGCCGGAGATTGTTCTGCTCCAAAGTTATTACAATATGCTTTTCAAAATGATTTAACGCCAATTGCCATGGCAGAATTTTGGTGGGGAATTTCGCCGAATTCAGAAATCAGAAAACATCAAAATTTTTATCCTGCTTGCCAAGGTCGATGCAAACCTATTTTACAACATATGCTAGCAGGCATTGAAATGGATAAAAACCTGTTGCTTGAAAATCTAGCAGAAAAACAAGAACTAAAAATTATTTATGAAGATGATGCAATCATTATTGTGAACAAACCATCAGAATTTTTATCCGTTCCTGGTAAAGACATTAAAGATTCTGTGTATACCAGAATGAAAAAGCGATATCCAAATGCAACCGGCCCAATTATTGTGCATCGATTAGACATGTCTACTTCAGGTATTTTAGTGTTAACCAAAACAAAAGAAGCGAATAAGAGTGTACAAAGCCAATTTATCAACAGAACCATTAAAAAAAGATATATCGCTTTATTAGACGGAAATTTACCCGAAGAATATGGGACTGTAAACCTTCCTTTACGTTTAGATCTAGACGACAGACCTAGACAATTAGTTGATTTTACCCACGGAAAAAATGCTAAAACAAACTGGAAAGTTCTCGAACGAAAAAATAACCAAACACGCGTTCACTTTTATCCTATTACAGGAAGAACCCATCAATTAAGAGTGCACGCGGCTCATAAAGATGGTTTAAACGCTCCTATTATTGGTGATGATTTGTATGGTGAAAAACAAAATAGACTGCATTTACATGCTGAATTTATTGAGTTTTCACACCCAACCAGCAATGAAGTTATTAGTTTTACTTTTGAGGCGGATTTTTAAAAGATTGTCTGAAGTATTTAAGTTTATAAAACATCAGATGAAACCTTATTATTGTTGATGTGAAAAAGTTATTCAATTACTTTTTCATTCCAGGCTGCGTAAATTACCAATTTGTTTTTGCTTTTTCAGCCTCTACTATTTTTTGGACATCAGCGAGCAATCTTTTAGTATTATAAATAACACCGTCTTTAATGGTGTATTTTACGCCTCCTGCTCTAATTACTTCATTCTCTTTTGTCAATTTCACAGCTCCCGTTCCGTATAACTTTTAAATTGGCTAGAAGATTTTCATCAACAAAGACAAAATCGGCCAATTAACCAATTCATATAGAACCAATTTTATCATGCCAACCTAGAGCCTCTGCTCCGTTCAATGTCGCTGCTCTTATGACTTATAACGGATGGAAACCAGCTTCGCGCAACAACTTTAACTCGTTATACGATGGTTTCTGTGAGGAAGTTTGGTTTGCTTTTAAGCTTAAAAAAGTATAATTTCGCTAACGTCTCAAATTATATAGTAAATATGAAACATATAATGATATTAGCACTTCAACTAGTAGGTTGTCTTTCATTAATAGCCCAAGCTATTGAAGATTTATCATTTGGAACGGAGACTACATTAGAAATAATGACATGGAATATTGAACATTTTCCTAAAAATGGTCAGACTACCATAAATTATGTAATAGACATAATTGAGGCTTTAGATACTGATATAGTAGCCTTACAGGAAGTAGATAATATAAATCATTTTGAACAAATGATTGGTAGTTTGAGCTCATATGATGGATATCTTGAGTCTGTTTGGTTTGCTGGTTTGGCATATATTTACAAACCTGACATAATACACATCAACAATATTTATGAAATATACACTTCTACAGAATATTGGAGTTATTTTCCAAGGTCTCCAATGGTATTGGATTTCAATTTTATGAATGAGAGGTTTATTATAATAAACAATCATTTTAAATGCTATGGTGACCGAATTTTGGATTTAAACATTACAAATGACGAAGAAACGAGAAGATATTTTGCTAGTTCTTTGTTAAAAGAATATGTAATCACTTATTTTCTTAATGAAAACCTAATCATATTAGGTGATCTAAATAATAGCTTATTAGACGACCCTCAAAATAATGTGTTTCAGAAGATTCTA
>TARA_B110000238_G_scaffold145536_1_pt1 | contig 11205 bp, 8 predicted proteins | sample TARA_B110000238 | Tara Oceans TARA_B110000238 (sample SAMEA4397569) | marine metagenome | biome: Polar Biome; feature: [SRF] surface water layer (ENVO:00010504); material: water (ENVO:00002006), including particulate matter (ENVO:01000060) such as... | depth 5 m | reverse complement strand
GTAACAGCTCTTTTTAGTTCCTGATTTTTATCATAATTCTGTAAACTATAGACTAGTAGATTAGAAAATATGTTGTTTTATATTTTAGAAGTGGTTTCGGCGTATTTAGTTTTCAAAGAAGTAAATATCCATAGAGAAGAAAGCAAACACTACTTTTTTATGGTTTAATATTTACTATTACAGGATTTTACTATTTAATCGAAGAAGTATATTTGTTTTTAGTATTTAATTTAAAACTCAATATTTTGCCTACTTTACAGTTCTCCTATGCTGAACTTGTTTCAGTGTCTAACCTGTGAGGTTTTTGAAGATCTAATCTAAAATAATATGCTGGTAGGCTCCAATATCAGGATTTGTAGTTCTATCGATTCCTAAAATATCAAAGGAAAAAGAACTAGAGGTTGCTTTGTTGATCGCATCTGAAGTTTCACCAATAATAAAATCTTCATTTCTGGTGTTTCTAAAAGCTGAAAATCCGTTTAAAATATTGTTTTCATATTTAGGGTTGTTTTCAAAATCTAACTCGATATTGCCCTCAAAGGAATTGTTTGAGTCTGTAAAAGAAATCATACAATTACGAAAACGATAATTAAACAATCCACCGCCATCAACTTTGTCTAAAATAAATTCAATATTATTCTTTCCGTCAAAAATACAATTGGTAAAATTGGCAGCTTTTAGATCTCTTGTTTCTGTAATTTCTTCCCCGTTTTCATTATTATATACAAAGAAATTATTGATTAGAACTGCTGGTAATCTACGAATTCCATTATTCCAGAAATTTGCAAAAGTACTGTGTGTAAAATTATAAGTTCCTCCAATTGTGGCGGCTAAAGAAGCCTGACCTGCGGAACCAATCACCACATTATGGCCTTCAATATTAGTTTCTCTTGCTAAAATTCCAAAGTTAGAATGATTATAAATTTCTGTATTATGTAATTTAAGAGTAGGCGTGGAGGTAGATCCTATACTATCGATAAGAATTCCGATAATTCCGTTTCTAATTTGTGCGTGATGCAATTCATTGTCCTTACTTCCTGCACGGATCCAAATGGTCCCCCATTGCCCTGGAACTTTACTAAAACCATTTTCTAGTCTATCGCCCTCAAAAGTAACTTTTTCAGTTACCGTTCCGTTTACTTTTAAAGTAGCTCCTTGATCAATAATTAAACCAGAATTACTATGAAAATACACTCTTGATCCTGCTTCAATTGTTAATGTTTTATTCTCGGGCACAGCTGCATACCCGTAAATAATAGTTGGTTTTGTATTGGTGATTGTTAATTCTGCATCCGTTAAAAATCGACCTTTAATGGTTGTTGCTTGTCCGTTAATCGTCAAGCTATCAATTTTCATAGTTATCGGGTCTTTGCCCGGATAAATAAAATGAGCATCTTGTACTAAAGTTATCAAATCTACATCTTGCTGATTTGTGCCTGTATCAAACAAAATTCTGTCTGTATATAAAGGATCTGCAATATTACTAGCATCAATTGTAGTTTCCACGAAAACAAAAATACTGTCTTTACCAAGAATATCGATGTCATTAAATTCTTTACCCGGAATTCCATCAACATTTAATCTATAGTTAGAGGAAGTTCCATTTTCTAAAACAATTTTAGGAATTGTGATGGCTTTATTTCCTCTATTATAGACCTTTAAATTATACGTAGCAGAACCAATATTGGTAAAAACGGTATCTAAAAAAACGGTGTCTTTAGAGAACTCCAAACTCCCGAAATTAGGGATTGTAGAAAAATCTTTTCTGCAAGAACTTACAGAAATTAAGGCAATACAGGTAAGAAAAGCAATAAGGTAACGCATACATCAATTTTATATAAAAATAGAACTTTAAAATGACAGGTTTATTATTTTTTTATCAACTCAATTTCAAAAAGTTTTCCCCAGTTTTTGCCAGTAACAAACATTCTGTTATTTTCTTTGTCGAAAGCAATTCCGTTTAAAACTTCATCTTCGGAAACAAGTTTTTGAGTTTTTTTCATTTCTTTTTCTAAAGGTCTTAAATCTGCTAACCCTTCAACGGCTCCAGTTTTAGCATCTATAATTACAATGGTGTTTTTTTGATATTTATTTGAGTATATTTTTCCATCAATCAACTCTAACTCATTTATATTATTTACTGCACGATCATTGGAGTACACCTGCATAGAACGCTTTTCTTTTAAAGTTTCTGGGTCTAGAAACCAAATTTTATGAGAACCATCAGACTTAATCAATTCTTTGCCATTGTTGGTTAAACCCCAACCTTGGGTACTTTTCCCGTAACTAAATTCTTTTTCTTGTTTAAAAGTTTCTAAATCATATACAAAACCTTTTTTAGCTCTCCATGTTAACCAATAAATTTTATTATTTAAAATGGTCATTCCTTCACCAAAATACTTTTCGTTTAAAGCTACTTTTTGTAAAACTTTACCTGTTTTAATATCCACTTTTCTCAAAGTAGATTGCCCATTTCGCCCCGTAGTTTCGTATAAAAATCCTTTATTATACTCTAAACCTTGCGTGTAGGCTTTTGTATCATGAGGATACGTATTTATGATTTTATAGGTATAAATAGCTGGTTTTTTATCAGCAAAAACTTCAAAAGAATTGTTGATTTTTTTTGTTTTTCCCGGGTAAAAAGCTAGTGCAGAAACTTGATGTTTACCAACACCAAAATCAGCTACCTTTAGGGTTACAGAATTTCCTTCAGCGGTAATTTCTTTTCCGTTTATAAAAAACTGAATTTTATCCAAAGCTTTGTTATTTTTCTCTTTTAAGCTGATGGTTACTTCACCATTTATAGTGGTCTTTTTGGTAACATCTAGGGTGAATTTATAATTATCATTACAACCAAAACAGACTAATAACGCTAAGATGGATACTAAAAAAGCAATTTTCTTCATTATTTTTTGAATTTAAATTTTTAAAAATAGTATGATAAACCTATGATTTAAAGCAAATGTAAACTGTTTTTTAAAGAATATTTTTACAATACCAAATAAAAGTAAAATATTTATTTGTAAATTAAAAAATATCGTTAAATTTGCATCCTCAAAATAGTAGTATATAGCTATTTAGAGATGTGAGTAAAGCCTTACCAATTTTACTTATTGCAAACATAACATTAAAGATTTAAAATATTATAAAATGAAAAAAGGAATTCATCCAGAAAATTACAGAATGGTAGCATTTAAAGACATGTCTAATGAAGATGTTTTTTTAACACGTTCTACTGTAGACACCAAAGAAACTTTAGATGTTGATGGTGTAGAGTATCCTTTAGTAAAATTAGAGATTTCTAGAACATCTCATCCATTTTACACTGGTAAATCTAAATTAATTGATGCTGCAGGTCGTATCGATAAATTTAAAACAAAATACGCAAAATTCAAAAAGTAATCTTTTTAGAATTTTCAACATATTTAAAACTCCAACATTTATTTGTTGGAGTTTTTTTTATGCGAAGCTTCATGCAGCATCCATAAAAATTTATTATATTTTTGTCAATATGAATCTTTATAATATTATAATTATCGGAAGTGGTCCTATTGGTATTGCTTGCGGATTGGAAGCTAAAAAGAAAGGACTTACTTATGTAATTCTAGAAAAAGGCCCTATTGTTAATTCGCTTTTTAAATATCCTGTAAACATGCAGTTTTTCTCTTCTTCAGAAAAATTAGAAATTGATGAAATTCCGTTTATTAGCAGAGAAGCAAAGCCAAGTAGAAGTGAGGCTTTAGAATATTATAGAAGAATAACAACTTCTAACAAATTAAATATTCATTTGTTTGAAAAAGTAACTTCGGTTAAAAAGAGGGAGGAGTTTTTTGTGGTAAGTACTACAAAAAAGAAGTATCAAGCAAAAAATATCATAGTCGCTACAGGTTTTTATGACATTCCGAATACTTTAAAAATTCTGGGAGAAGATTTAGAAAAAGTTTCCCATTATTATCAAGATCCACATTTTTATGCAGGACAAAAAGTAGCCATTATTGGCGCAAGCAATTCTGCGATTGATGCTGCTTTAGAATGTTATCGAAAAGGAGCAGAGGTGTCTTTAATAATTCGAGGAGAAGAAGTTGGACAGCGCGTAAAATATTGGGTACGACCAGACATTATCAACCGAATTAAAGAGGGGAGCATTAAAGCTTTCTATAAAAGTGAAGTTATAGAAATTAAAGAAAACGAACTCCAAGTGACCAATTCAGATGGAAATATCACCATCGAAAATGATTTTGTTTTGGCGCTAACAGGATATAAACCTGATTTTTCATTTTTAGAAAGTATGGGAATCGAATTGTCTACGGATGATAAAAAAAGACCTGTTTACAATGCAGAAACCATGGAAACCAATGTAAAAGGAATTTATTTAGCAGGTGTTATTTGTGGAGGTCTAGAAACGCATAAATGGTTTATAGAAAACTCTAGAGTTCATGCAAAAATGATTGTGAAAAATGTTTTGGTTTCATAGATTTTTAGAATGAAGAGCAACGAAAACCAAACTAAAACAATAAAAAAACCATGGCCAACTAAGGATGTTATGGAGCAGGTGTATGATTTAAACCTTTGGGGAGATAATTCTTCTGATTTTTATTCGGGTTTTGGCTCGCATCAGTCAGAAATTGTAAAGCCATATGTAGAAGTTGTAAGTTCTTTTTTAACTTCATTTAAAAAACCGCCTACGGTTTGTGATTTTGGTTGTGGCGATTTTAACATCGGAAAAGAATTTGTAAAATATGCGAAAAAGTATATTGCCGTGGATATTGTTTCGGGTTTAATAGCGCACAACAAAGAGCAATTTAGAGCAAAAAATTTAGAGTTTATCTGTTTAGATCTTGCAATTGATGATTTACCTTCTGCCGACTGTGCACTAGTTCGGCAAGTTCTGCAGCATTTATCAAATGCAGAAGTAAAAAGTGTGGTGCATAAACTATCAGCTTTTAAATATGTTATTTTAACAGAACATTTGCCTAATGGAGATTTTATACCCAATAAAGATATTATTTCAGGCCAGGGAATTCGACTTAAAAAACAAAGCGGACTTCATTTATTAGCGGCACCCTTTAACTTTAGAGTTAAGGAAGAAAAGGAATTGCTTTCTTTTAAATTAGACGCTGGTAAAGGTGTTATTGTGACTACTTGTTATAAAGTTTTTTAGTCGATAAATAAACTTTTTGAACATTCTTTTTTAGCAGAGTATATGCAATCACTTTTTCTTTTGGTACAAGCTTTACCCTAATTTGTAGTATTGTCAATTGTTGTTTTTTTAACGAGTATGAGCGCATCTGTTTAAATCAGAGTAGGTGGCCAACATAATCGTTTCCAGGGCTAGAGAAATTAAAATATCCGCTGAAATTTAACTCTCTTGTTCTTGGCCATTTGTAATTTTGTGAAATAAAAAATTGTTGCATGCAGTAATGATTCTGTCATAATACCTGCTTAAGTTTAAAACTGATTTAAAGCAAAGATTGTTACTAAAACTGTTCTAAAACAAAAAAACCGTCTCCAAAAAGCTATATCAATTTTAGCCCAAGAAAACGGTTTACAATGGATGAATACAAAAAGTGTATGCTACTTGCCTTTTACAAATAATACGCAATGCCAAACATTATATTAGAACTGGCCAGGCTAAAGGTAAAATCATTAGATTCTGAAGTTTTCATACTATCTTCTTTCATTTGTAAAGTAACTATACCCTAGCGCTCCAATAGTACTGTTTAGAGCAATGTTTTTTGTTACAAAGTACACAAAACCAGGCCTTATTCCTGTAAAAATAGAATTACGTTCATTTTCTGTTAAGTTATTATTACTTTCAGAGTTTCCGCTAGAAAAGGCAACTTCACCTTGTAGAAAAAAACTAAAATTTTCATTTACAGGAAAATACTTCCTTATGTAAGGAGAAATTGTATGGGTATTATTTTTAAATTCAGAATCATTATAACTGTCATTGCTTTTAGACGTATTGTAGCGAAGCCCCAAACCAAATTCTAAATTATTTTTTGTAAAAACATAGCCTGTTCTTACTGCAATTGCAAAACCGTTAGCCTTATTAATGTTATTAATGCTGGTGCCTCCGGGATTGAAAGATTCATTATTTGCGGTACGAAAATTTAAATCTCCACCAAAAACCCAAGTTCCTTTTTCTTGAGCATTGGTAATTCCGTAAAATAAAATAGCAGTAATAAGTAGTAATTTCTTCATAGTATTCGTTTAAAATTATAAAACTCATAATCCAAGTACTGTACCAAAAGTGGTTTTATAATGTTAAGTTTTAAACCCAAAAAAACCGCTTCAAAAAGAAACGGTTTTAAAATAGTAAAAAATACGTTGTGTTTACATATATGCTTCCATAGGGGCGCAGGAACAAATTAAATTGCGATCTCCATAGGCGTCATCAACTCTTCTTACAGCAGGCCAAAACTTATTATTAGAAACAAAATCTAAAGGAAAAGCGGCTTGCTGTCTTGAATACGGAAAATCCCATTCATCAGCAGTTAGCATTTCTAAAGTGTGTGGTGCGTTTTTTAAGATATTATTAGTTTCATCATGTGTAGCTTCTACAATTTCTTTTCGAATAGAAATCATGGCGTCACAAAAACGATCTAATTCGGCAATAGATTCAGATTCCGTAGGCTCAATCATCATGGTTCCATTCACAGGAAAAGAAACTGTTGGTGCGTGAAAACCATAATCTATTAAACGTTTTGCAATATCTACAACCTCAATACCACGTTCTTTAAAAGCACGACAATCGATAATCATTTCGTGAGCAGCGCGCCCTTTTTCACCGGTGTATAAAGTAGGATAATGTCCTTCTAAACGCTCTTTAATATAGTTTGCGTTTAAAATAGCCATTTTAGTAGCATCCGTTAATCCTTGAGAACCAAGCATCGTAATATAACCGTAAGAAATTAAGCAAGCCAATGCAGAACCCCAGGGTGCACCGGAAATTGCGGTAATTGCCTGTTCTCCTCCTGTTGCAATTATAGGATTTGATGGTAAAAATGGCACTAATTGCCGAGCAACACAAATAGGACCTACGCCTGGGCCTCCACCACCATGCGGAATTGCAAATGTTTTGTGTAAGTTTAAATGACAAACATCTGCGCCAATCGTCGCTGGATTCGTTAAGCCAACTTGTGCGTTCATATTTGCCCCATCCATATATACTTGGCCTCCGTGATCGTGAATAATTTTGGTAATTTCTTGAATTTCACTTTCAAAAACTCCATGGGTTGAAGGGTAAGTAACCATTAATGCTGCTAAATTATCAGAATGAAGAAGTACTTTTTCACGCAAATCATTTAAATCGATATTTCCGTTTTCCGCAGCTTTCGTTACAATCACTTTCATACCCGCCATCACAGCAGAAGCTGGATTTGTTCCATGTGCTGAAGCAGGAATAATACAAATATTTCTATGCTTATCATTTCTTGATAAATGATACGCTCTTATCGTCATTAATCCAGCAAACTCACCTTGCGCACCAGAATTTGGTTGCAAAGAAGTACCTGCAAAGCCAGTAATGATGTTTAATTGATGTTCTAATTTTCGTAAAACTTCATGATAACCATCTGCTTGATTCAACGGTACAAATGGATGAATATTTCCCCATTGTGGATTGCTTAAAGGCAACATTTCTGAAGCTGCATTTAATTTCATGGTACAAGATCCCAAAGAAATCATCGAATGATTTAACGCTAAATCTTTACGTTCTAATCTTTTAATATACCGCATCATTTCTGTTTCAGATTGATACTTGTTAAAGATTTCGTTGTCTAAAAAAGAAGTAGTTCTTTGTGCGTTTATGAGAATGTTATTTCCGATAGAAAAAGAAAAAAGAGTGACAACCTTTAAGTTTAAAGCTTCCGAAAAAACACCAACAATCGCATTTAATTCTTTTAGACTAACCGTTTCGTTCAAAGAAATAGACAAAGTATTATCATCTATATAATTGAAATTTATTTGATGTGCTTCTGCGACAACTTTAATTTTTTTAGTGTCTGCTTTTACAGTAATTGTATCAAAATAAGAAGTGTTGGTTTGTTCAATTCCCAAATCTGATAAAGCATTCACTAACGTAGAGGTCTTGTCATGTATGGCATCTGCAATGAACTGAATGCCGCTTTTTCCATGAAAAACAGCATACATTCCTGCCATTACTGCTAGTAAAACTTGTGCAGTACAAATGTTAGAGGTTGCTTTTTCTCGCTTAATGTGTTGTTCTCTGGTTTGCAATGCCATTCTTAAAGCACGCTTTCCGTTCATATCTTTCGTAACGCCGATAATTCTACCTGGAATACTTCTTTTATAAGCTGCTTTGGTGGCAAAAAATGCTGCATGAGGACCTCCATAACCTAGAGGGATTCCTAAACGTTGTGTAGTTCCTACAACTACAGAGGCTCCGAATTCTCCTGGTGCTTTTAGTTTTACTAATGATAAAATATCTGCCGCAACAGCTACTTTTATATGGTTGTCATTTGCTGTTGCAACGAAACTTTCATAATCATAAATTTGTCCGAATTTTCCGGGGTATTGTAAAATTGCTCCGAAAAAATCGTCTGCAAAATCAAAATCTTCATGATTTCCAATCACCAATTCAATTCCTATGGGAATAGAACGTGTTTGCAATAATGATAGAGTTTGAGGTAAAATTTCATCAGAAACAAAAAACTTATTTGCACCAGCTTTTTTCTTTGCACGTTCTCGAACATCAAATAATAAAGCCATAGCCTCTGCCGCCGCTGTACTTTCATCTAAAAGCGATGCGTTTGCTAGTTCCATTCCTGTTAAATCACAAATCATTGTTTGGTAATTTAACAACGCTTCTAATCTACCTTGGGCAATTTCTGCTTGATAAGGAGTGTATGCTGTATACCAACCTGGGTTTTCTAAAATATTACGCTGAATTACACTCGGCACAATCGCCTCATGATATCCTAAACCAATATAGCTTTTAAAAACTTTATTTTTTTCTGATAATTCTTTGATGTGCGCCAAATATTCATATTCACTCATCGCTGGTTCTAAATCTAACTCGTTTTTTAAACGAATATTATCAGGTACAGTTTCATTAATTAATTGATCTAAACTATCAATTTTAATGGTTTGTATCATTTTTGCTTGCTCCTTTTGGCTAGGGCCAATGTGTCTTAGTTGAAACGAGTTCGTATCCATTTATAGGTCTAAAATTATCGATAATTCAATGAATTATCTATTTATATTGTGAATATTTAAAATATATACTTTAATAACGAAACAAAAATACGCATTCTATAAATTATAAACTGCCAAAAAGCTAGGGTGGGAGAATTAATTATCAACTATATAGAATAATTATAAACAAAAAGTTATTTTTGTAGTATGAAGGTTTTAAAACAATTCTTAAATTTTTATATCAACGCCAGTATTCATGTTGCTTTTGCCGTATTTGCATTGCTGAAAATCACAGAAATATATTTTGAACTTTCTTATGACAAAAACGTAGATTATTTTATTTTTTTTGGAACTATTACAGGATATAATTTCGTAAAATATGCCGGTGTTGCAAAACTGCATCATAAAAGCTTAGCAGATGATTTAAAAATCATTCAAATTTTTTCGTTTTTCTGCTTTTTGGCTTTGTGTTATTTTGGGTATTTAATTCCTTTAAAAACTTTACTTTTTTCCATTCCTCTTTGCTTGTTAACTGTTTTGTATGCAGTTCCTTTTTTAAGTGGATTTGATAAAAATTTAAGACAAATAAGTTATCTGAAAATTATAGTAGTAGCTGCAGTTTGGGCAGGTTTTACAGTTTTACTTCCTGTAGTAGATTCGAATCAAGAAATAAAATCAAATGTTATTTTTTTATTGTTACAACGGTTTTTAATTGTGGTGGTTTTAATACTTCCTTTTGATATTAGAGATGTACAATACGATGCTATTTCTTTGCAAACAATTCCCAAAAAAATTGGGGTAGAAAAAACCAAAAGATTAGGGTTAATGTTGATGGTCTTTTCATTGGTTTTAGAGTATCTATTTGCTACCGAATCGTTGGTGAAAACACCTTTTATGATTTTCTTTTTTCTAGTAATTTTGTTCTTAATGAGAGCAAAAACAACACAATCTAAGTACTATAGTTCCTTTTGGGTGGAGTCTTTACCGCTTGTATGGTGGCTTCTTCTTTTAGGATTTCATAATTTTTAAAGAGAATCATTGCTTTTTTTATGAACTATTTTAATATCCTTTATAAATTAAATAGATTTCATAAAACTATTAAATAGCTGCCAAATTACTTAGTATATTTGTAGCTTTACCTACTTAAATTTAACCAAGATTTTTGAGGAATGAGTACCATAAAAAGAAATTATATTTTCGATTTTGATAGCACATTAACGAGGGTAGAGGCTCTCGATGTTTTAGCAGAAATTACGCTTCAAAATGACCCTAAAAAGGAAGCTATTATTCAGGAAATAATCGACATTACCAATTTGGGAATTGATGGCGAAATATCTTTCACAGAATCTCTAGAAAGAAGAATTAAATTATTGAATGCAAATAAATCTGATTTAACTCAATTGGTTGAAGATTTAAAAAAGCAGGTATCGGCATCCATAGAGAGAAATAAAGAATTTTTTGAGTTGTATTCAGATGATATTTATATAATTTCTTGTGGATTTAAAGAGTTTATAGATCCTATTGTTAAAGAATATAATATTCCTTCAGAAAAAGTTTTTGCAAACACTTTTGAGTTTGCAGTAAATGGAAAGATTGTTGGTTTTGATGCCAAGAACCCTTTGTCACAGCACAATGGAAAAATTCAGTGTTTAAGAGATATGAATTTAGATGGAGAAGTACAAGTTATTGGCGATGGTTATAGTGATTATGTAACGCGTGAAGCAGGCGTAGCACACAAGTTTTTTGCGTATACAGAAAATGTTTCTAGAGATAAAACGACAGAAAACGCAGACCATATTGCCCCAAATTTAGATGAATTTTTATACGTAAACAATTTGACAAGAAATATCTCATATCCGAAAAATAGAATTAAAATTTTATTATTAGAAAACGTGCATCCTGATGCTTTTACAAAGTTATCTACCGATGGTTTTTCTGTAGAAACAGTTTCTAAAAGTTTGTCTGAAGACGAATTGATAGAAAAAATAAAAGATGTACACGTCTTAGGAATTCGTTCTAAAACAAATGTTACACAAAGAGTTTTAG
>TARA_B110000238_G_scaffold80644_1_pt1 | contig 11232 bp, 8 predicted proteins | sample TARA_B110000238 | Tara Oceans TARA_B110000238 (sample SAMEA4397569) | marine metagenome | biome: Polar Biome; feature: [SRF] surface water layer (ENVO:00010504); material: water (ENVO:00002006), including particulate matter (ENVO:01000060) such as... | depth 5 m | reverse complement strand
TTGTTGTTGTACTTTTTGATGTTTTCTTCATAAGTTTTTCTTATAGAGATTGGGCTAAGATAATTTTTTTTTGGTGGAATAGATAACCGAACAGCCATAATTATTTGTGCGAATTACAAAAAAAATGTTAAATTTTTCAGCGTATAAATGCCTGCTAGAATAAAGATTAAAAAAAAGCACAATACGCGAGGAAAGCTCATCAATCCATTATTATTGCTAGCAGGTAAGTTTTGCTGGCTTCATACCAAATCAAATTAAGCACCAACTTTGCACATAAATTTAACAGAAATAACAATTGCAATAGAAACTCTTTCCGGTTCTGTCGCATTAATTCCTTCTTTTTCTAATCTACTTACTTTTGAAATAAAAAATCTATTTAATGTACAAACACCGCCGCTACCCCTTTATTATAATCAAACAAGCCGTCTATTTCAAACTATGATTCACTATAAGCTATCGAGGTGTTGAAAATCTTTTAGCCATAAGAGGGGTTAAAATTGATCATTCTACCATTCAAAGATGGGTCTTTAAGTTGTCTAAAGAGATTGAGTACAATATGAATCAGCGCAAAAAACAAATAACTAATAGTTGGAAGTTAGATGAAACTTATATTAAAGTCTCTGGTAAAGACAGGTTCTTATATAGAACTGTTGACAAACAAGGTAATACCGTAGAATTCCTGCTAACCAAAATAAGAATGAAAGGTTCTGCTCAGAAGTTCTTGAATAAAGCTATTAGAAACAATGGTAAACCTAGAATCATAGACATAGATAAAAGCGGTGCCAATACTGCTGGAATAAAGACTTGGAATAAAAGAAGCTTCACTAGAAAAAAGATAAAGATTAGACGTGTCAAATACTTGAACAATATTATAGAGCAGGACCATAGGAGCATCAAAAGAAGAATAGCATTCAACCGGGTTTAAAGAATTGGAGTCAGCACAAAGAACACTAGCAGGAATAGAAGTAATAAACATGATTAGAAAGGATCAAATCTTGGAGACTTAAGTCTCCTACTTTCAAAACTTTCTGAGCGCTAGCTTCTTGAAATCAGATTCTCTTTTAAAAATACAACCCTTGCTAATTAATGCGACAGAACCACGAATAGGTGTTTGCAAGGTTCAAACATGTAATAATTATAAATTTAATTGTTACTAATAATTATTGCCCGCTATATTTCAAATTCTTTTTCCCACGCATCATATAAAGCCTTGAGTTCATTAAACTTTTCTAGATGTAGCTTAGACACATCATTTTGTTCTACAGGATCTGTTTTTAAATTATACAATTTCCAATTATTTTTATAAGCAACTAATTTCCAGTCACCATCTCGTATGGCCTTGCCGTGTTGCCATTGCCAGAATAAAGGTGTTGTCCTTTTCACCTCCTGATTTATTAATAGGGGTAAAAAACTGATTCCATCTAATGGGTATATCTTCTGATTATTATATTCCTTCGGATATTCAATATCTAAAATATCCACAAAAGTTGACATCAAGTCTATAAGATGTAATGGAGTTTTACATATCTTATTTTTCTGTTTAATTTCATTAGGCCAATTAACAATCATAGGTGTTTTAATTCCACCTTCACTGCTATAATTTTTAAAAAAACGAAGTGGCGTATTAGACACATTTGCCCAGTCTGGCCCTAAAGACGTCCATCTGGTAAGACTCCCAATTTCTCCTGTGCTTTTTACGTTTTTAACGACCTCTCGAGACGCTCCGTTATCAGATAGAAACAAAACTAAGGTATTATCGGCAACCCCCATATCATCTAATTTTGATAATAATCTACCTATGTTCTGATCCATTCTGTCTATCATGGCGCTATATACAGCCATCTTTAAATCTTCTTCCTCTTTTTCTGTTTCAGATAGACTGTCCCAATTTTGAAATGTTGATATAGATAAAGGATAATCAGGTTCTAAAAGTCCCTGTGCTTTTTGTTTTTCAAATCGAGCGGTTCTGGTCGCTTCATAGCCATCTTTATATTTTTCTTTATATTTTGCAATGTCTTCAGGCCATGCCATTAATGGATCATGAGGCGCGGTATAGGACATATACAAGAAAAATGGTTTGCCTAATTCTTGTTTTTCCATCCATTGCAAGGCATAATCTGTGAATGTATCTGTAGTATAAAAATCCTTTGGTGGCGTAAATGGCTGAATAAGCTTTCCGTCAATCACCCAAGTTCTATCTGGTCTTTTTTGTGCTGGTTGCCCTTCCCCTTCTCTTTGTTTTCCTGGGTTGAAATGATTACTCGCACCTTCAAAAAGACCACTATAATAATCAAACCCTCTATTAGTTGGTAATTCTGTACTATGCTGTTTTCCAGACCACATTGTGGTGTACCCTGCCATTTTAAATAGCTCTCCAAGTGTTATCGCATTATTCATGGGTTTCGCATAACTTTTATGATAACCCGTTCTTTGAGAATACAATCCTGTAAGTAAGCTTGCGCGAGAAGGAAAGCATTTAGAAGTGTTATACATTTGTGTAAACCGGATACCTTGTGAGGCAAGCATATCTAAATTTGGGGTACTGACCTCACTACCATAACATCCTAAATCAGACCAACCTAAATCATCTGCTAAAATAAGAACAACGTTAGGATGACTTAATTTAGTTTCTTTTGAATCCAGACATCCTACTAAAAAAAACATCGAAATCACACTTACAAACTTAATTGACCTAGTTTGCTTCAAGCTTGACATATATCTTAAAATACCTTCAACCATGGTATAATTTTTAATTTTTAATTTTTTCTTGTCCCTCCTGTAGATATTCAGGATTATATTCCCCGCGCTCATGAAAACCAGAAAAATCACGCATTGATGAAATTCGCGGATAACTATCAAAAATATCACCATAACCTAATACCCTTGGGTCTCCTTGGGCTTTTAACAATTCTTCTAGCTTGCTACTGAGTTCTTTTTTAATCATTTTATATGATACCTCATCAGCAATATTATTTATGCAACCAGGATCTATTTTAATATCATACAATTGCTCAAAAGATCTTTTACTATATGCCAAGTCATACTCTTTTAGATAAGCTTTTTCTTGATCAATCAAAAATGACTTTGTTGGAGAATTGTCAACATCATTGAACCCAGGTTCAATCGATTTAAATCCTTTAGGTTTAAGATATTCTTTTGATCTTTTAGGTGTAGGGTCGCCAGCAGGCCAACGATCAGGCATAAAGTTCCGAACATATAAATAATCGGCTGTTCTTATAGCTCGTGCTGGATACCCAAGGTTATCTGGTCTTGCATGTGTATGTCTTTCTCTACCTGTTAAGACATAATCTCGATGTCTATAATCCATATCTTTAGAAAACAATAAATTGGTAAGGCTCTTTCCAGACATTTGAGGTGCGTTATTAACTTCAGCAATTTCTAGAAATGTAGGAGCCATATCAATCAAAGCAACTAGATCTTCTACAACCCTATGCCCCTTTATTTTTTTAGGCCAACATACTGCTAAAGGAACATGAGTTCCATATTCCTGCAAATTAGCTTTAGCGGATGGAAATGGCATACCATTGTCTGCCGTTACAACAATAATCGTATTATCTAATTCGCCCTTTTCCTCTAGAAATTTAATCATTTTACCCAAATGCGAATCAAACCACTCAATTTCCAAAGTATAATCAGCAATATCACTCTGTATCAACTCATGATTTGGAAGGAAACTAGGAATTGCTACTTCACTCAAATCTTTCCCAGAACGCACTCCAGAACCGTCTTCATAATTACGATGTGGTTCATGGCAGCCATACCAGAAGAAAAAAGGCTTTTCATTCTCTTTTTGTGAAAAGAAATCTACAAAATTTCCAAAATAATCTCGGAGGTGAATGCCACTTGCTGGTGCCGTTTCTAATGATTTACTATTGAATTCTCGACCCACTGGGTTTTGATTCCATCCAGCGTCTTTCCAATTCCCAGGCCCCCAAGGTTTTCCTGTAAAACCAGTTTTGTAACCTACATTTTCTAATAAATCTGTAAAAACAGAAAACTTTTTAGGAAAATAACTAGCATGTGTTCCCGCTTCTTCAAGTTCCCAAATATTTTTACCCGTAAGTATAGCTGCTCTAGATGGACTGCATTGTGGTGCTCCTACAAAGGCATTTTCAAAAAGAATACCAGCTTTTGCTACTTTATCAAAGGCAGGAGTTTTCAAACCTGTTGTACCATAAGCGGAAGCGTAAGGAAATGATTGGTCATCTGCTATTGCAAAAAGAATATTGGGTTTCTTTTGAATTTTTTTTTTAGGAAGTTTTTGACATCCCATTATTAAAACTAATAAAACACTGAAATGTATCAATATTTTGAATTTTATAAAAACATATAACTTCCTCATTTTTGTGTATTTATTTTGATTCGAGATTATAACCGCATTTAAATTAATTATTATTTATGACTAACCACTTTTCATATTGCTCCTCAAGTTCGGCGACTACTTCTGGATAATTATTTGCCAAATTAGTCAACTCTCCAGGATCCTTTTGAAGGTTAACAAGCCACCTGTTTGTCTCAAAATTATAACTCCTATTACTCGTATCATAAGGGTTTCCTATAAGTTTCCACTTCCCCTTGCGTGCTACCCACATGTCTTTAAACTTCCAGCAATAACCTTGGATATGCTGTGTGCTTGACTTTGAGCTATTAATAACTGGCACTAAACTTTTACCGTCTAATTCTCTTGTGTTCAGTTTAACACCACATAATTCTGCCAAAGTTGGCATCCAATCTGCATTCACCGCAAATTGATTCCTAGTCTCTCCTGAAGGAATTTTACCTTTCCAACTAATCGCTGCCGGAACTCTAATTCCTCCTTCAAATAAAGATTGTTTTGCACCTCGATAAGGTCCTGCATTACCACCTCCAAAATGTGCACGCTCCTCTGTGGAATGTCCATTGTCTGACTGAAATATTATAATCGTATTATCTTTTAAACCAAGATCTTCAAGGTTTTTTATTAAAACCCCAACTCTGTCGTCTAGAGTTGATACAAAGGCATTGTATAAATATCTGGGGTATGCTACCCCTTTTTCACGATAATAGTCTAACCATTTTTTATCACCTTGATATGGGTAATGTGGCATATTAGTAGCGAAATAAAGGAAAAAAGGTTCGTTTTTATTTGTTGTTATAAAATCAGTTGCTTCTTCTACCATCAATTCTGGAAAGAATTTTCCGTCATAAAAGACTTCTTTACCATTTCTATACAAATCATGTCTGTTAGGCCCTTTCCAATAATAAAAGTGTGAATAGTTGTCAATGCAGCCTACCATATGCCCCATTGAATGGTCAAAACCTTGAGCATTTGGACTCATTTCGGGTTGATAACCCAAGTGCCATTTGCCTATATGTGCAGTTTTATAGCCTGCATCCTTAAACATTTCTGCCATGGTATACTCTGTTCCAGGCAGGCCTGTTTTCTGACTTGGATTAGCACCTGCATTTGTTGACATTCCAGCTCTTTGCGGAGTTTTACCAGTTAAAAGTGATGCTCTTGATGGTGAACAAATTGGGGATGCATAAAATTGAGTAAACTTAATTCCACTATTCACAATTGCATCTAAATTTGGCGTAACTAAATCTGTAGCACCAAAACTGTTTAAATCTACTGTACCTTGATCATCTGAATATATTATGATGACATTAGGCTTGCTGGATGATGCCTGATTTGAGTTACTTTCTGATTTCTTTTTTGCGCACCCCAAAACCGATACCAAAGTAAAAATAACCAATATTTTTACTTTGATAAATCTTAATAAATATACAGTATCATTCATGTTTTTCAAATATGGTTCTAATTAATATGTTTTTTGGTAACTAATTATAGTTTTTGTAAATTAAATACCTTAAAATTTCTATATTTAAAATGGGTCCACTCCATTTGGCGCAAACCTATTTTTCCTTCATTTAATACTTTACCATATTCTTGTCCATCATCAAACCAATCAATAATCTTGTGCTGATCAACAAAGCAGGTAATATGACCCCCGTCCTTAACTAATCGTATTTTATGAACTTTATCTGAGTTTTCTGGAATACCTAATTCTCCTAATTGCACCTTATGAAACCCGCTATTCTTGCGTAAATGTGCAACTCCTTTTGCTCTAAAATCTTTACCATTGGCATAATAGGAAATATGATAATTATTAAAATATTTACTTTTTGTATATTGTTTAAAAACGCCATTACGTTCAGGAAATTTAGTATCGAAAATACTTTCTCCATTATTTCCTTGAGCTGAAAAAAAAACAATACATAAGCCTGCATCTGTTTCCTGATTTTGAAGTTCCCATTCTGCAATAAAACTTGATGGAAAGTCTTTAGGGCACCAAAGTACGTGATGACCTTCTTCTTCTGGTGAAAACATGTGCATCCAATTATTTTTAAATTCTACTTTAGCGGGCCCTTCTATCAACCAATCTTTCATATTATTGCCATTACCAAGACTATTCTCATAAATTAAAGGTCCTTTTTTAAACTCTGTTATAGAGAATGTTTCCATTGAATTCTCACTTATTATGAATCTGTTTTTGGACTGTTTGCATGAAACTAAAGATGTACTGCCTAATATAAGCACCAATATCATTAGTGATACAATTTTTAAAAATTTCATCTAATTTTAATTTATATTTTTACTATTTTTAAAAATTTCATAGAATGATTTTCTAAATTTAATTTTAAATACAATTTACCCTCTTTATTAGTCCGCAATAAATACTTTATCGTTGGACTCAAAGTTGCTGCATCCTTTAAAGAACTTAAATCTACATTTTCAGAAGAACTAGGTCTCTTTATTCTTTCCCACTCTCTAAATGTATTATTGTTCTCTCTATCCATAGCTGTTTCTATTATACTATATTTAGCGCCAACTTCTAAACCTGAAATAATTAGCTTCAAAACGGTATTCGCTTTTAAATCATTATCAGACTCCTCATAATTATAAGCTATGCACGCAACATCATTATCCATAGATTTAGTCGCTAATATTCCTAAGTTCCCTTCAATTTTTGACGGAGTTACTTTTATTCTTTGTGATTCTAATTTTGCTAACATCTCAAAACCTGTTTGAATGGGTTTTGGAATATTACCGGCAGTTGTTAATTCTCTTTTACCAACAAAAAATTCATCTTCATCCGCTTCCCACGAAAAGCCCCAATAAGATAGTAGGTCTGTTGGAAAATTATAATTGTCCTCAATCTGATACAGGGAATTTACCAACTTCACCAAAAAAAGTGCTGATTCTTCAGAATTGCGATATTCTAAATCTGGATAATCTTTGACTGTTCTAAAATAGTTTGACGACATGCCCCATTCATTAATATGAAACGCTGTGCCTTTTAAGGTTGGAAACTCTTTTATCAATCGCTGTAACCATAAAACAGACTGCGAAAATCGTTGCACTCTGGGTTGAATATAAGGTTCTGTATTCAACCATTTTCCAGACAGTCCATAAATATGATACGAAATAAAATCAATGCGTGTTCCCGTTTCTCCCGTAACATAATTCGTTCCATTGGCCACGTGATTTAAAAAGGGGCGTAAAAAATGTTCGTGATAGCATGCCGGACCTCCAACTTTTAATTTCGAATTTACCGAAGTTACGGCATGTACAAAAGTATCATACATTTTAAAAAAAACCTCTAACTGATCAATAGGCCAACCATCAGGTTCATTCCACACTTCAAAATACCATGATGCTACCTCATCCTTTCCAAATTCATCTATAAAATTCTGAGTTGCCGCCTTCATCAAATCAGACCATTTTTTCCAATCACTGGGCCCTGTATTGCGTAAAGTCATACCTTCATCATTCCCCACGGTCGTATTTGTTTCTATTTCTAAAAGATGCGGCATATAATCATATTCAACAATTGGTTTCAAACCACGTCGTACATATTCTTTAAAGACTAAGTTTACTTTTGAAAAGTCATAAACCGGTTCCCCGTTTTCATCTTCAGCATACACTTCTTGCCCTCTTAATACACCATTCTTAACATCTTGACTAAATGTATGGTGTGATCTTAAATATTGATGAGATTTCGTTGTTTCCATTCTATCAAGTAATGCCTGACCTGAAGGTCTAGGCACATGGTAAAACAAGTGATCTGAACCCGTAGCTTTCCAAAACTCGGTGTTTTCTCCTACTATCGTTTGGGTTTCAATGGTAAAATCAATAGTTGTAGATTTATCTTTTATTTGACCTTGCAGCGAAAATGTTGATACGAATAGAAATAACAGAATTTTTTGCATAGAAAATTATTTAATAATTAAGTATTAATTGATCGGCGGTTTCCTGCTGCCATTTATTTAATTTTTCTGATAACCTAGATATAACTTCGGCATGATTATTTGTGTAATACAAATTATCATATTCTAAAGAATCCGTATTTAAATTAAATAACTGATTTTTATCTTTATCACTCACGACCATCTTCCATCCGTCAGGAGAAACAACCACACGGTAATGTGCATAAAAAATCTCTTCAGCGGCGATTCTAGACAATTGAATTTTAGTTAAAACATCCTCTTTCATTTTTTTAGGTCTTTTTATAAAATTAATCATAGGAGCCATTTCAAAGAATACGTAATTATCTTTTACATTCCCGCCATTTAATGCTGGTACCAAACTCTTTCCTTGCAATGGTTCTTTGGTACTATACCCCATGTAATCCAAAATTGTTGGCACTATATCTATGTGACTAACTGGCTCCTCTATAATGCGTTGGGTTGCACTGCCTGGTAATCTCATCAATAAAGGTACGCGAGAAGACTCATCGTAAGCAAATCGTTTTGTTTTAAAGGCATGTGATCCAAGCATTTCCCCATGGTCGCTCGTAAAAATTACAAGGGTATTTTCATCAAGCCCCAATTCGCTCAACTTTTGCATAATTACCCCAAGGCTCATATCTACTTTTGAGATAAGCCCCCAGTACCTTCTAACCATATCTGGAACTTCATCAGATCCAACTCCATATTTTGTTAGACGCCTTATTTTATTCCGATGTGTTAAGCTATCAAATACGGTTTTATCTTCCGGAATAATTAAATCTTCTTCTGTGTGATAATCGTTTAAAACGCTACTAAAAGGTGCATGTGGCTCCAGAAAATTAATATATAAAATAAAAGGATTGTCTTTATTTTCTTCCATAAATTTAACGGCACTCTCTTCTAAAAATTTAGGTTTCCCTAACTGCAAAGGGAGGTTAGCGGATAGATCTCTGCTAAATGTATTATCTTTATTATCTGGCTTTACTCCTTTTCCTAACAACCAATGATGGTACTCACTTCTGTAATTTACATCTCGACCATCACTATAAAATCTGGTATAATTATCTTCCGTTGCATACCATTCTTTAAAACCTTGCTGTGCAAAAACTTCATCGCCTAAATGCCATTTACCCATGTAAGCAGTTTTGTATTGAGGATCATTTATTAATTCAGGCACCGTCTTAATCTCACTTTTTAAGGGTATATTATTTTCAATACAACCATTGGTATGAGGATAAAGCCCTGTCATAACTGAAGAACGAGATGGTGTACAAACTGGTTGTGTTACATATGCTTTTTTAAACACTATACTCTTGTCTGCGAGTGAATTGAAATTTGGAGTTTTAATTTTATCATTGCCATAAGCCTCCATGGTATCAAATCGTTGTTGATCTGTCCAAATAAAAAGAAGATTCATTTTTTTTTCTTCTTCTTTGACTTTATTACAACTAAAGATAAAAAGCAAAAGAAAAAAAATACTAAATAATTTTATCATAATTCGAGTTTTAGTTTTTTACCAACTTATAATTTAGTTTAAAAATATAGACCTGTCTGCTTCCATTATGAGTCGAATTAAAACCAATAATATCGCCATTAGGACTCCATCGGCAATGAATATCACAACGCCATTTTTTTGTATATTCTTCGGGTTGAGGAAACCTGCCTAAAGGTAAAACAGCCTCCGTTTTCATATCCATTAAATATATTTTTTGCTCCCTGAGTTCGTTTTTTGGATAGGTATCAGTCACCATCCATTTGCCATCAGGAGAAAAAGTACCATGACCATCATAATCAAGTAATCCGTTTCCGAGCCGTTTGTAATTTTTTTCACCAACAGTGAATAGTATATGTGCATCCTGTTGCCCCTTATACTTAGCTGTTATCATTAATTCATCTCCGTTTAGCCAATCGTAATGCGAGCCTCCCCAACCATTAGGGAAACACTTTTGCAAATTGCTTCCATCACGATTTACCGTTAAAGAACTTGTGTTTCTTTCGGGACGTGCCCGTGCCAGCCAAAATATTTTTGAACCATCGCGACTAAACAAAGTATGATTAAAATATTCAAGTTCAACATCTGGAGCTTCAGGAACAAGCCCTTTCACATCGGCTATTGAAACAAGTAGTTTGGCTTTTCCTGTTTCTAAATCAACTAAAAACAAACCATCATCTTCAGGGAAAACGGTATTCAACTTTGCTTCCTGCCCATCACCGCCATAACCATACGAATCTCTGGTTTTTCGTAGGCGTGAAAAATTAATACTTACCGCTTCTTTCCCATCGGGTGAAACTCCACTAACGGGGTAAGGAATTATTTTAATTTCCTTCCGTGAATGCACATTCAAAATCACAGAGACAAACTCACCATCCCTTAAATCGTTATAAATTATCAGAGAGTCTGGATTTGTTGCCAACCAATGCGCCATACATCCCTGCTGAAAATTCCATGCGCTAGTTTTTGCAATCGGAATAAATTCCTTTGTTTGAATATCTACCAAACCCAATGTGGCCGTGTCCTTTTCTGTCGGTAATTTATATCGTAAATCCGTTTGTAAAACCGTAACATATTTTTGGTTTTTACTAAATGAATTAATGCCGTAATAACTAGCGAAAAAATGTTCTTTTTGATTCTTTGTTATTTGAGTAGCCTCGTCAATTTCCGGAAATACCAGAGATGTATTCGATTTATTATCAACGTTATTTTGCACACAAGCATTCAGTAAAAAGAGTGTAAAAAGAATCGCTAATGACGTTTTCATGATAAACAATTTTATAAATATTCTAAAATCGATTGAGCCACTTTTTCACCTAAGGCTTTTGATCCATTTTCCATAAAATGAACATTTTTTGGCCGCTGTAATTTTTCCATTCTAGGCAGCACATAAGAATAAATATCATTAATTGCTATGTCATTTTCCCTCATTATCTCAATAGCAATCT